>JGI24721J44947_10005636_pt1 | contig 17100 bp, 9 predicted proteins | sample YelNatPaOPGAMG01_FD_44947 | JGI IMG/M metagenome (IMG submission 44947)
AGAAATAACGGGATGAATCAGGCGTATGAACCTCATCAATCAAAAAGATCTGTTGATCGTGTTTCCCAAATTCATATTTAGTATCTACTAAGATGAGCCCTTTTTCAGCAGCAATCTGAGAGCCACGTTCAAAAAGTTGCAAGGCATAGCGTTCTAATAACGCATAATCATCGGCATTCACCAATCCGGAATTCAAAATTTCTTCTTTTGAAATATCCTGATCATGACTTCCCTGTTCTGCTTTCGTTGTAGGAGTAATGATCGGGTGAGGAAGTTTTTCATTTTCATGCAAACCGTCTGGCAGAGGCACTCCGCAAATTGAACGAATTCCTTGTTGATAGCTTCGCCAAGCGCTGCCACACAAATATCCTCTAACAATCATTTCTACNGGGAAAGAGTCACAACGAAGGCCTACCGTTACCATTGGATCAGGAGTGGCTACTTTCCAATTGGGACAAATATCTTTTGTTTCATCTAAAAATTTGGCAGCAATTTGATTTAATATTTGTCCTTTGTATGGAATACCCTTGGGCAAAATGACATCAAAAGCCGAAATTCGATCGGTTGCGACCATCACTAACACATCGTCGCCGATGGTATAGACATCTCGTACTTTACCATGATACACATGTGTTAATCCTTTGAAATTGAATTGGGTGGCAATAATTGGCTGTGGCATACAATGTAAAATAAGGTATTAAACAAAAAGAGTCATCAATCAAATTTCCCATGATTCAATCGAATTCATTAAATCACTGAATGTTTTTACAGTTGATTTGGCTTGTACAGCTTGGATTTGTTCAACCATGGCTTCTTCATACGTAGTTTCCTCCACATCTCGAATCACTCCCAACGCAATTGGAAGATCGGGACCGCTCATGGAAGCAAGCCGTTGATGTAGAAAATAATCTTTGGTTGTGGCATCGTGAACTAAAATATCTTTTTCCGAGATCCCATTTTCACCCAACGTGACTGCTTTCAACGAAAAACCGTCAAGCACTAACCCTTTCTCTTTGTTTTTCCCAAAAAGCATCGGCTCGCCGTGATGAAGGAAAATAGCATTTTCGGATCTCAATTCTTTTGTACTGACCATCTTGTAAGCTCCATCATTAAAGATGACACAATTTTGCAGTACTTCAACCACGGATGTCCCGTGATGTTTGGCCGCTGAAACCATGACATCTACAGAAGTTGGAATGTCAACATCAACCGTTCGTGCAAAGAACGTCCCACCAGCCCCGAAAATCAGATCAGCCGGTTGAAAAGGACGTTCAAAAGTACCGTAAGGTGATGATTTAGTGACCAACCCTTTGGGAGATGTTGGTGAGAACTGCCCTTTAGTCAACCCATAAATTTCATTATTATGAAGCACGATGTTAATATCTATGTTTCGTCTCAATGCATGAATAAAATGATTTCCTCCAATGGCAAGGCAATCGCCATCACCGGTAAATTGCCATACGGACAATGAGGGATTGGCTACTTTTACTCCGGTAGCAATGGCTGTAGCTCGCCCGTGAATGGTGTGAAACCCATATGTATTCATGTAATAAGACAATCGGGACGAACAACCAATACCNGAAATGACAGCAGTTTGAGCAGGACTGACATTGACGGCAGCCAATGCCTTGTAAATCGCATTTAAAATAGCAAAATTACCACAACCGGGACACCACCGAACGTATTGATCACTTTTAAAATCTTGCGGTGAATAGAGTGAGTTTGTCATAATGATCTTGACTTAAAGATATTGCTCAATATGTATTGATCGAATAAAAAAACAACGTAATCATATCATGGATGAAATGAAATGAACAATTTCTTCCACTTCGAAAGGTTGCCCTTGTATTTTGTTGTATTGACTCATTTCGATTCCTGTTACTTTAGTTCTCAAATAGGAAGCAAACTGGCCGTCGTTGAGCTCGAAAACGATAATTTTTTTGAANGCACTCAATACCTCCTGCGTATTTTTAGGAAGAGGCATGATGAAATTAAAATGAGCCAAAGCTACACGTTTTCCTGAATCATTCAGTTCATCGACGGCTGTACTGAGATGCCCGAACGTACTTCCCCATCCCACCATCAAAATATCGGCTGTTTGATCTCCATAAATCGATAACGGTGGAATGTAATCGGCAATTTTTTCTATTTTCGAACGTCGAATGGTTACCATTTTTTGGTGATTCTTCGGATCCGTTGAAATTTCACCCGTGACATCCGATTTTTCCAATCCACCAATACGATGCATAAATCCTTCCATGCCGGGAATCATCCAATAACGGTTCAATTTTTCTTGATCACGCAAGTAAGGTTTCCAATCGGAAGCAATCATGGGCGCACGAGGAGGTGTGATATCGGGAAAATCGTTCAATGAAGGTAATTTCCACAAAGCTGTGCCATTGGCAATGAAACCGTCAGTCAATAAAATAACCGGAGTGACATGTTCAACGGCAATTTTTGCAGCCCAATAAGCGTAGTCAAAACAATTATCAGGTGTGCTGGCTGCCATGACAACCAACGGACTTTCACCATTTCGACCATAAAGCGCCTGAAGAAGGTCTGCCTGTTCTGTTTTTGTCGGCAGTCCGGTAGATGGACCACCACGTTGAACATTAACAATTACCAAAGGCAGCTCAGCCATAACAGCCAAGCCGATGGCTTCGCCTTTGAGTGCTAATCCGGGTCCTGATGTTGATGTAACAGCCAGATTGCCAGCAAAAGAAGCTCCAATGGCTGTTGAAATGCCGGCAATTTCGTCTTCTGACTGAATGACTTTAACACCCAAATCTTTTCGTGCAGCCAATTCGTGCATGATATCCGATGCCGGCGTGATGGGATAACTTCCAAGAAAAAGAGGTAGATGGGCTTTTTCAGCAGCTGCAATCAAACCGTAAGCAACAGCTTTATTCCCATTGATGCTGGTATAACGCCCTTTTTCAATGTTCGATTTTACAATCCGATAAGTGGAAACAGCTGCTTGAATGTTGTCACCATAATGATAGCCATCCACTAATGCTTTGATGTTGGCATTTAATATTTCAGGTTTCTTGGAGAATTTTTTGGTCAAAAATGCTTGTGCTTTGTCAATCGGACGATTAAACAACCAGCAGATCAAGCCTAAAGCAAACATGTTTTTAGAACGAACACCCAATTTGTTATCAATGGACGTTCCTTCCAAACTTAATTTTGTCATCTCGGTGAGTGGAATTCCCAGCAACTGAACATCCTGAAGATTCAACTCCGTGAAAGGATTATTCGTTTGAAATTCTGCCTTTTGCAATCCTGAATCGGTAAAGGTATTTTCATCATAAATGATTACTCCGCCCGGTTTTACCTCATGAGCATTCACTTTAAGAGCTGCCGGATTCATTACCACTAGCACATCGGCCTTATCTCCTGGAGTATGGACTTTCTGAGAACCTAAATGAACCTGAAACCCCGACACACCACCAATTGTTCCTTGAGGAGCTCTGATTTCAGACGGATAATCAGGGAAAGTGGAAATTTCATTTCCTAAAATGGCAGATAAATTGGAAAACAAGGTTCCTGTAAGTTGCATGCCGTCGCCCGAATCACCTGAAAACCGAATAACGACATGATCTAATTCGATAATTTTATGGGATGGTGTCATAATATAGAATTCCTTTTAAAAGGTATAAGATACACTAATTCAAAGCCTTACTTATTTTACTATTTCCATGATGTGCACTGCAAAGGTACTTTTTTTTTTATAAGAAATGATTCAATCTCCTTTTTATTTTTTACGCATTTATTTTCATTTTTCATACGCAACCAGTTGTGTCGGATGCTAAGGTTGTTTGAAACTGACAAAAAAATCATTCGCCTGTGAATGAGTACATCGATGGTTCGTTTCAAACATCCGTTTTGCACCAAAGATAGATGACATGTGATCTGCCGTTAGACTATGCATGGATGCTTTGCCCTTTTCTTAGCATTAAAATCATTTCCGAATGAACCTCAGAATGGGCAGAAAAAAGAAGAACACACTGTTTTTTTTTTTAACATTCATCCTGCAAAGGTAGGCAAGGAATGAGTGTCAAAAAGATGCTGAGCAGCAGAAAAGATCAAAAAGAATAGCACACGAATTAAAATAGTTCACCAATCAGAACACATGAAAAAACATCACAACCAAAGAGACAACAAGAANGAATTGGTCAATCTATTTTAAGTGAANAAAGACTTNGAATGACTTTTTCTTCATTGATTTTTCGATAAAAAGNGAACAGAACCNATTTTTTAACGATTTTGAATTGGAATATACGGTTTCCGTTCGCTAACATTTTTATATGCAGGGCGAATAATACGTTTGCTTTCGAAATTAAGTTCTTCGATCCGATGCGCCATCCAACCGGCAATGCGCGCCATGGCAAAGATGGGAGTAAATATTTCCCTTGGAAGGCCAATCATCTCATACACAAATCCGGAATAGAAATCAACATTGGCACAAACTTGTTTGTTGACATTCATTCCTTTGAATTCCATAAAGGTTTCGATAGCCAATTTTTCCAAGCGGGTTAAAAAATCAAATTCTTTTTCGCGTCCTTTTTCCCGAGCTAAATCATGTGCCATGTCACGAAGAATCACTGCTCGCGGATCGGAAATAGTGTAAACGGCATGACCAATCCCATAAATTAATCCTTTTCTGTTGTAGGCTTCTTTTTTTAATATTTTCAACAAATAAGATTTGATTTCTTGTTCACTTTCCCAATCACTGATTGCTTCTTTCAGATGATTGAACATATCCATTACCTGGAGATTGGCGCCACCATGCAAAGGGCCTTTTAAGGAACCAATGGCCGCAGCAACTGACGAATAAGTATCAGTACCTGAAGAACTTGTCACGCGGATGGTAAAAGTAGAATTATTTCCGCCGCCATGTTCGGCATGTAACACTAAAGCCATGTCCAACACCCTGGCATCCAATTGTGTATATCGATCTTTCCCTTTCAACATGTAAAGGAAATTTTCAGCAATCGACAAATCATCTTTAGGATGTCGAATGGCCAGCGTTTGTCCCTGATAATTGTGGCGCATGCTGTGATAAGCATAAGCAATGATGGTTGGAAATTTAGCAATCAATGACACGGCTTGTCTCATAAGATTTTCAGGGGTAATGTCATCGGCTTTTTCGTCGAAAGTGTACATAATCATGACTGAACGAGCCAGAATGTTCATTATGTCATGTCCTTGAAGCTGAAGGATGCTAAATTTTGAAAGTTCTTCAATGGAACGCTGTTCCGAAAGCAATTGATTAAATGAACTCAACTCATCCGGCGAGGGAAGATAACCAGCCAATAACAAAAAAACGGTTTCTTCAAATCCGAATCGTTTTTCTTTTTCAATGGAAGAGGCTATTTCCTCCACATCGATTCCGCGATAAATCAACTTGCCCGGAATAGCTTTTAAGGCAGCTCCTTCCTGACGCTCATAGCCAATGACATCTCCGATGGTTGTTAAACCCACTAATACACCCGAATGATCTTCATTTCGTAACCCTCTTTTTACATTGTATCGCGTAAATAATTCAGTGTCAATATGACTGGTTACTTTAATGGATTCCGTCAATTTCTTTATTACATCATCTGTATTCATAATGGGTTATGTTTTATTTTGTTGTTTTGTTAAAAAAAAAGCAACCGGATGAGACATGGGAAGAAACAAAATGAAATAACTCATGTTCAAGAATTTGAAAAAGAGACCTTTCATTGGTTCGTGTTCATCCTATTGAATGTGAAATTTGTTCAATCATTTCTTCAGTAAATTGAGTAGTCGTCAGCAATTGTGCATGTTCTGTCTGTGAATAAAGATCTGCAGTCATTTTCCCCGCCGCCATCAGATTTTCGAGCGCCTGTTCGATGTAAGCAGCAGCTTCGGTCCATTCAAGATAATTCAGCATCATGACACCGGACAGCAACAAAGAAGAAGGATTGGCTTTCCCTGTTCCTACAATGTCAGGCGCTGTCCCATGAGTAGCTTCAAAAATGGCATGGCCGGTGATTAAATTTAGATTTGCACCCGGTGCAATCCCAATTCCTCCCACACAAGCTGCTAACTGATCAGAAATATAATCACCGTTGAGATTCATGGTAGCAATNACTGAATGATCTTCAGGATGAAGCAGTGATTCCTGCAAGAAAGCATCGGTAATGACATCTTTCACAATCACTTTTCCACCATTTTTAGCTTGGATCAGCGCCTCATCGGCAGCTTCTTTGCCCTGATTCTTTTTCAATTCAAGATAAGTCGGCCAGCAAAAAGTCTCTGCTCCAAATTCCTGTTGAGCAANCTGATAACCCCANTGTTTAAATGCACCTTCAGTAAATTTCATAATATTTCCTTTATGCACTAAAGTGACGCTCGGTAAATGATGCTCCACAGCATAACGAATAGCTGCCCGCACCAATCGTTCCGACCCTTCTTTCGAAACAGGTTTNACGCCCAAAGCACTGCTCTCAGGAAACCGAATTTGATGTACGTTCATTTCCTTCAAGAGAAAATCACGAAGTTTACTGTTTTCGGCGCTGCCAGCTTCAAACTCAATCCCGGCATAAATATCCTCCGTATTTTCTCTGAAAATGACCATATTGACCTTTTCGGGATGTTTAACAGGTGCCGGCACTCCTTGAAACCAACGCACAGGACGCAAGCAAACATACAAATCCAACGTCTGACGAAGAGCTACATTCAACGATCGAATGCCGCCTCCGATGGGTGTTGTCAAAGGCCCTTTTATGCCAACACGAAATGTTTGAAAAGCGGCCAATGTCTCATTGGGCAACCATGTTCCTGTTTTTCGATAAGCCTTTTCACCGGCCAACACTTCTTTCCATTCAATGTGTCGTTTCCCCTGATACGCTTTCTTGACGGCGGCATCCATGATTTTTTTGGCACTCGCCCATATTTCCGGACCGATGCCATCCCCTTCGATAAACGGGATCGTCGGCTTGTCGGGCGTGTCTATTTTTTGATTTATATATCTGATTAACATTAGAATAAATATTTTGAAGCAAGTTAATTCGTTGTGGTGTTTTTTAATTTGTTTAGGGCACTTCCGGCAACAAACCATTCAATTTGTTCTTGATTGTAAGTATGATTCACAACAATCATTTCCTTTGAGCCATCTTGATGATGCAGTTCCACGTTCAATGATTTGTTCGGTTCAAAAGAAGTTAACCCAAGAACGTCGAAGGTGTCATTTTCCTGAATTTTGTCATAATCGGCCGGATCAGCAAACGTTAGAGCCAACATGCCCTGTTTTTTCAAATTGGTTTCGTGAATGCGCGCAAATGATTTAGCCAAAATGACTTTTACTCCCAAAAATCGAGGTTCCATTGCTGCATGTTCACGCGAAGAGCCTTCTCCATAATTTTCTTCAGCTACCACAATGGATGCAAAACCTTGCTGCTGAATGTGCAAAGCAACCGATGAGACAGCCTCATATTTTCCGGTGAAAGGATTGAGCACTTCGTTGGTTTTTCCGTTAAACGCATTAACGGCTCCCATTAATAAATTTTTAGAAATATTGGCCAAATGACCTCTGAATCTTAACCATTCTCCTGCCATCGAAATATGATCCGTTGTGCATTTTCCTGAAACTTTAATCAACAAACGCAGATTGTGAAAATCACGACCATCCCACGGATCAAAAGGCTTCAAAAATTGCAATCGCTGCGAATCAGGACGAATGTCAATCACCAACGAATCCCCATCTTCCAAAGCGGTGATGCATCCTTTATCTACCAACTCATAGCCTTTAGCCGGCAACTCATCTCCCTTAGGTTCATGCAGTTGAACAAGCTTACCATGAGCTGCTGGCAATGCATCGGTGAGCGGATTGAATGTCAAACGACCGGCTAATGTCAACGCCGTCACTAAACTTGGCGACGCAACAAAATGAAAGGTATTGGGATTGCCATCCGTTCGTTTAGCAAAATTCCGATTAAAGGATGAAACAATGGAATTCCGTTTCTCAGGATGGTCTGTTTGCCGCTTCCATTGTCCAATGCAAGGGCCACAGGCATTGGCCATCACCATCCCGCCGAAATGCAGAAAGGGCGTTAACAAACCATCTCTTTCTGCGGTTGCTCTCACTTGTTCTGACCCGGGTGAAATAACAAATTGTGATCTGGTAGAGATGCCTTCTTCCATAGCCTGCTTGGCAATGGACGATGCTTTCGATAAATCTTCGTAGGAAGAATTGGTACATGATCCGATAAGTCCTACCTCAACTTCTTCGGGATATCCTTTTTCTTTAACCATTTGCACAAAAGTGGATACAGGATATGCTGCATCCGGTGTAAAAGGCCCGTTAATATAAGGTTCCAACTGATTCAAATCAATGGTAATCAACTGATCAAAATATTTTTCAGGCGATACGGCGATTGCATCATCGGCTTTTAATTCACTCTTAACCGACTCGGCAGCACGAGCAATGGCTGTTCGTTGCGTTGCTTCAAGATAAGCCGCCGTTTTCTGATCAAACGGGAAAATGGAAGTGGTCGCTCCAACTTCAGCTCCCATATTGCAAATAGTTGCCCTGCCGGTAGTGGAAATAGACGAAACTCCCTCTCCAAAATATTCCAATATGGCATTGGTTCCTCCTTTTACGGTGAGAATGCCTGCTAATTTCAATATCACATCTTTGGGAGAAGCCCATCCATTCAATCTCCCAATCAACTGAACACCAATCAATTTTGGCATTTTCAATTCCCATGGCATTCCAACCATCACATCAACTGCATCAGCGCCGCCCACACCCACAGCGATCATTCCCATGCCTCCGGCATTAGGCGTATGAGAATCCGTACCAATCATCATACCACCCGGCAAAGCATAATTTTCAAGCACAACCTGATGAATAATGCCTGCGCCCGGCTGCCAAAAATCAATGCCGTATTTTTGACATACTTGTTTCAAAAAATAATATACTTCATCATTGTTAGTCAATGCTTGTGCTAAATCTTGTTTTGCCCCAAACTGAGCCGTGATGAGATGATCACAATGAACGGACGAAGGCACAGCCGTTCGTCTTTTTCCTGCATTGATAAATTGAAGTAAGGCCATTTGTGCGGTCGCATCTTGCATCGCAACGCGGTCGGGAGCAAATGTTGCATAATCTCGCCCTCGTTCAATCTCCTTTTTAAAAGGAGATAAATGCGTAAACAAAATTTTTTCGGCTAGTGTCAACGGCCTTTGCAATTGGCTGCGAACCTGATCCAAACGGCTTTTGTATTGTTGATAAAAAAGAACGGCATCTGAAGAAGTCATACGTAATGTTGCTTAAATTAAAAATAAAAAGCGAATCCACCATGAAAGGAAGAATCAAATCCTTTGGTGAGAATCTTTATGCTTGTTTTAAAAAACGATCAATGTCCACAGCCGCATCTCGACCTGAAGCAATGGCACGTACCACCAGTGAAGCACCCAGAGCGGCATCACCTACCGCAAAAACGTTCGGAAGACTTGTCCGATGTTGGCCATCAACAGCCACATTTTTGCGTTGATTCAACTCGATCCCAAGTTGTTCTAAAAACCCTTCGTACACAGGATTTGTAAAACCCATTGACAATAAAACCAAATCCGCTTTGATCACTTTTTTGACCCCAGTGCGAGACATGACCATCGTTCCGTCGTCATTTTTTGACCAACTCACTTCTTCCACTTCAGCACCTTTGACAAAACCGTTTTCTCCAATAAATTGAACTGTATCCAAATTCCAATATCGGACACAACCTTCTTCGTGTGAGGAGGAAGTTTTAAGCACCATCGGATACAAAGGCCAAGGTGTTTCTGGATTGTGATGAGCCGGAGGTTGTGGTAAAATCTCAATTTGTGTCACGCTCAATGCTTTTTGACGAATGGAAGTTCCCACACAATCGGAACCGGTATCACCGCCACCAATCACCAGCACATTTTTGCCTTTAGCCGAAAGCAAATCCTGATCGTCATACGGTTCGCCGGCATTGATCCGATTTTGTCTTTGAAGAAATTCCAATGCAAAATAAATGCCTTTCATCGAACGTCCGGGAACATTTAAATTTCGGGGCACTCCCGAACCAATAGCAATGCAGACTGCATCAAATTCATTCAAAAGGGTCGTTGCCGGTATGTCCACTCCAACATGAATGGAAGTTTTGAATTCCACTCCTTCCGCCATCATCAAATCCAATCGGCGATCAATCACTTGTTTGTGAAGTTTGAAGTCAGGAATCCCAAAACGCAACAATCCGCCGATTGCTTCATCTTTTTCAAATACCGTCACTGAATGACCTTTGTGATTCAATCGATTAGCACAAGCTAAACCAGCCGGACCGGATCCAACGATAGCCACTCGTTTGCCGGTACGATGTTTGGGAATCACCGGTTTGATAGAACCTTCCAAAAAAGCCTGCTCAGCCACTGCTGCTTCGTTTTCGCGAATCGTAACAGGTTCTTCGTGCAATTTCAGGACACACGATTTTTCACAGGGCGCCGGACAAACACGTCCGGTAAATTCAGGAAAATCATTGGTGGAAGATAATATTTTATAGGCCTCAAACCATTTTCCTTTGTAAGCAAGATCCTGCCATTCAGGCATTTTATTTCCCAAAGGACAAGCCCAATGGCAAAAAGGAATGCCGCAGTCCATGCAACGGGAGGCTTGCAATTTCCGATCTTCTACATTGAGGGTCTGTTCCACTTCAGAGAAATCATAAATACGCTCAGCAACAGGACGATAACCTGCCTCTTTGCGATGTATGGTCATAAATGCTTTTGGATTTCCCATATCTTTGTTTTGTTAATATTTTTAATAATTTCAAGTTCCCTTGACGGGGAAGTAACCTAGTTAATAATCACGCTCAACGTTGGCAATTTTCGCCTCAAGGGCTGCAACTCTCTGAGCATGAAGCACTTTTTTATACTCAATCGGCATAATTTTGATAAACTGGGTAAGCGATTGTTCCCAATTTTCCAACAATTCCTTTGCAATGGCACTATCCGTGTATCGAACATGCGATTCAATAAGGTCGGTCAATTCTTTAATATCAGCCACTTCTTCTACCAGTGACAATTCAACCATCTCCATATTGCAAAAATAATCAAAATTATTTTCAGGATCCCAGACATACGCAATGCCACCACTCATGCCGGCAGCGAAATTTCGTCCGACATTACCCAAAACGACGGTACGACCTCCGGTCATATATTCACAACAATGATCTCCCGTTCCTTCCACAACAGCAATAGCACCGCTGTTTCGAACACAAAACCGTTCACCTACCCGACCACTGATATAAACTTCACCGCCGGTTGCTCCATACAATAAGGTATTGCCGGCAATAATGTTTTCGTGCGATTTGAACGTGCTGCCAACCGGCGGTTTCACAATGATACGTCCACCGGAAAGTCCTTTGCCTAAATAGTCATTGGCATCACCTTCCAATTGAAATGTAATTCCATTGACCAAAAAAGCGCCAAAACTCTGACCTGCTGAGCCTGCAAAAAGAATGTTGATGGTGCCATCGGGCAATCCGGTTTCACCAAATTGCTCAGCAATACGCCCTGACAACATCGCTCCCACAGCGCGATCGGTGTTGTGAATCGGATATTGCAACTGAACGGGAATGAACGTTTCCACCGCATTTTTCGTCGCATCGATCAACTGAAGATCCAAAACATCGTTGATTTTATGTTTTTGTTCAGTCACTTTACGCACCGGAAAGAGATCAGCTTCTTTAGGCCGATAAAGAATTTGCGAAAGATCTATTTTCTTTAGTTTTGAATTCATCTGTTCCATTGATTTTGGATGAATCAAATCAGCCCGCCCGATAATATCGTCTAATTTCGTAAAACCGAGTTCAGCCAAGTGTTCACGTACTTCTTCCGCTAAAAATGTAAAGAAATTGACCAAATATTCATATCGTCCTACAAAATGCTGACGCAGCTTTTCATCTTGCGTTGCAACTCCCATCGGACAGGTGTTCAGATGACATTTGCGCATCAACACACATCCCAATACGATCAATGCACTTGTTGCAAAGCCAAATTCTTCGGCGCCCAACAAAGCCATCATGACAATGTCACGACCTGTTTTAATTTGACCGTCAACCTGTAACCGAACATTTCCCCGCAGGTTATTCAACACCAACGTCTGTTGTGTCTCGGCCAATCCTAATTCAGCCGGCAATCCGGCATGTCTGATGGAACTCATCGGACTTGCCCCGGTGCCACCTTCACATCCGCTGATGAGAATCATATCGGCCTTTGCTTTAACAACGCCCGCAGCAATAGTTCCCACGCCAGATTCAGAAACCAATTTCACACTGATGCGTGCGTTGGGATTGACATTTTTCAAATCGAAAATCAATTGTGCCAAATCCTCAATGGAATAAATATCGTGATGCGGAGGCGGTGAGATAAGCGAAATTCCCGGAATGGAATGGCGCGTTTTGGCAATCATTTCGTCCACCTTAAAACCAGGTAATTGTCCTCCTTCGCCCGGCTTTGCTCCTTGTGCAATTTTTATCTGAATTTCATCAGCATTCACCAAATAATGAGTTGTTACGCCAAAACGACCGGAGGCCACTTGCTTGATAGCACTGCGAGCAGAAGTCCCGTCAGGACGAGGCTTAAACCGTTCAGGATCTTCACCTCCTTCACCGGTGTTGCTCTTTCCGCCTATGGCATTCATTGCCAATGCTAAAGCTTCATGTGCTTCCCGACTTATCGATCCGAATGACATGGCTCCCGTGACAAAACGTTTCATAATTTCGCTCGCCGGTTCCACTAATGACACATCAATAGGATTCCGTTGATACGTCATTAAATCACGAAGAAAAATCGGATGTTCTTTCTCGTCCACTAAACGTGAATATTCCTTAAATTTTTTATAACTTCCCAAACGGGTTGCCAATTGAAGTTTGGAAATAGTTTCAGGATTCCATGCATGCACTTCGCCATACACCCTATAGGCATAATTTCCATAACTATCCAACAAATCATTTTCGGCTTCGTATTCAAATCCGTTTCGATGTGCGCGCAACGTTTCTTCGGTAATATCTTCCAAGTCAGCGCCTTCAATTTTCGAATGCATCCCTTTGAAATATTTTTCCAAAAATGAATTGGACAAGCCCAACGCTTCAAAAATACGAGCCCCGTTGTAACTTTTAATGGTTGATATGCCCATTTTGGACATGATTTTCAACAAACCTTTATGAATGGCTTTCAAATAATGTTTCTCGGCTGTATCAAAATCCAATTGAATTTCTTTGCGATTGACNAAATCATTGAGAACGGCAAATGCCATGTAAGGATTAACACCACTAGCNCCAAACCCTATCAATAAAGCAATGTGCATTGTTTCGTATGCTTCGGCTGTTTCTACAATCAATGCAATTTGAGCACGTTTGCACTGATTGTTCAAATGCGTATGAACGGCAGACAAAGCAAGCAACGATGGAATGGGAGCCAACTCAGCCGTAACGCCCTTATCGGAAAGAATAATATAATTATATCCCGAATCAACGGCATTCTCCGCATCCAGACACAATTGCTGAATAGCCGCTTCCATGCCGGCTTGTTTGCCNGAAACAGGGAAAAGCATTGACAACGTTTTGGTAGTAAATCCCTTATATTTCAAGTTGCACAAAATATCCAATTCAGTATTTGTCAACACAGGCACAGGCAAGCGCACAACCTTACAATGTTCAGGCGAAGGATGAAGGATGTTCCCGCCAATGGAACCGATGTAATTAATGGTTGACATGACTAATTCTTCGCGAATCGGATCAATCGCAGGATTGGTTACTTGTGCAAATTGCTGCCTGAAATAAGTAAACAAACGCTGAGGCTGAGTGGACATGACAGCCGGCGGAATGTCATTCCCCATAGAACTGGTCGGCTCAGCGCCGGTCATTCCCAACGGAATCATGATTCGTTCAATGTCCTCTTTGTTGTAGCCAAAAACACGCAACATGACATCATACTGATCTACATGGTGTTTCACTTGCCGTCCGGAAGAAAGATTCCCTAAAATTACACGGTTTTTTTCTAACCATTCTTTGTAAGGATAGGCCGTTGCCAACTCCGATTTTAATTCCGGATCACGTAAGATAATGCCTTCTTCCGTGTCCACCATTAACATTTTTCCGGTCGCAATCTCCCTTTTTCTTTAATTTGCGAAGCATCAAACGATAACACGCCCGTTTCTGAAGCAATCACCATCACATCATTTTTTGTGATCAGATAACGTGCCGGTCGCAGGCCATTTCGATCAAGCATCCCTCCCGCAAAACGTCCGTCAGAAAAAATAATAGTGGCAGGCCATCCCAAGGCTCCATAAAAATGCTATGATATTCATAAAAAGCTTTTAATTCGGGCGAAATGGGATTTTTATCATTAAAACTTTCAGGAATCAACATAGCCAAAGCGTGAGGAATACTCATCCCACTCATGACAAAAAACTCGAGCACATTGTCTAACGTCGCGCTGTCGCTCATGCCGGGCTGAACAATAGGATCCAACTCATCCATCGGACCTAAAAGCTCCGGATTTAACACACTTTTGCGCGATTGCATCCAACTGCGATTGCCGCGAATGGTGTTGATTTCTCCATTATGCCCTAACATCCGAAATGGTTGAGCTAACGACCATGTTGGAAATGTATTCGTCGAAAAACGCGAGTGTACCAATGCCAAAGCACTGGTAAAATATGGATTGGTTAAATCAGGAAAATAGCTTCGCAATTGAATTGACGATAACATTCCCTTATATATCAGCTTTTTAGTTGATAAACTAACAAGGTAACATTGATCTTTGTCTTTTAAATCAGACTGTAACAAGGCTTTTTCAATGCGCTTCCGAATCACGTATAACCTCCGCTCAAGCTTCTCTTGATCATCACCACCCACTATAAAAAGCTGTTTAATATCAGGCTCTGCATTTTTTGCCACTTCTCCCAACACATGATCATTCACGGGAACATCCCGAATCGCAAGAATGGATAAGCCTTCATTCTCCACTTGTTGCTTAATCATAGTCAAAAAGATGGCTTGTTGCAAATCATCTTTCGGCATAAAACAAAGGCCTGTACCATATTTCCCTTTTTCTGGCACGGGAATACCTTGTAACAAAATGAACTCATGCGGAATCTGTACCAAAATGCCCGCTCCGTCACCCGTCTTGTTATCGGCTCCTTCCGCACCGCGGTGCATCATGTGTTCAAGCACCTGCAAGCCATTTTCAACAATATCGTGAGATTTTCCGCCTTTGATATTCACTACTAAACCAACCCCACATCCATCTTTTTCATAATCAGGATCATACAACCCTTGCATCGGCGGAAAAGCAACTTGATTTCTACGCTGTTTTGTCATACTGAAAGTTATTTATTTAGACCGGTTGAATAAAGAACCAAAAAAATTTCTAACGCAACTTCTTGATCATGAAGGTAAAAAAATCTGATCATCGATTCATCCATCAACTTACATCAAGCTATGATCCATCGTCCATCCTGATGATATCATTCTTTGAATTGCGTTTTTGATGTAAATTTGGATATAAAAATATCAATTCGTCACTTTTTTACCATTTCAAGCTACAAATATCTGTATTTTTTGCCAAAAAACAAAATTAGTGATCTATTATGAACAGTTTTTATGAAAATACTTGATCTGTTGTGAATAAATATACGATTTTTTTTAGCGATTTTCTCCTTTTGCTTTTCATCGGTTATTCGTTTCCATTCTCGTTGCATCCAAACAAAAACAGACAATCTTAAAAATACATCACAAAAATAAGATGATCCAAAATAAAAATCACCATTTTACTTTCAGATATCATTAAAAAACTACCAAAACTTCAATAAAAAAAGACTTTCAACGAAAGAAAAAGTGATTGAAAAAAAAACATGCCTTATTTTGCCACGTTTCTTGTATATTCATTCATAAAGATACAACAAAATGCTGATAAAAATAGAACAAGTCGTTTCACATTATTAGTTTTTTTTCATATAAACATCATGTATCTTTGTGTGTCATAACAGTCAAGAAGAATCTTTCTTTCATTCATAATAGAATTATTCAACAAACAACCAACGGTTCAATCATTCAATTCAATTGGAACCCGTGAATACGTTAACCAACCAAAAGACCAAATAAACATCTCTCCGTTAAAAGTAGGATGATGATTAACAGCAAGTTTCATAAGTCTTTAGCACTAAAAAAAAATCAACGTATGAAATACATTGGAGCCCACGTAAGTGCATCGGGAGGAGTTGAAAATGCTCCCATCAATGCAGCAGCCATAGGAGCAAATGCTTTTGCTCTCTTTACCAAGAATCAACGTCAATGGAATTCGGCACCATTGAGTGAGAAAAGCATTGAACAATTCAAGCAAAATTGCATTGATCATCATTTTGCTTTGGATAAAATTCTGCCTCACGACAGCTATCTCATCAATTTAGGACATCCGGAAAAGGAAGCGTTGTTAAAATCACGAACGGCGTTCCTGGACGAAATGCAACGTTGCGAAGCTTTAGGTTTATCACTTTTGAATTTTCATCCGGGATCACATTTGAATCAAATTTCCGTAGATGCATGCCTGACATTAGTAGCCGAATCCATCAACGAAGCACTTGACAAAACCCATGGAGTGATTGCCGTCATTGAAAACACAGCCGGACAAGGAAGCAATGTCGGATTTGATTTTCAGCATCTTGCCGACATTATATCTCAGGTCAAAGACAAATCGCGTGTGGGCGTTTGCATTGACACTTGTCATGCTTTTACGGCAGGATACGAATTACGAACTCCGGATGGATATCAGGCCACATGGGAAGCATTCGATCGTATCGTAGGATTTTCCTACCTAAAGGGCATCCATTTAAATGATTCAAAAAAAGAATTGGGTTCTCATGTTGATCGACATGACAACATTGGCGAAGGATTTTTAGGACTTGACTTTTTTAGTCGATTCATGAAAGATGATCGCTTCAATAACATCCCAATCATTCTGGAAACTCCCGACGAAAACAAATGGGCTCAAGAAATTGCATTGTTGAGAAAATTTGCCGAAGTATAAAACAATCGCATCAAAAATTCA
>JGI24721J44947_10005641_pt1 | contig 17089 bp, 7 predicted proteins | sample YelNatPaOPGAMG01_FD_44947 | JGI IMG/M metagenome (IMG submission 44947)
TGCGAGTATTCACATGCTATGGGTAATAGTTCAGGTAATATGTGGAAGTACTGGGAGCTAATTTACACTCGCCCGTATTTACAAGGTGGTTGTATTTGGGATTGGGTGGACCAAGCCTTTCGCCAGCCCCAATCAAAACCAAAATACAGTGGTTTTGTAAAGGTGAGCCCTGGTGAAAAGACTTTCTGGGCGTATGGCGGTGATTTTGGGCCAAGGGGCACCCCAAGCGATGATAATTTCTGCTGCAATGGGTTAGTAACCCCCGACAGAGAGCCGCACCCTGGATTGTATGAGGTTTCACATATATATCAATATGTCCATTGCAAGTTAGTGGGGCCACGGACTGTCTCTATAAAAAACTGGTTTGATTTCTTAAACCTGCAAGACATTGTATATGGGGAGTGGAGTGTCACAGCTAACGGCCGGGTAATCCAAGAGGGAAGGCTCCCAGATTTAAATCTTCCACCACGGGGAGAAACGAATGTGGTAATTCCAATAAAATCGTTTTCGGTTGAACCCGGAGTTGAATATTTCTTGAACCTAGTTTTTAAGCTTCGAAAGGATACTTTGTGGGCAAAAGCAGGTTATCAGATTGCTTGGGATCAATTTAAATTACCCGATTATAAGGCGCCTGGAATGCGAATTGGTGAATCTGGGCGCGGTTCCTTGAAGATACAAGATGGGAACAGCGCTGTAACGGTTACGGGAAAAGATTTTATAGCCCGGTTCGATCGAAATACGGGTGCACTTGTCTCACTTAAGTATCATGGGGTTGAGACCATTCGCACACCCCTGAGGCCTGATTTTTGGCGGGCGCCTACGGACAATGATAGGGGAAGAAATATGGCTCGTAGCCAAGGTATTTGGAAGCGCGCGCATGAAGATTTCGTGGTCACTAATGTGACGGTTATTAAAGAGGGGAATACTTTAGAGGTACGCTCGCTCGCGTTTTTGAAGACAGTTAATGCAAATTGGGAGACCTCATACAAGGTCTATCCGGACGGATATATTTTGGTTAAAGCGCGGTTTATACCATGGAACATGAATTTGCCCTCGTTACCACGCTTAGGTATGCAAATGACGTTGCCTGCAGAGTATAACTTCATCTCGTGGCTTGGACCTGGTCCTCATGAGACGTATTGCGACAGAAAAGATGCGCCAGTGAGCATATACACTGGAATGGTAGATGAACAGTTTTACATCCATTACACTGAACCTGGTGAAAGTGGGAACAAAGTTGATGTGCGGTGGGTAGCTTTAAGGAATAGCAAAGGGATTGGATTACTTGCTGGGGCTTGTTTGGGTGAAACTGGGCCTGTAAATCTCCTCAGTGTTAATGCACTTCCATACACCGCAGATGACTTGGAAAAAGCCAAACATCCTCATGAGTTAACGAAGCGTGATTTTGTTGTTCTGAACCTTGATTTGAAGCAGATGGGTGTTGGCGGCGACGACAGTTGGGGAGCATGGCCACACCCTGAGTATCAAATTCCTTGTCAACAGTATGAGTACAGTTTTTGGCTCAAGCCGATAGGTCCTAAGGATAGTCCTGAAAAACTCGCTGCAAAGGCTAGGTTCTAAATAGCTGATCCGGAAGAATTAAATTGGCTGCAACTGGTGTATGATCAAACCGTAGCAGCCCTTTTTTCTTGTCAAAAAGCTGTCCGAACTTAGCAAATCATTGCTCATTAGGATAAACGTTTTCGATCCGCCTTTGAGGGTGTAATAAAGAGTGATTGTTATCTGGTTTGAAATTTGAATTAGTGGCCATGAGAGGCTGGTTGGGTGAGTTAGAAAAAATGGGGTAGGGTATTGAAAGCAATTTCAATAAGGGTACACCGATGTGAAAATCGTCGATTTATAGCACGAGTGTGAATGTTGGGGTTGGTTAAGTTGAATACGGGGCTTGACTGAACTCGGAGTATGGGATCTTAGATCAGAAAATCAGCTAATCATGAATGGTTGGATGAATCGTAGCACAGCTTCTTTCTTTTTTCCGGAGCGCGCGCAGTACTCGGATAACTGGTCTTGACCGATTGCATTGATGTTAAAGTAGTGAGCCGCAGGATGAATGATGTACAGGCCACACACGCTGCTGGCAGGAATCATCATGAATGTTTCGGTTAGTTCAATGCCAGCTAATTGTTTAACTGAGAGCAGTTTCCAAAGGGTGTCTTTTTCGCTATGGTCTGGCCAGATTGGATAGCCAGCCGCCGGACGGATCCCAATAGGTTTTAGGTTTTGTAACTTGGACAGAGGTTCGAATGGAATACCCAACCAGAGGGCGGTTACAAGACGGTGTGCAAGTTCGGAAAATGCTTCGGCTAACCTGTCTGATAGCACTTCTGCCATGAGGCTTGAATAGGTGTCATTTTGAGTTGCGTAAGTTTCAATGAGTTGAGAGAGGCCGTGACCAGCTGTTAAAGCAAAAGCACCAATGTACGCATAGGTACCTGAGTTATCTCTGGGGAGAAAGTCCGTTAAACATGGGCATGGTTCTGAGTCGCTTTTAGGTGCTTGTTCTCTGAAGAAATGGAGCTTAAGAGGTTGTTGTGGCCAACCGTTTGATGGAGGGATTGTGATTTCTTCATGGTTTACGATGGCCGGGAAAACTCCAATTACCCCTGCAGGGTGCAAAAGGTGTTGGTTTGCCATTTGTTGGAGTAAAGCCTGTGCATCAGAGTAGAGACGTTGTGCCTCGAAACCAACGGAAGGATCCTCTAATATAGCGGGGTATGAACCTTGGAGTTCCCATGCGTTAAAGAAAGCAGTCCAATTTAGATACGGTATCAAATCGCTTAATGTAATCTTAATTATCAGGGTGCCCCCTGGGACATGTACAGAGGCAGTAGATATCTTCTGAATATGTGCAGGGGTGCCGAGAATAGCCAGGCCATGCCATTTAGGTGAGGTAAAATTAGGTTGAGTTATTTTTGCTGGTCTAGCTCTGGCGTCCTGGATTGAGATGCACTTACGTCCGAAGCGTGAAAAAAATTGTTCCTGCAGACTCTGATATTCGCTCCTTATTCGATTCCAAAATGTCTGCAGTTCGTTTGGATCTAGCAGCGAATTTGCCACAGGCACAGCTTTTGAGGCGTCTGGCACGTGAACGACAGGGCCTTTGTATCGGGGAGCGATTTTTATAGCTGTATGAAGTTTGCTTGTGGCAGCGCCACCAATAAGTAAAGGCACGTTTATTTGGTTTCGTACGAGTTCTTCTGCTGTTTTTGCCATTTCCTCTAAGGATGGTGTGATAAGACCACTGAGGCCGACCATGTCTGCGTGGTACTGTTTTACGGCCTGCGCGATTTGATCGGCTGGTACCATAATTCCTAAGTCTATAACCTCAAACCCGTTGCATTTTAATACCGTGGCTACAATGTTCTTGCCGATATCGTGCACATCGCCTTTGACTGTAGCTAACACAATTTTTCCGCGTCTGGTGTAGTTGCCAGAGTGTTTTGCTTGGAGGTGCGATTCCAGAATTGTTACTGCGTGTCTCATTGCACGGGCGGCCTTGACAACTTGGGGCAAAAACATTTTCCCATTGGCGAATAGGTCGCCCACACGGTTCATTGCAGACATTAGTGGGCCCTCGATTATGGATATGGGATCTTTATAGTGTTGAAGGGCTTCTTCGAGATCCGTTTCAAGGTACTCGGTTATGGCATGCATGATCGTGTATTCGAGTCGTGACTCTATTGAGCCTTGGCGCCAGTTCTCAGAAAGATGTACGGTTTCTTGTTTGTCTTTTTGGGCGGTTGAAAGATTCCGGGCATATTCGAGTATCTGATCAACCGCGTCTGGTTTTCGAGCAAATAACACATCTTCAATCAGTTCCCGTAGTTGTGCGGGTATGTCGTCATAAAGCTGTATTTGCCCTGCGTTTACAATCCCCATATCCAACCCAGATTTTATGGCGTGGTATAGGAAGACACTGTTCATTGCATGTCGAACGGCGTTATTACCTTTGAATGCGTAGCTCACATTGCTTATTCCCCCGCTAGTGGCACAAAATGGAAGGTGGTCTTTTATCCATTTTACAGCCCTTATGAAATCTACTGCATGGTGCTTTTGTTTTTCATCACCGGTACCAACGGCAAACACGTTCGGGTCAAAAATGATATTTTGAGGTAACACGCCGGCCGAGGTAAGAAGCTCATATGCGCGCTTAATGATTTGAATTTTGCGTTCGAAAGTTTCTGCTTGGCCATACTCATCCATAGCCATTACCACGATCGCAGCACCATATCGTTGGATTAACTTAGCTCGCCTTAAGAATTCTTCTGGACCATCCTTGAGTGAAATGGAGTTAACAATTCCTTTGCCAGGTAGGCATTGGAGGCCCGATTCGATTACATTCCAGCTAGAGGAATCGATCATTACTGGGACTTTTGCCACGGCGGGGTCGCTTAACGCGGTGTGGAGAAATTCTTGCATGACGCGGGCACTGTCTATCATTGGGTCGTCTACGCATACGTCTATGATTTGAGCCCCATTTTCGACTTGTTGTCTGGCAATCCTGAGTGCGCCTTCGTAATCGCCTGATTTTATTAGACGGGCGAATTGGGCTGAGCCAGCTACATTAGTTCGCTCGCCGATATTAACAAATTGGCCCTCGATGAGTTCTAATGGTTCGAGTCCGCTCAGTGTAAGGCGCGTTTGTGGGGGTATGGGTTTGGGCCTAGGGGATAGGTTCTTTACTGCTTCGGAAATTGCCTTGATGTGTGCGGGTGTGCTACCACAACATCCACCAACGATATTTAGTAAACCTGCCTTAGCGTATTCAGAGAGGGTGTGAGCCATCTGTTCTGGGTCAAGGGTATAACGTCCTGTAATATCTGGTAAACCGGCATTAGGATAGCACATTGTATAACATGGAATGATGTCACTTAGTTCTTGTAGAAAGGGTCTCATTTTATCGGGTCCCATCCCACAGTTTACTCCAATTGCAAATGGCTCAGTATGCTGAATCGCATACCAAAAGGCTTTTAAGGTTTGCCCATTGAGTAAGCGGCCGGATTTATCTGAGACAGTTACTGAAAAGCAGAGGGGCAGTTGGAGACCGCGTTCTGTGAAAACTTCCGTTGCGGCAAACGCTGCGGCCTTAGCATTAAGGGAGTCAAATATCGTTTCTATTAGGAGTAAGTCGACCCCGCCGTCAACTAACCCCAGGATTTGCTCCTTGTATGCCTCGACTAGTTCTTTGAATGTCACGCTCCGCTGATGTGGCCGCTGAGGATCTGTGGCAATGGAAGCGGATTTATTAGTTGGGCCAATTGTGCCTGCGACAAAGATTGGTCGGTTAGCGGCTGATGCGACTTCTTTGGCAATGCGAGCGCCGGCTACGTTAATTTGATACACGAAGGCTTCGGTTCCGTAATCGGCTTGAGATATTCTGTTGGCATTAAATGTGTTCGTGCCAATAATGTCAGCGCCTGCGTCTACGTATTGTTGATGTATGAGTTTTACAATATCAGGACGGGTTAGGTTGAGTATGTCGTTGTTTCCTTTGAGGGTTGAGGTATGAGTTGCAAAAATTTCCCCGTGGAAATCGATTTCAGCCAGTCCCATTGCCTGGATCATCGTGCCTTTAGGGCCGTCCAGTAAGACAATTCTAGATTCGAGCAGAGCTTCTAGCTGCTCAAGAGACTTATGTTTTGGTAAGTTTTGATACACGGGAGTACCCATTAGTTTTTACATTTTACCATTGAGGGACCCGGAACTCAACATCGCATTCACGTATTTTTAAATGTTTATATGACTGGAAAAAAAATTTAGGCAAAGAGCCAAAAGCTCTTTGCCTATTAAGAGGGGTTCAACTTGTTCTTTTAGCCCTTATTGCTGAGCACCGCGCCCAGGGCGTTCCTGTGGTGGCCCTACGCGTCGACCAGGTAAGCTATTAGGAGAAGGTGTGCCTCCTTCTTGATGTGGGGGTCGTGGTCTGCGCTGGAGCCTGGGTGGAACCTGGTTTGTCCCTTGTCGGGCTTGTTCATTACCTCCCTGCCTTATTTGGCTGGAGAGTTGATCAAACTTAGCTTGTTGTTCGGGTGTTAATGTTTCTTTGATTTTTTGATTCGTTTCGTTTCGGATCTCTTGAAGCTTTGCTCGGCGTTGTTTTGGGGTGAGGTTTGTGTTTGTTCTGACTGACTGTAGTTTTTCTCTTTCTTGTTCGAGAATGGTCCGGATAGAACGCTGTTGTTCTTCGCTGAGGTTGAGTTGTTGTGTCAAAAATTGAATTCTGTTGTTGATTGCAGGTCTGATTGCTTCACCCTGCCTTCGAAGCATGGGTGGTGCTGGAGAATTAGTAGTTTTTTCGGATCCGGTGGCTTGTTGGCCTAAGCCCAAGCCTGTTAAAGTAGTCCAAACGATACCGACTGTTAATAGTGCAATAGTTTTTTTCATAGCAGTTTTGTGTGACGGTGCTTCCAAAGAAATAGACGATGGTGTTTGGGTTTTGGTTACAACGCCTTGGGCTATTTGTCTTTGTTCTTTTGTGATGATTCGAATTCTTGTGCGGCGCGAATGATAGCATAGTAAGCTTTTTTGGGTTTATATTGGCGATCAAAGAGCAGTGGGTGATTATGTCGTCCTGGGACCGGGTTGTAATTCAGCCATGATTCGCCATCGGTTAAACCCCAGAAGGTTACTCGGCTGATAGTATCGTGGTGTTTTAGAAACACTTTAAACAATTCAGCATATCGTTGTGCTAGTGCATCCTGTTTTTCTTCGGGGAGGCCGTCGGGGTAAGGGTCTAATTCATGCCATCTTTGAGGGTCTGTGATTCGGATCGTTCTAATGTCCCCGCCTCCGAGGTGTCCTTCAACCCTTGGGAGAACGTCGATATCGAGTTCTGTAATCATGACTTTGACGCCGAGTTTTTTGAAATCGTTAATGGTGTTTTCGATTTGTTGCAATGTGGGCCAATTCATTAGGTAATGGCCTTGCATACCGACTGCGTCTATGCGAATACCCTCTGCTTTTAGTGATTTGACTATTTCAATAGCCCCTCGGCGTTTGGGTTCATTCTCGATCGAATAATCGTTGTAGTACAGTTCGACATCGGGGTCGGCTTCATGGGCGAATTTAAATGCTAGTTTGATATAGTCAGGGCCAATGATTTCTAGCCACCGGCTTCTGCGTAGCTGTCCGTTTTCATTAAGTGCTTCATTAACGACATCCCATCCTTTGATTTTGCCCTTATATCGGCCAACTACGGTATGGATGTGATCGCGCATGCGTGCGATGAGGGTTTCCCTATCTACTTTTTCGCCTTTTTCGTTTTGGAACACCCATAGTGGGGTTTGATGATGCCATACTAGAGTATGGCCAATAATAACCATATTGTGCTTTAGTCCAAACTCCACAAACTTATCGGCCATGTCGAAGGTATAGGTTTCTGGCGAAGGGTGCACAGATTGCCATTTAAGGACATTCTCAGGGCTAATTGAGTTAAAGTTGTTAGTGATTAACTGTACGGCCTTTGGGTCGGCTTCGGTGAATTGTCGTTCATTGACCGCGATGCCGATAAGGAACTGGCCGCGGAATGCATCCTTTAGAGTCGGCGAAGGCGTATTGGTAGAGTTATTTGCTGTGCACGAGATGGTTGAGATCAGGAAAAAAGCCCAACAAAGTTGCCGTGTTATTTGGTAGTGGGATTTATTCGTTAGAGTCTGGACCGCCATATTTTTTCCTCCTCTCCTCGAGTTCTCTTTGAATTTGTTCATTGAGTTGTTTAGTTATGGGGTATTTATACAAGCAAGCGATGACGATTAGCAGGAAGAATGCAGGGTAAAGGCTAGTAGCTGAGCGGATACCGAGAAGACTTAGAGGGGATTGGTCTACATTTGGTGCGTACCCATGGAATTTGAGGATTAGGCCCAAGATAAGAGCTCCGAGGCTCAATCCGAATTTCAGGGCAAAGATTATGGTTGCAAACACAACTCCAGTGATTCGTCTTCCGGTTTTCCATTCGCCGTAATCGGCTACGTCCGCGAACATGGCCCAAAGCAGTGGGATGGTGGGCCCGTAGCATAGAGCCCGCAGCCATTCGGTTATGTACGCTGCTACGACGCCTTCCCGTGGTATTAGTGCGAAGAGGCAAATTAGAACGGTTGTAAGTATAAATCCTGCCAACGCAACGGCTCGTTTGCCGAATCGCAAAGAAAGCCATGTCGCGCTGAATACGCCGATTAGGGTCACGAATTGAGCGGTTACTTGTTGGAAGCTGAAAGCCACATCCCTTAGATTACTGAGATCGGAGTTCAGGGTGAGTCCCAAGATTCCGAAAATCCCTCCCAGTGGATGGCCTGGTCCGATTTTGGTAATACCGAACCAGTCAAGGAATTCGTACAGCTTTTGGCTATCGAGGTAGTATTTGAAGTAGTAAATGCCGACGCCGCCCCGCAGGGATATCATTGTGAAATGTGCGAGTGTTAAGATGAACATTGCCAGCCATGGTCCATTTTTAGCTAGACTACGGAAGTCTTCTATAATGGACTTACTTTGTTTAGGGTCAGGCTGGATACGTTCGCGTGTGGTTAAGAAGGTTATGAGAAAGCAGAACAAACATACCAATGCCCAGATTGCCATTGTGGTTTGCCATCCTTTAGCTGAGTCCCCTTGGCCGAACTTTGCTACCAAGGGTAATGTTAATCCACCAACAAGCAATTGAGCGGTCATTGCTGCTACAAATCTGTACTGGGAAAGACGTGTGCGTTCTGCGCTGTCCCCAGTCATTACCCCGCTTAAAGCTGAGTATGGGGTGTTATTTGCAGAGTAAATTGTCATTAGTAGCATGTTGGTAAGAATTGCGTAGATGATTTTACCTGTGAGGCAGAGGTTCGGTACGGTGAACGTTAGTGTCATGATGACAGCCCATGGTAGAGCCGTCCAAAGTATCCAGGGCCGGAATTTGCCCCACCGTGTGTTGGTACGATCAGCGATTATCCCCATTAGCGGATCAAAAAACGCGTCCCAGAACCGCCCAACCATCAGGACTATGCCGGCTATAGCAGCGGGTAATCCAAAGGTATCCGTATAAAAGTTTTGTTGGAAAAGGATCATCGTCATGAAGACGAAATTTGCGGCGGCGTCACCAAGGCTATAGCCAGCTTTTTCAATAAATGAGAGTCGATGGGAATTCGGTGTATTCATAGTACAATGATTTTCCAGGTTCGCGGTTAGATTATGCGTAAAGTAGCGTGTAACATTTCGGGATCCCGTGAAGAATTACCAACCATGATTTCAAACTCGCCAGGTTCTACACGATATCGCATATCAATGTCGTAAAAAGCTAGCTCTTCAGCGTGCAGTTCCAATTCTACAGTTTGTTTTTCCCCGGGTTTTAGGAATACCTTTTTAAATCCTTTTAACTCCATTATTGGGCGTGTTACGGAACTGAATTTGTCGCGGAGGTATAATTGGACTACTTCGTAGCCGGCGTATGGGCCCAAGTTTGTGACGTCTACCAAAATTTTGGTAGTTCCGGTGTCTGAAATACGTTTCTTCGTGAGCCGGAGATTTTCGAATTTAAATTTACTGTAGCTTAGGCCGTAGCCGAATGGGTACAGGGGTGATTCATCAGCGGCCAAGTACCCGCGCCTTGCAGAAGGTTTATGGCTATAATAATGTGGGATGTGACCGACTGAGCGTGGGATTGTAATAGGCAGCTTACCCGAAGGGTTAAATTTGCCGAAAATGACGTCTGCTACTGCGGTACCGCTTGCTTGTCCAAGGTACCAGCATTCTAGTATGGCATTTGCGTGAGTAGCTAGGTAATTGATGGAGTGTGGGCGGCCATTGAACAGGACCACTATCAAAGGTTTGCCTAGTGCGATTATGGCCCGCGCCAGCTCCTCTTGTCGTCCCAATAGATCTAGCGTTGCGCAGTCGCCCATGTGGTTACGCGACCATGCTTCGCGCGAAGTTTGTTCGTTTCCACCAATCGCGAGTATGATAACGTCTGAATCTCTTGCTACCTCACACGCTTCTTTTATGAGTTTGTAGTCTTCTTCAGGGTCAGGGAATACCACACGGTCTTCGTTCCAAGACCCGCCAATGGTAATCTTACATCCCTCAGCATAGATTACTTCAGCTTTCCCATTTAAAACAGATTTTACCCCTTCCAGGAGGGTGACAAATCTGGGTGGGACTCCGCTGTAACCACCGAGTAGTATCCGATTTGCATTTGGGCCAATCACAGCCACTTTGCGCAAGTTAGACTTGTCTAGGGGTAATACGCCATCGTTTTTAAGCATGATAATCGACTCTCTGGCTGCTTGAAGGGCTAACTCATGATGTGCATCGCATCCGTTTAACCGTACTGCTTCATCTGGATCCACATAAGGGTTATCGAAGAGACCCATCTTAAATTTCCAATAAAGCATGGGGGCAACCAACTCGTCCAATTCAGCTTCCGTTAATAGACCTTTCCTGAGCAGGCTTTCAATATGGAGATAGCAGTCGGGTTCAGGTAGTTCAATATTGACCCCAGCCTTTATAGCAAGTAGGCATGCATCAGCTTTGTCGATGGCTACAAAATGACCGTGGGTATCAGGCCGGTAATTGAGTTCCCAAATTGCGTAATAGTCGGATACCACATACCCTTTAAAACCCCATTCGCGACGTAAGACATCTCGGAGTAACCAGCGATTTGCATGAGAAGGTACACCATCTATTTCGTTGTATGATGCCATAACGCTAATCGCGCCTGCTTTTTGAATGGCTTCTTTGAATGGGTACAGGAAAACTTCTCGCAGCATGCGCATTGGCACTTGGGCAGGTGCGCAGTTCATTCCTGATTCAGGGGTGCCATGGGCTGCAAAATGTTTAAGCGTGGCGATGAGTTTGGTGTGGTCTTTAAACGAGGCATCTCCTTGAAATCCTTTTACAGCAGCCATACCCATTTGAGCCACAAGGTATTGATCCTCACCGAAAGTTTCTTCTACTCGTCCCCATCTAGGATCACGGACTACGTCCACCACTGGGGTTAGCGCCTGGTGGGTTCCGCGGCTGCGGGCTTCGAGGGCCGTGATAGAATAAACCTTCTCAACGAGTTCAGTGTTGAAGGTTGATGCTAAAGCGATTGGTTGGGGAAAACTAGTGGCGCCAAGCGCCGCTAAACCATGCAGGCATTCCTCATGGAATACCACAGGAATTCCCAAGCGGGTCGATTTTAAGAAGAATTCCTGAATTTGGTTTGTTAATTCTGCATTTTCACGCGGAGGTTTGCCGCCGCCTGAGTCGCTTGGACGAGCCACCTGCCCAAGACCCTGCCATCGTTTAAACGCGGCCTTTGCTTTTTCTGGGTCAAATTCGCCTGCGTTGTTCAAAAGGGTTGTGCTTTTTTGCTGCCAAACACAAAGCATTTGGCCAATTTTTTCTTGCAATGTCATCCGCTTAAGGAGGTCGCGGACACGTTTTTCAGCAGGTGCGGCCGGATTTTTGTATATTGCAGGGGAAATTTGGCCTTTCTTCCCGGAACGTTTATTTGCCTCCTTCTGCATGTGGATTTTTTATCAAGCATGGTGGGCATGTGCAAGTTTCGATTCAAAACAAAGTGCTCTGACGCCGGAATCGTTTTGCCAGTACATTGCGGGAGTTTGTTGCAGGGTTTTTAGGGCGGCACCTAGTGGGGATTTTGGCTGTGTAGCGATGAAGATGCAAAGCAAATTGGTAAACTCGGGTTTACCAAAATGTTTTACCACAGGTAAAAAATGCGTTTTAGGGAGGGTTTGTTTAGCTAATTTTCTGGGGCATTTGAGGTGGGATTCGTGATCAGGATCTCTTGTGACGCATAGAAAGGGCTTGGCATGTACGTGTCGAGTGAGTATAAAGGAAAGCTCAAAGCTGAATACTTTCAGAATTCATATACACGGAAAAATTCGTAAAAAGCATATGGCGAAGGAGATTGCGATACTTGAGAAATATCGTCGGCAATATCAACCTAAATTGCCTTGGGTGTTTGCCGAGAACGGGGCGGCATTGGTTGCTGTTGAAGGACCACGGCTGGAGCCGGAATCTGATCGTGAGACGATAAAACAGTTATTCCCTCATACTTACGGCATGCCGGTTATCACATTTGAGAAGGGACAGCCGTATCGGCGCCCGATAAATGTGGGGGTAATTTTGTCGGGGGGACAAGCGCCAGGTGGACATAATGTAATTGCTGGATTGTTCGATGGTATAAAGAGTTTGGATCCCCGAAGCAAGTTATACGGATTCATAGGGGGTCCGATTGGCGTAATAAAAGGAAACTATAAAGAATTAACTGCGGAAATAGTAGACGAGTACCGTAATACAGGGGGGTTTGACATCATCGGTTCGGGCCGAGACAAGATTGAAAGCGCAGATCAGATGGAGGCAGCTTTAGAGACTTGTAAAAAGCTTGGGATTGAGGGGTTGGTGATTGTTGGTGGGGACGATTCGAATACAAATGCATGTGTAATGGCTGAGTATTACGTGGCGAAGGGGGAGCCATTAAAAGTTATTGGTGTGCCCAAAACGATCGATGGGGATTTGAAGAATAAGTACATTGAGACCTCGTTTGGTTTTGATACTGCAACAAAGGTCTATTCTGAATTGATTGGTAATGTGGCTCGAGACGCCAATTCGTCCCGGAAGTATTACCACTTTATAAAGTTGATGGGTCGGACAGCATCCCACATAACTCTTGAATGTGCTTTGCAGACGCATCCAAACATCGCTCTAATAGGCGAAGAAGCTGCGGCGAAGAAACAAACGTTACGGGACATTGTTGAGTACATTGTTGGTATCGTGGTTCGTAGATCTGCACTTGGGAAGAACTTTGGTATTGTTTTGATTCCAGAGGGAATTATTGAATTCCTCCCAGACATAAAGGGGCTGATTAAGGAACTTAATGCACTTTTGGCCACTGCTTCGGAACAGTTTGTGACTTTGCATACAGACGAGGATCGGATTAGGTTTGTTTCTGAACGGCTAAGCCCCGAGGCGAAGCAGGTGTTTTGCATGCTACCCCGGGAAATCCAAGCACAGCTGTTGCTCGATAGAGACCCACATGGGAATGTCCAGGTTTCTCGGATTGAAAGTGAAAAGCTTATCGCACAACTAGTTGAAAGACGTTTAAAAGAGCTCAAATCGCAGGGCAAATTCAATGGTAAGTTTTCCTCGATGTGCCACTTCTTTGGATACGAAGGTCGGAGTTGTCAGCCTACAAATTTTGATGCCGATTATTGTTATAGCTTAGGTTACTGCGCAGCGGCTTTATTGGCAGCGGGGAAAACCGGATATATAGCTAACATCCGAGGTTTGAATAAACCGGCCTCTGAATGGCAGGCGGGCGGTGTACCATTGACTGCTATGCTAAATATTGAATTTAGGAAGGGTAAGAATGTTCCTGTGATTAAGAAGGCGTTGGTAGATTTGAATGGTAAACCATTTGCTGAGTTCGCAGTTAACCGGGAACGCTGGGCGTTGGAGGAATGTTACTTATATCCTGGGCCAATCCAGTACTTTGGCCCACCTGAGGTATGTGATAGGCCGCCCCGGACATTGGAGTTGGAGCTTGGGTAAAAGGTATCAATTCTGGGTTTTGAAATTTTAAGTAACTTACTACGCGATCCACGAAAGGGTCTTTCCTATCGGGGAATTTTTCCCGGCGGAAGCGGAAGTTCGCGAATTTTCCGTTAGTGAGACCGCTTCGCAATGGGGGTTGAAATAAATGCGGGCGGAAAGCGAATTGTGTGTGTTGAATTCTCGTGTAAGAAACTTAGTCCCTACGAGGCGTTCTGACATGAGAGAAAGCTGAGTTGGTAAGAGATTGGCTTTCCATTTTTACGGATAAAGCGCGAGGGCTAGACGTAGGACAAACAAGAGGAGAAGGGATGTCAATTTAGGGTTTTTTCACTGACCTTTTGAACCTGGTTTGGAAGCCAAAATTGACAATAAACTGGGGTCCATTGGGATTCAGTTGATGCTAACTTGCTATATTTTTGTTTTTACGCAGCAGTGATTTGTTTTTTGTGATTTGGTTTCAGTGTTGGAAGCTGGGGCAAATTTAGTTTTTTTAGCGTTTTTCTAGATAGGGATCCAGGTTGAGTTTAGCGTGGTTAAGTTTAGGTTCAGACAATCAGAAAGATTTTGATTGACTCTGATTGAATATGATCGTATTTGCGTAAATACAGCCATGGTGGCGAAGTCTCATGAGAGATCTCTAGCGGCGCAGCGATGGGAACAGTTGCGGGCACTGCTGCGGGAGCGTAGGGTTGTCCGTGTAGATGATTTATGTAAAGAACTTGGTGCTTCTCCGGCTACGGTTAGACGAGATTTAGCTCGGTTGGAGCGTCTCGGCGAAGTCCAACGGGTACACGGTGGGGCAGTTCGGGTCGAATCTCAAATTGAAGAACCGCTTTTTGATCACAAGGCTTCGGTGAATCGGGCAGCAAAGCAGCAGATAGCGAAGGCAGCGTTAGACTATATAGGAAAGGGCGAAACTATCTATCTAGACGGGGGTAGTACAGTATTGGAATTAGCCCGGCTATTGCGGGAGTGGTTCAATATAACGGTTATCACTAATTCGCTCAGGGCAGCTTTAGTGTTAGCGAGTCAAGGTCCACGACTAATTTTGGTAGGCGGTGAGCTCCGGCGGTTAAGTCAGGCGATTGTGGGGCCGCTTACTCAGCATGTACTTTCCCAGTTGAACATCGACAAGGCGTTTATGGGTACGTTTGGTATGACCAAGGATGGTTTAAGCACTACGGATCCTGATGAAGCGTTTACCAAGCAGCTGGTAATGACGCGGGCGCGCCGTGTGATATTGCTAGCTGACAGTTCCAAGTTGGGACAAATTGCAATCGCTCATTCCGGCTCTTTCGAACAGGTGGATGTGTTAATTTCTGATGATGCCCTGGACAAGGATTTTGTTAGAGAGTTGGTAAAGAAAGGTATCGAAGTCAAACTTGTAAAATGTAACCAGCGATGAGCAACGCGAATCAATCAAGCATTGTTTATTTAAGTGACCGGCGGCCGAAGTTTGAGCCGTTTGAGTTATCGTTCCGGAGTATCCCTTGTTATACATACAAGGGGAACTTGGGTTCGGAGCTAAAGGCGGGTACCCTTACACCCCAAGAGGCAGTGTGGATGTTTGAAGACATGTTAATGATTCGGGAGTTGGAAGAGATGATTGTGAAGCTAAGATCTGGCGGGTACGACGCTTTGCCTGGGTTTGATTATCGTGGCCCCACGCATGTCTCTGCAGGACAGGAGGCTACCGCAGTGGGTGCGTGCTACGCAATCAGACAGGATGATAATATCACAAGCACACATCGGGGTCACGGGGAGAGCTTAGCTAAAGGCACATTTGCGATTCGGCATATGACGATCGAACAATTGCGTGCCCGGGTACCCAATTGTAATTCGAATGATCGCGAAGAATTGGTCGAGGCAGCATTAGAAGAACACCTTTACAGAATGATCTGTGAGCTTTTTGGAAAGGAAGACGGGTATTGCAGAGGTCGTGGAGGAAGCATGCACATTGCAGACTTTACGGTGGGACATCTTGGAGCCAACGCAATTGTGGGTGGTGGTGTGCCTATAGCTACGGGTGCAGCAATGGCTATCCGGTATTTGCGTAAAGATAACGTTGTATGTTGTTTCGCTGGGGATGGTGCGTATGCTAATGGAGTTGTTTTGGAATCACTAAACTGGGCTTGCCAAGCGCAATTTACAAATCATTTAGCGGGTGATCATAAGTATGGTTTACCGATCATATTTTTAATTGTGAACAACCATTATGGTATGACTCACCGGACTGACGATGAAGTTATGGGGGTAGATCACCTTGCACGGCGGGGAGCGGGGTTTGCCAATAACAACATGCACGCAGAGTTGGTAAATGGTATGGATGTGTTGGCTGTGCGGGATGCGGTGAGACGGGCCGCGCGTATTTGCCGAGCTGGACAGGGGCCTGTACTCCTTGAAGTTGATACATACAGATACTGGGGGCATTCGTTGAGCGATCCACGGATTGAGTATCGAACTAAGGAGGAAGAAGCAGCTTGGCGGGCGATCGATCCAATTGAGACATTTAAGAAACAACTATTGGAATCTGGAATCTTAACAGAGCCTGAGCTCGAAAAAATTCAGAAACGTGTACGCGAGCGAAATGCACGGGCTGCTCAGCGGGCTGCAGCCTCGCCCGATCCAAAACCGGAAGATGTCATAAAATATATTTACACAAATACACGTGCTGATGAAGTGCCACCAGAGTTTAGGAATCCGAAGGTCTGGACGCCTTTAGTGGTTAAGCGGACAGATGGACAGATAACGTATCGAGATGCGATTAAGGAGGCGCTTTATGAGGAAATGAAACGGGACGCTCGTGTAATATTATATGGTGAAGACGTGGCAGAGTATGGGGGAGCTTTCAAGGTAACCAAAGGATTACTTGAGGCTTTTGGACGGGATCGCGTGTTTAATACCCCGATAAGCGAAGCTTGTATATGTGGCACCGCGGTGGGGGCTGCAATGCGCGGTCTACGTCCAGTGGTCGAGCTGATGTATATGGATTTTGCGTTAATGGCCTCGGATCAAATTGGCAATCAGGCAGCAAAATGGCATTACATGAGCGGTGGTATGGTGGAGATTCCTCTTGTGATAAGGGCATCTGTAGGGGCTGGTAAAGGTTATGGTGGACAGCATAGTCAAACATTGGAATCGATCTTTTGCCATATCCCAGGGCTATACGTTGTGTATCCTGCTACACCGTATGACGCTAAAGGGCTGTTGAAGTCAGCCATCCGCGATAACAATCCGGTGTTATACGTGGAGTCACAAGCATTATATGGCTTGAAGGGGTATGTACCAGAAGAGGAATACTTGGTCCCCATAGGAGTGGCAGATATAAAGCGAGAAGGGGAGGATTTGACTTTTGTTGCGTGGGGGCCTGCAGTGCATGATTGTCTAAATGCTGCGGCACGATTGGAAAAGGAACGGGGCGTTAAGGCAGAGGTCGTTGATATTCGTTCCTTAGTTCCATTGGACATCGACACTATAATCCGATCAGTCCAGAAAACAGGCAGGTGTATAGTCGCGAGCCAGGCTGTCCATA
>JGI24721J44947_10005652_pt1 | contig 17072 bp, 12 predicted proteins | sample YelNatPaOPGAMG01_FD_44947 | JGI IMG/M metagenome (IMG submission 44947)
CCGTTGGCAGGCGGTATCGCCGTTTCTGTTTAACCGTGGGCATCTTTATATTTCAGACGAGAAGATTGGGTGATTTTTTTCAATCTATTCCGCTTATAAATGCGTCAGCCTCACCGAAGGGCGGAAACGGAGCAAAAAATATCGCCTTGTTAATAGACGAAAGCATATATAATATAAAAAATATTTTTAACGACGGTATAAATTTTTTTACTTACGAAAGTCTGTTAAAGCTTTCTGGTATTTCCGCCGAAAGTTTAAATGAATTTGATTTTTTTTTATCTGATTTTACCTCTAAATACAAACTTGCGGTAAACTTAAACTACGATTTTGCAAACTCTCTTTTTATAAATTTATTTAAAGAACAAAAAAGGGGTTTTATTGCTCTCTGCAAATCACCTAAAAATGCGGAATCTATTCATAGAAGCGGGGCGGCGAACTACCTTTTTAATATCGTAAAAAATCGCAGTCTTAACAGAATAAACATAGTAGATATATATTCGCTCATAGGAAGTGAAAAACCCGCCGAAATAAAGACTTCATATAATATTATAAACCTGAAAAAACAGGCTAAAGGCGCACTCTTAAGAATTTGCATTTCCATAGGGGCAACGCATCCTAAAAGAGTCTGGCAGTCTGAAAAATACGCAGATTTGATTAAATTGCTCTCGGAAAACCTTAACTGCGAAATAATATTAGTCGGAACGGCAGACGAATCGTCAGCCGCCGAAGAAATAAAAAAGAACCTGCAAAGCGGCACCGATATAAATCTTATCGATTTGACCGGAAAGACGAGTCTGTATGAACTTATTTATCTGATAAAAGACTTTGATTTAATTATTGCATCCGATACCGGTACTTTGCATGTATCTCAGATTTTTAACGTGCCGTCGGTTTCCATTTATACAGGCAATGCCAATTTTTACGAAACCGGCCCGCATATAGAAAATTCTTATGTAATCTATTCTAAAATAGAATGCTATCCGTGTATGCAGAATGAACCCTGCCGTTATAATTATGCATGCAAAAACGATATAAATCCCGAAGATGTTTTTAATCTTGCTTTAATGCAGTTTATTAAAAATAAAAAACATAAACATTTTAAAAAACACGAAATTAAACTTTCAGACGTTAAAAAAAGAGTTATTTCAAATGAAAATAAAGGGAATTTTTCGGTTGCCGTCTGCAAACATTTAGATTCGATACATTTTTATCCATTATATAAAAAAACAATCACTAAAAACGAGTTTGCCTCGGAAATATTTAAGTTCTGCTGGCTTGGCGTGCTTTCAAAAAATAGCGTGAAAATCGATAAAAATAATGTTTTGAGATATACGGATAAATATTATACAATAGACAAAAGCGAGCTAAATTCTTTAATAAAAGAAATATATTTCATGAAAGACGTTTTTGAAAATGCCCGCAAATCATATATAGATAAAAAATTTATTGATATCGATAAAGATGATTTTTTTTATTTTGAAAAATTTAAAGAAGCCGTTAAATCCTTAGGTTTGAACTACGGCTATTTTAAACTTGCTTCCGATTATTTTATAGACGAATTAAACTTTTCAGGCGTGGAGAAAAGTTTTAATGATATTATTTTGCTTTTAGACAGCGCAACAGATATTTTAAAAAGTAATAGTAGTAGTAATAATAATAGTAATAATAGTATATGAATAATAATATCGGTTTTGAAATTATCGAAACAAAAATTGCATCAGCGCCGTCTTTTAAGATTAACGGAATTACCGTTCATTCGGTTTACGACCCGCTTTCGGAAGCCCGAAAATGGGCGGCTCAGGTTATAAACAGGATAGAGAATGAAGGGATGCCGGATAAAATTATAGTTTTCGGATTGGGCGCCGGTTATCATATAAAAGCTTTAGCGGATTTATTAAAAAAACAAGAAAATACAATAAAAATAGAGGCGGTCGAACCTTCCGAAAAATCTTTTAATTTTATAAAAAGCAATTTCAATGTTTCCGAATTATTAAAGGCATTAAAAATTACCGTTTTGGATTCCGCCTGCAAAAACGTTTATGCGGATGCCTCGTCAATTTCGCAAGAGCTGGAACTTGATAAAGGCAGCATATTATTCTGCGAACTTCCTTCTTACAGGAAAATATTTCCCGAAGCATACGGATTAACATATAAACTTTACGGAATTAATCAGTTTTTTACCCCGTCTTCTTTCAAGATATTGGTAGTTCAGCCAATGTACGGCGGTTCTTCTACAATCGGAAATTATTTGCACTCGGCTCTTTTGGGCCTCGGTTACGACGTTAAAATACTTGATTTTTCAAAATTTTACGATGCGTATAAATATATGGGCGAATTTACTCCCAATGAAGACCACGTAAATTCATTAAAGCAGAGCCTTTTTAATCTTATGTCCGAAGCGCTTCTTTCTTCCGTTTTTAATGAACCTCCCGACTTGGTTATTTTTATGGCGCANTCTCCGGCAAGCGAAAGAACTTTGCTTAAACTGAAAAGTATGGGGATTAAAACCGCATACTGGTTCGTGGAAGATTTCAGGACGCTTACCTATTGGAATACTATAGCCGGAAACGTCGATTATTTCTTTACCATACAAAAAGACGATTTTTTTACAGAGCTGAAAAACATCGGCGCAAACAATTTTCATTATCTTCCTTTGGCATGCCTGCCGGATTTCCATAAAAAAATTACGGAAATTAACGAAGAAGACAGAATAAAATACGGTTCCGACGTAAGTTTTGCCGGAGCGGGCTATTATAACAGAAAAAACGTTTTTGCCCAGCTTATCGATTTTAATTTTAAAATATGGGGAAGCGACTGGCACGTCGGACTGCCTTTAAGTTTATTGATTCAGGACGGAGGTAAGAGGTTTACGGAAGAAGAAGCCGTTAAGATATATAACTATTCCAAAATAAATATAAATCTTCATTCTTCTATGTGGCACTGGGATATAAATCCAAACGGCGATTTTTTAAATCCGAGAGTTTACGAAATCTTAGCATGCGGAGGCTTTCAGCTTGTCGATAGGCGCAGGTATATGGAAGGGCTCTTTGAAGACGGTAAAGATTTGGTCGTCTTCGAGACGGTGGACGACTTAAGGAAAAAAATAAAATATTATCTTGCCAACGAAGAGGAGAGGTCTGCTATTGCCGCTCACGGCAGGGAAACCGTATTAAANAACCATACATATGAACGTCGCATACGCGAGATGATGAATATAATACTTTTAGATTCATACGAACANATAAAATCTAAAATTGAAACCAGAAAGCAAAATATTTCCGAGCTTTTGAAGGAAACCGAAGGAAATAAAGAACTTCACGACCTTATTATGCAGTTTTCCGGCAAGAAATCCATTTCTATAGGAGATATGGCGGAAAGCATTAAAAGAGGAAAGGGCAGGCTGTCGAAATCGGAAGCTATGATTTTGATGCTGTGGGCGATAAAATCAAAATTAGTCAAACTCCAAGGGCTGTAACCGGCGATGAAAAATATAATAATTCTGAACCTTACCCGTATGGGCGACCTCATACAGTCCACGGCTCTTTTTAAAAAAATTAAATTAATCTATCCCGAAAGCAGTGTTAAACTTTTAATTTCTTCAGATTTTGCGGAAATTGCGCCGTTCCTTCCGTATGCGGATGAGATTAAACCCATAGATGTTAAAGGATTAACCGAGCTTTTAAAAGCAGGCAATTTCGAATTAACCATAGATGTTTTAAAAGCTTTAGACGCCTTATTCGAAGGTGTTTTAACGCTAAATTACGACCTTGCCGTAAATCTGTCCCATGACGAGTTCAGCGTATATTTTCTTTATATATTAAATTCGTTAAAAAATATAGGCATATCCGTAACCCGCGAAGGAACTATAATATCCAACGACCATATGACAGCCTATATGTTTTCCGCCGTTAAAAACAGAAAAGTAAGCGTTTTAAACCTCGTAGATATTTATGAAAGAACCTTAGAGGCAAAGCAGGACGGGAGCGGCAAAAAAATACACGTAAACAAAATATATTTAGAGCATAAAAAGAAGCATGAATCGCTAAAAAGATACGGCATCGAAGAAAACGATACGGTTATTTCTTTTGCGATAGGAGCTTCGACCGAACTTAAAAAATGGCGTTACGATTATTTTGCAGAATTAGCAAAAATGCTTTTGGCGGGCGATTCAAAAATTAAAGTTGTCCTGCTTGGCGCAGATTACGACGTTGAAGCCGGCAGTTACATAGAAGCCGCCGCAGGGGACGAAAGGCTCATAAATCTTACCGGCAAAACTACGGTTTCCGACCTTGTTTATATAGTCACGCGCTCAAATCTTCTGATAACGCACGATACCGGAACAATGCACATCGGGGTTGCAACCGGAACTAAATTAATCGTTATTTATACCGGAAACGTAGGTTTTTGGGAAACAGGACCATACTCCGAAAACAAACTGCTCGTCGTGCCCGATATAGGATGCTTTCCGTGCGATTTTAATCTTAAATGTTTAAATCCGGTATGCCGCGACCTTATTAAGCCGGAATATATTTACGATATGGCTTTAACGGTTCTCGAAAAAGAAAACGGATACGCCGAAAAACTGTCTAAATATAAAAACAGCGGTATTATTCCCTATCTGTCGAGATTTGATTCTAAAAAATTTATCGATTTTTTACCTGCCGTAAAAATTAAGCTCAAATTTAAAGATTTAAAGCTAAAAATACTTAAATTATCGCTCGAACATTATTATGAAGGAGATTTTTGGAATATAGACGAAAATGAAATCGAACTTTTTCTTGACTGTTTTGAGGGTATAGAATATAATCTTAACTTAGATGCGGGTGAAGAGTTAAAGGCGGTCGAAAGCCTTATCTCTTTATGCGAAAGAGGAATGTCGGAGGCAAAAAAAATGCTTAATCTGGCGCTCCATGACCCTTTTAATTATATAAAAACAGAGGAATATACCGGCAATATAAAATCTATAGATTTTGAATTAAGATATTTATCCTCGGTTTACGATGACCTGTCTTTATTTAACCAGATTCACGTTATAAACCAGAACAGTTCTGCAAGCTATGATTTGTTCGGACTTGCTGTCGATTCGCTTAAAAACTATTCGAGATATAAACTTCTGCTGAATATATTTAAAAAAGTTTTACTGCTGTTTTTAGACAAAATCAAAGATAATTTTAACTATAAAACAAAGGAGTCGATATGAAATTATACGTTGACGGCAATTTGACGGATTCTGTTTCAAACGAAAGCAGTATGCACGATATTTTATTTAAAGGCGACATAAAACGTTTTATTCCTGAAGGCAGGGTGATAAAAAGCATATTTATAAACGGAACCGGATACGACGATTTAATGCTGAATGCCGACAAATCAAAAGCTTTCAAGTTGGGAATCTCCGACGAGATTAAAATAGACACTATGAGCCAGCTGGAACTTTTAAACGGTCTATCGATGCCGTCATAGTATTTTTAACCGAGTTTAAAGCCGGCATAGTAAAAGTGACGGATGAAATAAGGTGGGGAAACAGCTCCGGCGGGTTTAAGAATTTTTCCGAATATCTTAAAGGGCTGACAACATTTGTTCAGATTATGGAGAAAATATCGGAGTTTTTAAAAATAGATTACAATAACATTGTTTACGGCGGCAAAAGCGTTCAGTCTTATTTTAACGACCTCGAAAAAATTCTTTCTTCGGTTCTTTCTGCACAAGTAGAACAGGATTACGTTTTAATGGCGGATGCAGTCGAGTTTGAACTTAAGCCCAATATAGATATTTGGGAAAATATTTTGAAAGATATGAAAACTAAAATAAACGGCGCCCCCGATTCAGAAGGCAAATGACTTTTAAAAAGAAAAGGATTATCTCGGTAATAGGGGTTCAGCGGAGCGGCACGAGCGCAATTACAAGGGGTCTTCAAGTTTTAGGCGCCGATCTTGGAAATTTTTACGGACATGATATCGTTGGTCCCGACAACGAAAAAGGATATTTTGAGGATATTGAAATAAGCAATTTAGACGTCAGTATGCTGAACTCTATCGGCTATACATGGGATAATCCGGTTTTGCCTGCATTTGACGACAATACGAGGCAGGTCTTATCTGCGTTTTATCATATTGCATCTAATATCGTGCAAAGGAGGTTTGAATCCACTGATTTATTCGGTTTTAAAGACCCGTTAATCGCAAGACTCTTGCCTTTTTGGAACGATGTATTTAAAAATGAAGGGGTCGAAGTATCCTATATAATAGCATGCCGCAATCCTTTAAGTTCCGCAAAATCCATGCAGAAAAGGGACGGATTCGATATAGTTAAGGGCTGTTATATATGGCTGGGCTACATTATTGCTTCCTTAATTTATTCGGCAGGCTATAAACGTATAGTCGTCGATTACGACGAGTTGATGAAAGACCCCGGAAAACAGCTTCAAAGAACGGCGGAACGTTTAAATTTGAAATTTGACGCAGAAAGTCCGGAATTCATAGAATATAAAGGAGCCTTTTTGAGCGAATCCCTAAGACATACAACTTTCTCTGTTTCCGACCTTGTCGCAAATGCGGAAGTTCCGCCTAAAATTACTGAACTTTATATTTTGCTTAAACGCATAGCAATGGATGAAATTTCCATAGACAGTATCGAATCTGCGGCAAAAATCAATAAAATTTATTCATGGATGGAGGAGCTCCGTTCCACGCTTTTATATATGCAGGCGCAATTCGACGCGTTGCTTTATTTAAAAAAAGAGTCTGATAAAAAAGGCGCAAGAATTGCCGAATTAACGGAATCTTTAAAATCTTGCAGTTCCGGTTAAAGCCGGAATTTTTAAATATGAAATCAGAAAGTCATTCAAGCTCAAGCCCAAGCCCAAGCATAGTCTGGCACGAACATAAAATATCGCGAAGAGACAGGGAAAAACTCAAAAATCATAGAGGGTGCGTTTTGTGGCTTACCGGACTAAGCGGATGCGGGAAAAGCACCATTGCAAATATGCTTGAGGAAACGCTTAACGCTAAGGGTTATCATACATACCTGCTCGACGGCGACAATATAAGGTATGGGCTCAGCAGGGGACTCGGGTTTTCGGACGAAGACAGGTTAGAAAACATAAAAAGGGTGAGCGAAGCCGCAAAACTTTTCGCAGATGCCGGAATAATAACTATTGCATCGTTTATATCGCCCCTGAAGATGCACAGGCTGACGGCGAAAGAAATAATCGGAGCGGAAGATTTTATCGAAATATTTATCGATTCTCCTTTTTATGAATGTGTCCAAAGGGACCCTAAAGGCTGGTATAAGAGGGCTATAAACGGTGAAATAGAAGACTACACCGGCGTCGATTCGCCGTATGAAAAGCCGGAGAAGCCGGACGTGCATATAAAGACGGGCGAGACTGGATTGGAAGAAGGGGTTACGATAATTATCGATGCTATTAAACAAAAAGAGTTTTTAAATTTAAAATAATTTAAGATAAAAATATTTAATGGATATAGATATAAATAAATTTGGCTTTGGAGTAAACATAATGGGTTCATTTCAGTCCGAAAAAGGACTTGGTGCAGCCGTCCGCTCCGATGTTTACTCTTTGACAGCCGCCGGAATTCCTTCGGCATGCAATAATCTTCCCGATATGGGCTCTGTTAATAACGACAAAACATTTGATTTTTTCTTAAATGAAAATCCGTATATATTCAATCTGATTCATATCAATCCGCATACGTCAGTCAGAATTGGAGAATCAGTTATTAATTTTTTTGAATATCTTGATAAGAATACAAATTATTTATACGGTCATTATAATATAGGATGCTGGGTATGGGAACTCGATAGAATACCTGAATATTGGGTAGATATTTCCCGATATTTACATGAAATATGGACGCCGTCAGATTTTTCTTTTCAATCTCTTTCTAAAGATTTGCCTATACCGGTAATAAAAATACCCCATTCCATTTCTATTGCTGAAAATTCATTTGAGCCGGTTTTAAAAAGAGACCATTTTAATATACCGGAAGATGTATTTTTATTTTTATTTATGTTTGATGCGGAAAGCTATATTGAGAGAAAAAATCCTTTTGCCGTGATAGATGCTTTTAAAAAAGCATTTAAACCTGAAGAAAAGGCAATGTTGTTTATAAAAGCGGCGCACTTATGTTCTAATAAAAATAAACTAAAATTTTACGAACTTTTAAAAATGATTAAGGGCTATAATATAACAGTTTTTGATCAAGTTTTAACTTCAGAGCAGACGTATTCCTTAGTTTCTATTTCAGATTGTTACGTTTCCCTTCACAGGTCTGAGGGCTTCGGTTTGACTATGGCAGAAGCTATGGCTCTCGGTAAACCTGTAATAGCAACAGGGTATTCGGGCAATATGGATTTTATGAACAAAGAAAACAGCTATCCGGTAGATTATAGATTAATTAAGATAGAAGAAGATTATGGAGTTTATAAAAGAGGAAATTTTTGGGCAGATCCGAGTATTGACGAAGCGGCTAAGTATATGAGGCATGTTTTTGAAAATAGAAACGAAGCGGATTTAGTAGGCAAGAAAGGCAAAGAGTTCATAAAAAAATTTTATAGCCCCAGTTTTCTTGGAAATATGTATTATAAAGAAAGGTTAAATAACATAATGAAAAATTACGAATTATAACTGCCTTTATGAACCATAACTTAAATACGGACACATTCTCTTTCGGCGTTAACATATCCGGGCTTATTCAGTCGGAAAAAGGGCTTGGGTCGGCAGTAAGGTCAAACATAGAAGCTCTTAAAACGGCACGCATTCCTTATGTTATAAACAATATTTCAGATTTGGGCTCAGTTAATGCCGATAAAACCTATGATTCAAAAGATTTTTCCCGAAACAATCCCTATATTTTTAATTTGATAAACATCAATCCCGACTTATTTGTAAATTTTGCCAATAAAGCCAATATGCCTTATTTCGACGGGCACTACAATATTGGATGCTGGGTCTGGGAGCTTGACGAATTTCCGGAAGAATGGGCTCGGATGGCATATTATCTTGACGAAATATGGACTCCTTCGGATTTTTCTTTTCAGGCTGTTTCCAAGTCTATCTTAAAAACAGTAAAAATTCCTGTAACAAAGATTCCGTACTGTATTTCATTATCGCCTTCGCCAGAAAATATTCCGATAGGAAAAGATGCGATAAGGCGCATTTTAAATATTCCTACGGATGTTTTCACGCTTCTTTTTATTTTTGATTTTCAGAGCGAAATAGAAAGAAAAAATCCTTTTGCCGTAATTGAGGCTTTCAAGAAGGCTTTTTTGCCTTCCGACAAAGCAATGCTGTTTCTTAAAACATCTCATTCAGAATTTAACAAAAAAGAATTTTATCGGCTGTTAAACCTGATAAAGGGTTATAACGTTACAATAGTTGATTCTGTTTATAGTAAAGAGCATGTTTATTCATTGATTAACGCCTGTGATTGCTATGTTTCCCTTCACAGGTCGGAAGGATTCGGTTTGACTATGGCAGAAGCTATGGCTCTCGGCAAACCGGTAATAGCTACAGGATATTCCGGCAATATGGATTTTATGAATAAAGACAACAGTTTTCTTGTCGGCTACAGACTGACGGAAGTGGACGGCGATTACGGAGCCTACAAAAAAGGCAATGTATGGGCAGAGCCGGATATCGATGAGGCGGCATATTTTATGCGGTATGTGTTTAAACATAATGATGAGGCAGTATCTATAAGCGCAAAAGGAACGGATTATATAAAAAAATATTACAGTCCGTCATTAATCGGAGACAGTTATAAAGAGAGATTCAATAAGATTATGACAGCATATGAGGCGGAAGAAAATGAAAATAATGTCTTAGAAGAATTGTCCAAGGTGCATGATGCCGCTCCTGAAATTTACCTAAAACTTAAAAATACCCTGTATAATCAAACAAAGGAGAACAAACTTTGCGAATAGCCATAGATATGCAGGGCGCACAGACAGGAAGCGGAATTAGAGGCATAGGGCGTTATACTCTATCCATGTCTAAGGCGATTATCAAGCATGCATCAGGCAAGCACGAAGTTATAATAGTTTTAAACGGACTTTTCGGGGAGACTATCGAGCCGTTGAGAAAAGAATTTGCGGGATTGATTCCGGATTCTAATATTAAAGTATGGTATGCCCCAGGTCCTGTCGCTTATATGTCGCCTGAAAACGATTTTAGGAGAAAAGCGGCAGAATATATACGGGAAGCTTTTTTAATGAGCCTTGAGCCTGATGCAATATGGATTCCGTCGCTTTTTGAAGGCTATGATAATAACGCGGTAATAAGTATAGGAAATCTTGGCACAAATATACCGGTTATAGTTACCATATATGATTTGATACCGTTAGTTTTACAAAGTGTATATTTAGAATATGATATAAGGTTTAAAGAAAATTATTTTAAAACAATAGAATATCTTAAAAAAGCATCAGGTTGGTTTGCGATATCAAATTATACCGCTCAGGAAGCAGTTGCAATTTTGAAATTAAATGAGTCAAACGTTGTCGTTGGCTATCCGGGACCAAATTCTATTTTTAAGAAAATAAATATTGAGGAAAACATAAAATCAGCTTTTAAAAATAGGTTTGGCATTAAAAAGGATTTTTTACTGCATGTCGGCATTGTTGAACAAAGGAAAAATGTTTTTAANCTTTTAGAAGCATTTTCTCAATTGAGTTATGAACTTCGCAAAAACTACCANCTTGTATTTGCTGGAGGAAATCCTGCTCATATTGTAAATCAGATAATAGCTGCCGCCGGAGAACTGGGTATAAGCCGTGATGAAATAATATTTACGGGTTATATTTCAGATGAGGAACTTTTATATCTTTACAATATTTGCAAGTTATCTGTTTTTCCGTCATGGTACGAGGGTTTTGGACTTCCGGTTGTGGAAGCTATGGCATGCGGAACACCGATAATTTGTGCAAATGCAACAAGTCTGCCGGAGGTTATAGAAAACGAAGATGCTATGTTCAATCCGTTCGATGTCAACGATATATCCAATAAGATAACAAAAGCATTAACAGACGATAATTTTAGAACAGAGCTTATTAGCCGAGGACTAAAACAGTCTGAGAAATTTTCTTGGGACGAAAGCGCAAAAATAGCTATTAAGTTGTTTGAACAATTTGAGGGTATAGAAAATACCCTTGCAAATAACCCGGTTAAAAACCAAATTAATAATAAACAAATTTTAATAAACAAGCTTATCTGCAAAATAGGTTCCATAGATAATAAAAATTTTTATAATAAAGATTTAAAAGAATTAACCATATCTCTTATTAAGAATTTTTATGTCGAATAAATACATTTACAAAGAAATGCGGTTAATATATAATTATAATAAAAATCTTAGAGATATGGCGTAGATGTTATATTTTTGGCTATATCGGGATTATATTTACAATAAAATAAGGATGTGTCTGGTAAGATTTTATGAGCATTGAAAATTGTCGTTGCATATTTTTGAATCATTCTGTGCAGAATTGCGGCGTACACCAGTTTGGAGAATCTATTTATTCAGCTATTTCAAATTCTACCGATATTACATATATCTATGCTGAATGTATAAATAAAGATCAGCTTGATAATATTTTGTCGAAAAATCAGAATTTAGATTTAATGATAGTTAACTTTCATCCTGACACAATGCCATGGTTGAACAGAAAGCTAATTAGAGCCTTACCTTTTCCTTGTATTGGGATTATTCATGAATTTGATCATCATACGTGCTTCTCGGCTGGCGCAGATATATTTGATTTTAGGGTTTTCCCTGATCCTACGATTGATGTTAGAATGCCTACAATGTTTGCTACTTCTAGACTTGCTCCAACTTTTGCAACTTCTGTGGGAACAATCGAACCATCTATACCGATTATCGGAAGTTTTGGTTTTGGAACACCAGGCAAAGGATTTGAAAAAATCATTAAACTTGTTGAACGCGAATTTGATGAGGCATTGATCCGCTTACTAATCACACCTAATTTTTATTATGATCAGGATGGTACTAAAGCGAGAGATATAGGAAGAAAATGTTTTGAATTAGTTTCTAAGCCGGGAGTTAGACTTGAGGTGTCACATGAGTTTTTAGAGGAAAATCAATTGATTAAATTTCTCTCTGAGAACTCAGTGAATGTTTTCCTTTATGATTATCAAGAAGGTCGAGGGATAGCAAGTGTAATTGACAAGGCTGTGGCTGCCGGTAAACCTATTGCCGTTTCAGACTCAAATATGTTTCGTCATATCCGAACTATTTCACCTTTATTTCGCGTAGAAGAAGTTNCTCTGTCGGAGATTATTAGTTTTGGGGCGCAGGAAGTCCAGAAATTAAAAAAACACTGGACTGCAGAGAATTTAACAAATCAGTATAACGACATCTGCAGAAAAGTTCTATCTTTATGGGATTATATTAATGACCTTTCNGTTCCTCATTATAATACTATTCTTAACGACATAGAGAGGAATCGCTACAGTTCATCTGTTTCCGAGATGAAACTACTCGCTCCAGTCACGATGACAAGAAAAATAGAGCGAGCGAATGTTCNGCAAGCTTTTGTAAAAGAAGCAGTGCAAAAATTTGTTGCTGGTTTTCCTCGTGAAGCTAATATCTTATGCGTAGGTTCTTTTGANGACACCGCCAGTGAGAGCCTTCGAATGCTAGGGTTTAATATTAAGGAAATAGATCCAGTGGTGAACTATGATCTCGATACCTTTTATAATCTTCCATCAACTCTCAGGTCTGCATATAACATTATTTTTTCCACGTCAGTGATTGAACATGTGCCGGATGATGAAAAGTTTATCGAACAAATTCGTGAACTTCTGTCACCAGGTGGAATCGCTATTCTTACCATGGATTTTAAAGAGGGTTATCGGCATGGAGACCCCAAGCCTCTTGTCGATATGCGTCTTTATACATTACAGGATCTGTTAGGGCGCTTTCTTCCGCTTTTGGATAACTGTGAGCTAATTGATGCACCGACATGGAGAGATGCTGTTCCCGATTTTGTTTATGAAAACGTTCAATATTCTTTTGCAACATTTGTTTTTCAAAAAAAAATATCTTAGAGAAGTTATAATATGATATCTCTAAGCCTTTACTTTTTGGTAGTTTTTGCAGTCATTCATAGCGATTATCTAAATCGCCATGTAAAACAAGTTTGCTGGTCAAGCAAAACAGATATAAAATTAATAATAACATATCTGTTTTCGGAGCTTTTTATAGTATAACATTTTTTATATTATTAATGCGTGCGAGGGAATTATAAATGAATTCTTATAAAGAAATAAGTCGTTGTCGAGTTTCTAACAGTGAAAATCTTATATCCGTTTTAAATCTTGGAACTCAAACATTAACCGGAGTGTTTCCGAAAAGAACTTCTGAAAAAATCACTAGAGGACCGATAGAATTGGTTTGGTGTCCGGATAGCGGACTTTTACAACTTAAGCATTCTTATGAACCTTCTGAAATGTATGGAGATAATTATGGCTATCGTTCAGGGCTTAACCAATCTATGGTCAATCATTTNATAGACAAAGTAAGTTATTTGGAAAGGATAGTGTCGCTTAATTCAGGTGATGTGGTTGTGGATATAGGTAGTAATGATGCGACTTTGCTCAAGGCATACAGTTTAAAGAATATCCGNCGCATTGGTATAGATCCAACAGGCAAGAAATTTGCTAATTATTATTCTCCAGAGATAGCTCTGGTTCCGGATTTTTTTTCTGTGGAGGCTTTTCGTTCTATTGAGAAAAAGCAGGCAAAAATTGTCACCTCAATAGCCATGTTTTACGACCTGGAATCGCCGGTTGGATTTGCAAGGCAGATTGAATCAATACTATCTGACGACGGTGTGTGGCACTTTGAGCAAAGTTATATGCCGTCTATGTTAAGGATGAACTCTTACGACACTATCTGCCATGAGCACCTGGAGTATTATTCATTGAGTGTCGTCAAAACTATTCTTGAAATGTCAGGTTTGCGTTTAGTGGATGTAGCNATGAATGCGGTGAATGGCGGAAGTTTCTCTGTAACTGCAGCCAAAGAATCGAATACTTCTGTTCACAGAAACGATCCATTGATTGATTGGCTTTTAGATCAGGAAGATCGAATGGGACTCAATACTCCAAAGCCGTATCGAGAGTTTGAGGAACGTGTATTTCGTCATCGTGAGGACTTGATTAGGTTGCTCAGGACATTAAATGCAGATGGTAAGAAAATTCTTGGTTATGGTGCATCAACTAAAGGGAATGTCGTGTTGCAGTTTTGCGGTTTGACAGCCAATGATGTTCCCGCAATTGCCGAAGTAAATCCCGAAAAATTTGGTTGCTTTACGCCCGGTTCAAATATTCCAATCGTGTCAGAACAAGACGCTAAAGCCATGAATCCNGATTATTTTCTAGTTCTGCCATGGCATTTTAAGGATGGTATAGTGAAACGTGAAAAAGAGTTTCTTGCTTCTGGCGGAAAGATGATTTTCCCATTCCCTGAAATAGAAATCATATGATTATAAATGAAGAGTTTATCTTTCAAAGTATCTGACAAGTGTTGCAGGTGTTTCATTATATGGCAGAAAACAATTAAAAAGTGAAGCATTCCTATAATGAACCTATAATTAAAACAGGTTTTTAAAATTAGACTTCTATAATTGCAGATAGAAATATGTTTAAATTTATTATTAACTAATTAAGAAAAAACATTAAAACGATGGAAGTTTTTTTAAATTGTATTAATTGGGATATTGTTATTTAGAGCAGAGCTTTGGTAGTGTATAATGTATAATTAGTTGTCTAAATGAGTTTCGCTGGTCTTACGACACATATGGCAAAATGGATGCAGCTCGTATAAAATTGTACTAAAATTAACTTATGCATATTCTATTGACAGGCGCCTCCGGNTTCGTCGGCTTTTATGTCAATCAAGCCTTATCTCATAACCATATCTGCACTCCGTTAGCAGACGAACACGGCGCAATTGATTTACGAGATATTGACCGAATTAAATCGTTTTTATCTTATTCTNATTCTCATTCTGGTTCTCATCCTAATTTTAATCCCAATCCTAATCCCCATTCATTTTCATCCTCATCCTCATTTTCATCTTCAGAATCTAACCCCGATGCCTGCGCCTGTGCCTTTGATGCCGTAATCCATTTAGCAGGTCAAAGTTTTGTCCCGGAGTCTTTCAAAAATCCTATTGAAACTTATAATATTAATTTCATAGGCACGTATAACTTATTCAGCGCATTAAAGGAATACGGTTTTCACGGTAAAATTCTTTATATAAGTTCGGGCGACATTTACGGTTTGGTCGGCGAAGACAGACTTCCCATAACGGAAGATTATTCTTTAAAGCCGAGAAATCCTTACGCCGTAAGTAAAGTTGCGGCTGAAGCTCTGTGCTATCAGTGGTCNGTAACCGAAGATATGGAAATTATAATAGCAAGACCTTTTAACCACATAGGACCCAATCAAAGCGAAAGATTCGTAGTGCCTNGTTTTGCAAAACAGATAGCAGAAATAGAGCTTGGTTTAAGAAAGCCCGTCATCAGCGCAGGTAATATTGACGTAACNAGAGATTTTTTAGACGTAAGAGATGTTGCAGANGCTTATAAATTATTATTGGAAAAAGACCTAAATTATAGCGGCAATGATGCGGCGTCNTNCGTTTACAACGTATGTTCCGGAACCGAAANTTCCATTCGTTCGGTAATAAGTGCTATGTTTGAAATAACCGGCGTTGATGCCAAAATAGAAATAGACAATAATAAATTAAGACGCAGCGAGCAAAAAAGGGTTTACGGAAATAATGAAAAGATTAAAAAAATAACAGGATGGGAGCCAAAAATACCGCTTGAACAGAGTCTTAAGGATATTTTAAATTATTGGAAAGAGAGATTAAAAAAATAGATTAATAAAATTTATTGTATTATAATTTATTAGCAATAGCGCATTAACAGTATAAATAGAAAAAAGGAGGAATTAAGTTATTATGGCAAAAACAGCTCTTATAACAGGCATTACCGGTCAGGACGGGGCATACCTTGCAAAGTTTCTGCTTGAAAAAGGCTATAACGTTTACGGCTTTCTTGCAAGAAGGGGTTCGGATACTTTATGGAGATTAAGGTATTTAAATGTATTAGACGACGTTAAAATCACCGACGGAGATTTGCTTGACCTTTCTTCGCTTATAAGAGCTTTAGAATTGTCAAAGCCGGATGAAGTGTATAATCTTGCCGCCCAAAGTTTCGTCGGCACTTCATGGCAGCAGCCTGTTCTTACTACGCAGGTAACCGGTTTTGCCGTTGTGAACGTTCTTGAAGCCATAAGAATTGTAAATAGTAAAATCAGATTTTATCAGGCATCTACATCGGAGATGTTCGGAAAGACTACCGAAACTATTCAGTGCGAAAATACGGTGTTTCATCCGAGAAGTCCTTACGGAGTAGCTAAAATGTTTGCCCATTATCTTACCATTAATTACAGAGAAAGCTTCGGTATTTTCGCTTCTGCAGGAATACTCTTTAATCACGAATCGCCTATCAGGGGAATAGAGTTTGTTACAAGAAAGGTAACGGACGCAGTAGCCAGAATAAAATACGGCAAACAGTCAAAATTGTATCTCGGAAACATTGACGCCCAAAGAGACTGGGGATACGCCAAAGATTATGTCGAAGCAATGTGGCTTATGCTTAAGCAGGATAAGCCGGACGATTACGTTATCGCAACCGGCAAAACATCAACGGTTCGCGAAATGTGCGAAATAGCATTTTCTTACGCCGGCTTAAATTATAAGGACTACGTCGAAATAGACCCTAAATTATACAGACCCGCAGAGGTTGAAAGACTGCTCGGAAACCCTGCAAAAGCCAAAGAGAAATTAGGCTGGGAAGCTAAAACTTCAATGAAAGAGCTCATAGAGCTTATGACTGAAGCAGATATGAAAAGGGTAAGGGATAATAAGTCGGAATGATTGCATGGAGTGCAACGAAGAAGTCTTTCGAAAGGGATAATAAGCCAGAATGATAAGTCGGAATGATAAATGATAAATATTGCA
>JGI24721J44947_10005658_pt1 | contig 17061 bp, 14 predicted proteins | sample YelNatPaOPGAMG01_FD_44947 | JGI IMG/M metagenome (IMG submission 44947)
CCTTGCAATGCGGACGCACAGAGTGCGTCCCTCCGAGGAAACCGCTTTCCGCGTTATCCCAGGGTCTTCCCCGCAAGGCGACCCGCGTTGCGGTTGGCCTGGTCGCGGAGGGGCGGGCTCCGCACGCCCGAAAGGATGGCATCACGCTAACCCGAATCTCGCCCCCCTCTGACCACCTGGCTCTCGCCAACTCGTCCGTAACCATGCCATGCCTCGGTTTGCATCAGGCCTTCCCCCGCGGACGCGCAAAGCGCATCCCTCCCAGCAGAGAAGCTCCATCGCCACCTTAACCTCAGGATGAGCCCTCCTCTATGGCCTTGCACTGTATTCGCATCTGATTCATGAGATAGTCCAAGGATTGAGCGGCTATCACCTGGCGGAATTTGTTCTGATAATTCCTCACGATNCTCACCCCATCTATGATCACGTCCACCATGAACCACCTATTGTCCTTTTCCACCAGGATGTAATCCACGGGTATGTGCTCGTTCACTCTCATGATCTTGGTCCTGACCTTTGTCCTGGAGCCCTCTTTCCCTTCCCCCAGGTATTCGACCGTCTCTCTCCTCAGAAAATTCAGCACCATCCTCGTGTAAGAATCCTGGAAGAGCTGGATGAAGAGATCTGTGAACTCGTTTCTTTGGCCTGGTGCGAGCCCTTGCCATTTGTCGCCTAGAGACTCTTGAGCCATTTGAACGGTGAGGAAATTCTCGGCTATGAGCGCCCTTATGAGCTTTGCCCTCTGGGGTCTCCCAGAATCTCCTTGAAGCTCTGNCTTGGTCTGGATATCCATTGCCTTCTCCAAGACATCTCGAACCCTATCCGTGGGGCTCTCGGCGCTCGAGACCCATGTGGTCGCAAAAACACCCAGGAACACGATTCCAATGAGTAAACCCAAGACCCTCATCTATTCCTCCTTTGAAGCCCTCTTCGGTCTTTTGAGAAAAGCCATGGTTGCAGGGAGCACCACCACTGCAGCCAAAAGAACGAGCATGCTGCCTGCAAAAGACAGTACCCCCAGGCTGAAGATCCCCTGGTGTCTGCAAATCATCAAGGTGCCGAACCCCAGGTTCGTGGTCAGAGAGGCACATATTACCCCTTTTGCGGTGCTCAGGGGAAGGCTCCCTGGAGGTGTCACCCCCTCTCGCCACCTGTGGACTATGATTATCCCATACTCGACCCCCGCCCCCACGATCAGGGGGAGGAAGACACTGTTTGCCAAGTTGAAACTCACCCCGAGGGGCTTCATCAGCCCCACTGTCCACAGGGTACCGAAGAAAAGGGGCAGGAAGGCCACCGCGGCAACCATGCTTCCCCTGAACTCCAGAAAAAGGAGAATCCAGATCCCGATCAATGCATAGATGGAAGCATCCAAGCAGGCTTTTTGATAGGCCCTACTATAGACATGGAGGGTGACAGCATCCCCTACCGCATTGGGATCAAGCGACCTAACCTCCGCCACAAACCTCTCCCTGGGCTCGGGCTCCCATATGTCCTCCGAGGGGAATATCCGGATCAGGTATTTTCCATTGGAAACGAACCTCTCCTTCAGGGATTCTGGTATGTCCTCCAGGGTCATGAGAGATGTTCTTTTGCCAGAGGAGATGAGATCGAAGACATCCATGAGATCCTTGACAAAGCTCTCCTGGTATTTCGCCAATGGGCCAACGGCATCATCAGCGCCTTTTATGGCCTCGAGAATCCTTCCTGTGAGATCCCGCACCTGTGCTATCTGCTCCACAACGGGCCTTCTCGCTCCCCAGCTTTCGGCTTGGGAATCGTCCATCTTGAACCTGATGCGCTCGAGAAGGTCGACTATCTTTTCCGGATCCACTGGTTGGGAGTTCGAGAGTCCATCCTCGACCTCTGGGATCCTCTCCGATATCTCCCTCACCAAAGGAAGCTTTTCCTCCTGTTCCTCTGGAAGGAGGCTCAGCAAGCTCTGCACCTTCCACACAACGGGAAGGGACTTCAGGCCCTCGGTCTTGGTTTTCAGCTCCTCCAAAGAGGAGGCCCAGGATGTGGCGAAAAGGACGGAGCGCTTGCTATTTTCCCTTAGCCTTTCCTCCCACACCACGGACTCCGTTCCCATAGCCTGGAGCCTCAGGGGATTGAGATCGAATCCAACCCTCAGAGCGCCGAAGAGGCTGACCCCCGAAACACCCAGGGTCGCAGCCATTATTATGCCTGCCTTCTTCCTGTTGAGCCTCAGAAAATCCCTCGATGGTTCTCCCTCACCCTCCTTTCTGCGGGGAGTCTTGCCCAGGAGACTCAAGGGTGGGAGGGCTAGAAAATCCACCACTACTTGTATGAGGATCCCTGTGCCGGAGATGAGTCCCAGTTCCACTAGCCCCTTGAATCCTGTGAGCACGAGGGGGAGGAAGGAGAGTGCCCCACTTATCCCAGCTGTGAGGATGGCTGGGCCCGACTTCTCGGCCACCCGCACTATGGCCTCCCTCCTCGAGGTATTGGGCGCCCTCTCCTCCTCTTCGAGCCTGGCAAACCAATGAACAGCGTAGTCGTCTCCGAGCCCAACAAGCATGGGGGCGAACACCATGGAGAGGATGTTGAGATGACCTATGGTCAAGGTGAGAAAGCCAAAGGTCCAGCAAAGACCTATGGCCAGCACTATCATCCGCACGACGGTCCTCGTGTGGCTCTTGAAGAAGAGGACATTGAGGATCCACACACCACCGAAGGATATCCACGTGGCCCAGGACATGTCCTCCAAGGCCACGGTCATCTCGTCTGTCTTGAGGGCCTCCTGGCCGGTGACCCCTACTTGGACATCGGGAAAGGATCTCCTCACATCTTCCAGGGTCTTTCTCAGGTATTCGAGGGACTTCCTCGCCCGGTTGAAGGTCTCCTTCTCTCTCACCGGGGTCACGAAGAAAAGGAGGAACTTCTTCTCTGCCACCCAGAAATAGCCCTCCAATTCTCGGTCCCAGAGGCCCTCCTTGAAAAAAGACGACCAAGGCGAAAGGTAGTAGTAATTTCCCTCCAGGTGATCCAATACCCCCTGGAGGGTCGCGATGAGAAACCCCAGGTCCATGGGCTCTTCAGCCTTCTTCTCCCCCTCCTTGGGGAGGCGCAGGAAGTCAGTGAAAAGGGCTTGAACCATCCGGGAAGCCATCTCTTGGTTGACGAGATCCAGGAAGTTTGTGAGATCGGGCCTATGGGCAATGCCCTGGATCAGGATCGGATACTGATCTATACGCTCCGAGAGAAAATCCAAGTCCTTTCTGTCCATGTAGAGGAGCGCCCATGGCCTCAGAAGGTCGGGGTCCACCCTGAAGAAGGCATCCTTGAAGTGGGATGGATCCCCCTCGATTCTCTCCCTCACCCTATTTAAAAACTCGATCGCCCTTCTGGGGGTTGGGGCTTCTATTACCACGGTGAATGTGTCTTTCGCCTGAAAGGGTTTGACCTCCTGGGCTAGCTTCACTATGGGATCTTCCCTGGAGATGAGATCCAGCTGGCTAGTCTGAAAATCCAGCTCCTGGGCGGAGTAGATCACACAGGCCACGCTCACCGCGGCCACAGCGCCCAAAATCAAACGAGGCCTGAGGAGCGTCCATGCCACCCAGCCCCCCAGAAGTTTGCGCCTTATCTCCCGCAAGGAGCGATTCCGGCCCTCAATTCGTCTTTTCTCTATACTGAGCCACCGCGTGGCTCAACCTGGCCAGTGCGAGATGGTAGTTGAGGAGGCTTAGCAAGTAATCTCCTTGGTTTTTCCCGTAGCGCTCCACAGCGAAGAATATGTCCCTTGCCTGTCCCACTCCCATATCGAAGTTGGCGAAGGCCACCACCACCCATTTCCTCGCTGCGGATGCGGCCTCCTCGGAGGCCTGGAAGGCTTGCATGTGTTCGATGGCATCCTGGTAGTGCTTTGCTACTTCCAGGGGAATGTTCCTCAGGGCATAGTCCCTGGTGTGGAGGAGCCTCTCGTATTCCGCTTTTGCCTTGCTCACCTTTGCCTGCTGAATCCCGAAATCGAAATGCCACTTGGCACCGAGCACAACCCCCCCATTGGCATGGTTGTATTCGTCTCCGATATACGCTACATCCATGTGCTCCCTGTTGGGTGCGCCAGCCAGAGATGCCACACCAGCGAGGAAAATGGATGGATACATGTCTGCCTTTGCCGCTTCCACGAGGCTCTTCTTCGCTTCGAGCCCCTTCTCTATCTGCTCCAGCTCTGGCCTCATCCTCAGGGCCATCTCGATATAGTCCTTCTGGTCTCCAAGGGCCCTCGGGTCCTTGGGGAGTTCCTTCACATCCAGCTCGAAATCCTTCTCAGGGGGGAATCCTATCATCTGTTTAAGGGCCATGTACGCGAGCTTGGACCCAGATTCGGCCTTGGCTTTGAGTCTCTTGGCCTCAGCCGCATAGGCCTCTACCCTGTAAAGGTCGCTTTCATCCACAGAGGTGGAGCCAAGCTCCAGAAGCTTCTTTATCCGTCTTCTCGCATCCTCCACAAAGGAGCTCACATCCTCAGCCGCCTCCTTGCCCTGGCGCGAGAGAAGCAGGGCGAAGTAGAGCTCCTTGACCCTCAGCTCCACATCCCCCCTCGTCTTCTCCCTGGCAGCTTTCTTCACCTCCACCCCCTTTATGGCCGCATCTATCCTGCTCGAGATCTTCCCGAACGTATAGAGGGGTTGGATCACTGTTATGTCCAGCTTTCCGAAGGGGCCTGGGTCTCCAGGGTCCCAATCCGGATTCTCCAGTCTCCCCCTCAAGTACCTGTCCCCCGGGCCAGGCCTGGGGGAGACGACCACAATGGGCCTGTCCGCAGCATCCACCACCCCTCCTATGGCCAGGGCATCGAGCTGGGGAAGGCGAGCGGCCTTGGCTTGCTCGAGGTCGCTTTCAGCAATGAGGATGTCCTTTTCGGCTTCCGCCATCTCTGGGCTTCTCTCAATGGCGAGCTGAATGAGTTGTTCAAGACTCAGAACCACCTTCTCTTGCCCCCAGGCCGAGCTCGCCCAGAGGATGCCCATGAGTGCCACAAAAACCCAATTTCTGCCCCCATAAAGTCTCCTCATCCCTCACCTCCAGGGTCCCTTGGAGTGCGCGTTCTGTGAAGGATACCGTACTCCAATTCGAGTGCAAACCCCAAAAAAGGTTTACCGTGAACCCATCCTCCTTCCCCTTTCCGGATCATAGCCTTCCGGCCACGAGCTTTTCCACAACGGTTGGATCCGCAAGGGTGGATGTATCTCCCAGCTCCGAGATAGCTCCTTCTGCAATCTTTCTCAGGATCCTTCTCATTATCTTTCCGCTNCTCGTCTTGGGAAGGGCCTCTGCAAAATGAAGCTTGTCGGGTGTGGCTATGGGCCCTATCTCCTTTCTCACATGCTGGATGAGCTCCTTTCTCAGATCCTCCGTGGGCTCCACCCCTTGTTTCAAGGTGACAAAAGCGTATATTCCCTGGCCCTTTATATCGTGGGGATATCCCACGACTGCTGCCTCCGCCACGAGGGGATGGGCCACAAGAGCGCTTTCTATCTCCGCTGTCCCCAGTCTGTGACCAGACACATTGAGGACATCGTCCACCCGGCCCATGAGCCAAAAGTAACCGTCTTCGTCCCTTCTGGCCCCGTCACCTGTGAAGTACATTCCGGGATACTGGGCGAAGTAGGTCTGCTCGAACCTGGATGGATCGCCGAAAACCCCCCTCATGATCCCTGGCCATGGTCTGCGAATGACCAGGTAGCCTCCCTCGTTGACCTCTGCCTCTGTCCCGTCTTGNCTTATGACTGCGGGGTCTACCCCGAAGAAGGGAAGAGTTGCAGAGCCNGGCTTCTGGGCAATGGCCCCTGGAAGGGGCGTGATGAGAATGCCTCCTGTCTCGGTCTGCCACCAGGTATCCACTATGGGACATCTCTCGTTGCCTATTACCCTGTAATACCAAAGCCAAGCCTCGGGATTGATGGGTTCTCCCACAGAGCCAAGAAGCCTGAGGGAGCTAAGATCTCTTCTCTGTGGCCACTTCTCGCCCTCGCGCATCATGGCCCTTATGGCAGTCGGCGCCGTATAGAGGATGCTGACCCTGTACTTCTCGACCACCTCCCAGAACCTATCGGGTTCCGGGTAGTTGGGCACTCCCTCGAACATGAGGCTCGTGGCACCCGAGGAAAGNGGGCCATATACGATGTAACTGTGGCCAGTGACCCAGCCTATGTCCGCAGTGCACCAGTAAATGTCCTCATCCCTATAGTCGAAAACGTATTGGAAGGTCATGGTCGCATAAAGCAGGTATCCGCCGGTNGTGTGGAGCACGCCCTTGGGCTTTCCAGTGCTACCGCTCGTATAGAGGATGAATAGAGGATCCTCGGCATCCATGACCTCTGGCTCGCACCTGGCTGAACTATTGGTCATGAGCTCGTCCCACCAATAGTCCCTTCCTTCTTTCATGGGTGTCTCTCGGGGAATCCTCCTCACCACTATGCACCTTTCCACATGGGGACATTCTTCCAAGGCCAAATCCGCGGTTTTCTTGCTCTCTAGAATCCTTCCAGCCCTGTAAGCGTAATTGGAGGTTATGAGAATCTTCGCTCCAGCATCTAGGATACGATCCCTCAAGGACTCTGCGCTGAATCCCCCGAACACGACACTGTGGACAGCCCCTATCCTCGCGCAAGCCAGCATTGCTATGGGAAGCTCCGGAATCATGGGCAAGTAAATGGACACCCTGTCTCCTCTTTTCACCCCCATGGATCTCAACACATTNGCAAATCTACAGACCTCCCTGTGGAGCTCCTGGTATGTGTAGGTTCGAGACTCCTCCAATGGCTCTCCCTGCCATATGATGGCTGCCTTGGTCCTCCTCCAATCCCCCAGATGTCTGTCCAGACAATTGTAGGAGGCATTGAGCTTTCCTCCTCTGAAATACCTAACGAAGACAGGGGGCCTGAAGCTATATTCCTCGACCTTCTCCCACTTCTCGAACCAGACCAAATACTTCTCGGCCATCTCCCCCCAGAACTTCTCCGGGTCCTCAATGGATTTGGCATAAGTGGCCTTGTACTCGTCCAAGCTCTTGACTTTAGCCTTCTCCACGAATTCCTGGGGAGGGGGGAAAACTCGGCGCTCCATGTACACTGACTCCACTGTGCCCACAGGATCTCTTGCCATGATCTTCCTCCCAGAGTGCTTGCAGGATTTTCTCGTGAGAGAGCAAACGACCAAAGAGAAAACGAGGTACTATTACCATTAACCCGGGGAAAAAGCCAGGGTCATTCCAGCCACAAATAGGATGGCCCATGGTCTTGAGGCGGACGAGATCGTGCGTCTCTTTGGGAAGGTAGCGACCTAGGAGGGAACCTCACTGGAAGATGCTTCTTGGACAACCATGGGCCATCCCTCTGGGAAACAGATTGATGCAATTTTCTTGCCACTGGAGTGTTCAGTTGGCCTAAGGGACCGGAGAAATGGGAGAGACACGAGGTGCCAAGTTTTTTGCCACCATGTAAAGGGGACAAGGGTCGTGTTTTGGGCCTCGGTGGGGAGATTTAGAGGAGGTCGGGAACTAGAAGTTTTTGCGGGAGGGACGCGCTCTCTGGGTCCGCCTAATAGGGCAATAGGCTTGGCAACGAATCTCAATGATTGAACGGCTGTCCCTTGGCCTAATGCGGACAAGTCCCGGCGAAGGAAAATCGCTCTTTGCGGGCGTGCGGAGCCCGCCCCTCCGCGGGGGGTGAGCCCAGACCGGATGGCCTTGCGGGGAAAGGCCCGGGATGCCGCTGAGGGTGGTTTTCTCGGAGGGACGCACTCCGTGCGTCCGCATTCCGATGCCGCAAGCGAGCCGAGGCATAACATAATCATCGGGGGCAAAGGAACGCCCGGTGGCCTAATGGGGACATGACCCGGGTCAAGCCCAAGCCTCCTATCCGGGCGTGCGGAGCCCGCCCCTCCGCGAGGTGGGCCATCCAGGGCAAGATGGCCTTGCGGGGAAAGGCCCGAGATGGGGCGAAAGGTGGTTTTCTCGGAGGGATGCGCTCTGCGCGTCCGCGAAAAAGGGCCCTACGCAAGCCCGGGCATGTCATCGTCACCCCCGGGTCGGCGAGGGGCCCGTGGCCAAAAGGTGGCAATGTCGTGGTTGGCGTGGCCCCTTCCTCGGGGGCGTGCCGAGTTCGGCCCTCCGAGAATTGGTCTGGCGCCAGGAAGATGGTCTTGCTGGGTAAGTCCTCAGGAGAAGGGGGTGGGAGATTTTTCCACTGGGATGGGCTCAACTTTTAGGCTTTCCTTTTGACTTAGGTCAATGAAACACAAACAACATCTTGCGAAATCTGGCAATGTGGGATCGAAATACTAGGTTTTCCAAAGGTGACTCCATGGCCCAAGAGGTAATCATCCAGCTTTTTGGCTCCCTCAGGAGATACCAAAGAGAACATTCATCGACCATTGTCTTTCCGTGCTCGGAGCCTTTGAGTCTAGCAAAACTCCTTTTGGCCATCTCTGCCGAGAGGGATAAGGTCCAGGTGGTCTTCGCCAATGGAAGGCCTGTCAGGGATGACTACTTGGTCATGCCTGGAGACAGGATTTCCGTATTCCCGAAGGAGTATCCGATATTCGCAGACTGGAAGGATTTCAGAGAAAAGATCCTTCTCGAGCATCAGGCCTCTGAGTCCTCGACAGAGGAAGGGTGAAAACCAAAATCTAGGAGGTGGGTCATGTCATTGGGAAAACTCAAATGGGCGGCTATCCTGAGTTTTGTAGTGGCGATGGTAATCTTGCTTGCGGGGGGGTTTTCAGCACGGGATGAACTCCCCCCTTATCCGGCCAAGGTCATCTCCCCCGACGGAAAAACATTGTTCCAAAGAGAGGACATCCTGGCAGGTCAAAACACCTATCAGAGATACGGGCTCATGGATCACGGAAGTGTGTGGGGCCATGGATCTCAAAGGGGACCTGAGTTCTCAGCATTGAGCCTGAAGCTTTTGGGGGATGCCGTGAGGGACTGGATCTCGAAGGATCAATACGGCAAACCATATACCCAGCTCGACCAGATACAGAGAGAGATGGTGGATGTGAGGGTTGTACACGAGATAAAGACCAACAGGTATGATCCAGCCAAGGACACCTTGACCCTTACCCAGGCTCAAATACAGGGACTTAGAGCCGTAGAGGCATTCTGGGAAAAGACTTTCAAGGAGGGCCACAAAGGCTACGGGATCCAGCCAGGGACTGTGCCTACAGAAAAGGAAAGACAGCAGATCTCCCGATTCTTTTTCTGGACTGCCTGGGTTGCCTCCACCCTGAGACCTGGCAAGGATTACACCTACACCAACAATTGGCCTCCCGACAGGACTGTGGGCAACGTGCCCACAACCCAGACTTACTTCTGGTCCATTGGGGGAGTTTTCTCCCTGTTCGTGGTGCTCGGACTCTTCATCTTCATGGTCCATCACTATGGGCTCTGGTATGGTCCCACAAAGGGTCCCAGTTTGGCCGAGAAGCTGATGAACATGCCGCTGACTCCCAGCCAGTTCAAGGCTGCGAAGTTCTTCCTCGTGGTGGTGCTCCTTCTTCTCTTACAGACCTGTTTCGGAGGCCTTTTGGCCCACTACACGGTGCATCCAGGGAGCTTTTGGCTCCAGTTCATAGCTGATCTCATCCCCTATAGCTGGGCCAAGACATGGCATCTTCAGCTTGCCATCTTCTGGATAGCCACCACTTGGGTCGCCTCGGCCATATACTTGGCTCCCATAGTGGGGGGGAGGGAACCCAAGGGACAGGGAACCCTCGTTCAATTGCTCTTTGTGGCAGTCCTGATAGTGGCCCTGGGTAGCCTCCTGGGTGAGGTGGCAGGGATAAAAGGAGCGCTAGGAGAGGGCTCTTGGTTCTGGATTGGGCACCAGGGTTGGGAATACTTGGAGCTTGGAAGACTATGGCAGATCCTGCTTCTTGTGGGGTTGGTCTTTTGGCTTCTGGTGGTTTACAGAGCCGTCGGCCATCACTTGAGGCTGGGTCACAAAGACGAGTTCACATCGTTGATCTGGTTCTACGTCTTCAGCGCCGTCTTGGTTGTTGGATTTTTCGCTTTCGGGCTGTTTTACGGAAAAGGATCGCATTTGACCCTCTCCGACTACTGGAGATGGTTCGTGGTGCACATCTGGGTGGAGAGTATATTTGAGTTCTTCGGAGTTGCCGCCATTTCCCTTCTCCTTGTGGCCATGGGACTTGCAAGTGCAAGGGCAGCTCTCACAGTGGCTTATTTCACGGCGGCCTTGGTTTTCATAACAGGGATCATCGGAACTGCCCACCACTATTTCTGGTACGGTGGGCCATCCTTCTGGCTGGGCTGGGGTGCTATCTTCTCCTCCATGGAGCCGGTTCCCCTGTTCGGTCTGGTGGTGAGATCGCTCATGGAATACAAGAGCATTCGGCAGCAAGGAAGGGAGTTCCCATACAGGTGGCCCCTTTATTTCCTTGTGGCCTCCTCCTTCTGGAACTTCCTGGGAGCTGGTCTTTTCGGCTTCCTCATAAACCTTCCCATAGTCAACTACTACGAGCACGGGACTTATCTCACCATGAACCATGGTCACACTGCCCTGTTCGGCACTTACGGGATGCTGTCCATCGCCCTCCTGCTTTTCTCCTGGAGGGGCCTCGTGACAACTGGGAAGTGGAAGGATAGCACCCTGAAGCTCGCCTTCTTCGGCCTCAATGGCGGGCTCGCCCTCATGGCCCTTGCAACCTTACTTCCTGTTGGAGCCATACAGGCCTGGACGAGCTTCAAGGAGGGCCTATGGGTTGCGAGAGATGCGAGCTTCTTCGAGAGGGGAGCAGTGGCCCTTTTGGGGAATCTCAGGATAATTCCTGACCTCATCATAATAGTGCTGGGGGTCTTGCCCCTCGCTTGGTTCCTGTTCAAGACATACCCCTATCTCAAGGCCGTGGAAATAAAGGAGGGAGAATCCGTATGGGAGAGACTTGGACTTGAGCTCTGATGAGAGATGACGGGTGAGCCGTGGGCCGAGCCCCTCCCCCGGGGCCCGACTCATGGCTCCAGACTGGCTGAGAGGCAGCAAGAGGTCCCGTCCTCTTGGTCTATCATTCTCCCTTGGTTTCCCTTCTCTCAGTCACACAGTAGATGCCCTCCCCTGCCTGAGCTGGTTCGAAACACAAATTGTCCGAGACACAAAAGGCCCTCCTCAGATCCCCTCCCTTCCATCGATTAACTAACCAAGGCTCCCTTATAAATGGCCTGCTCATGGATATGTAATCGGCAAAACCCTCCTCCACGAGCCTCTCTGCCACCTGGAAAGATCTTATTCCCCCCACCAGGATCACTGGGACACCCACTTTCCTCTTGAACTCCTTTGCTGCCTCCTTGAAGTACGCCTCCTCGTGTTCATGTCTTATGCCCAGCCTCGATGGCATGAACTTGGGACCAGCAAGTCTCATGCCGCCACTCACCTCTATGGCATCTATGCCCTCTTTGACGAGAATCTCCCCCGCCTTGACCGAGTCTTCCAGGGTGAGACCTCCCGGCAGAAAATCCTCGCAGTTAATCTTTATGAGAACGGGCTTTTCCGCACCAACTTCCTCCCTTATGCNCCTCGTCACTTCGACGAGGAGCCTCACCCTACCTTCGAGGGACCCTCCGTAAGCGTCCTCNCTCTTGTTGAAATAAGGAGAGAGGAATTGGCTCAGGAGGTATCCATGGGCAGCGTGAATCTGGACCCCGTCAAAGCCCGCATCCACAGCCCTTTTTGCAGCTCTCGCGAATGAGAGGCGCACCCTTTCTATGTCCTCCAGGGTCATCCCCCTCCCTGGTCTCCCTTCCATGGGAGAGGGGCCTATGGGCTCCATTCCTGTCAGATTGTAAGCGGCCTGAATCCCGCAATGGCCAAGCTGGGCCACAATTCTCCCGCCCCTGGAATGGACCTCCCTCACCATCTCCCTCAGTCTTCCCACTAGCTCATCCGAGTGAATTCCCAGTTGCCTGGGACCACCTCTTCCTTCCTCGCTCACGAACGCATAGCCTGTGATTATGAGCCCAACACCCCCCGATGCCAGATCCCCCATGAGCTGGATGAGCTCCTCTGTGGGGGCCCCTTTGGCGTCCGCCATCCCTTCCCATGTAGCTGATCTCACAAATCTGTTTCTGAGGGTCAGTCCTCGTATCGTGGTCTCCTGGAACAATATCGACATTTTCTCACCCCTTTTGGCCTTCCTTTTGATGAGAGCTTGCTTTGACCAAGGCGTCTTTGAGCGCCCTTTTGTCAGGTGGAGGAGGCGAGATACCTTCCCTCTCTACGAGCTCTATTGCCTCAGATGGGCAGCCACTCGAGCACACACCACAGCCAAAGCATCTGTCTCTGTCCACCTCTGGGACATCCTGTGAGAGCGCGAGAGCCTTGGCAGGGCATCTCTCCACACAAATGCCACAGGAAACGCACTTGTCCGGATCTATTCTTGGTTCGAACCCCGACTGCAAAGCGAGTGCCGGCTTGGGTTGAGCCAGGGCCATCTTGAGGATCATGCAGTGGCATGGGCAACAATTGCAGAGGAAGTCTATCTCCTGGGTGTTTATGCTCGCATGAACAAGTCCGGCTTCCTCAGCCCTCTTCAAGATCTCCCTCGCCTCTTTCTTCGTCACCTCCCGTCCCATTCTTCTCTCTATCACGTACCTCGCCCCGTCTCCAAACTGCATACAAACCTGATTTGGCTTTCCACAGTCCGAGCCTTCCGAGAGCTTGGCCTCATGGCGGCAAAAACAGGTCGAGACCGAGATGGGCTCGTACCTGTCTATGTAGGATGAGACCTGTTGATAGGTGTGGACTCTCGTTCCAGCCTGTATGGTCTTCTCGACAGGTATCACCCTGTTGAGGGGAAAGGTGATCTTCGGGAGTCCGCCTCTTCTTTTCTCCACAGCCTTCTTGTAGTCCCTTATGAGCCTCGCTATCCTCTTGTCCCTTTCCGTGGATGTTCCCCTCATGAATTGGTACTCGAATATGCCGGGCACAAAGGGTAGGGCCATGTAAAGGGTTTCTCCCTGCGGCCCCTTGGCCGTGCCGCACAGGCCCTTGTCAGCCATGGCCTCCAGGATCTCCCCCAGCGACCTTTCCTCCCATCCCATCTGCGAGGCTATCTGATAAGCTGGAAGGCCTCCTGGGCATTGAGGCACAGACCTTGGCCTCATCTGGGAGGAATAGCTCCTTTGCCAATGCGTAGAACTCAGGAATATCCATCCCCGGGTAAGGACCTCCCCTCTGAGCCATTGCCTGGCAAAGTTCCTTGTAAGGATCTTCGGACATCTCCTCACCTCCCCTTTCACTTCAAGGCGCAACCAGGGACACTATGTCCACGAGAACCACTTATTGGCGGACTCACGTCCTTGAACATTGCGAGACCCTTCTGCTATTCTGTGGTCAGCCTAAAGGAAACATTCCCGAGGCCCCGAGTTTTCCGGGTCAGAGAAGATTATGATCGAGGGGAGTTCGTGTCAAGATCCTGGGAGCCAAGCGGGAGGCCACCTATAGGTAGGATGATATTGGGAGTCGTGGCAATACTCCTTTTCCCTTGTCTTCCGGCAATTGAGGCCTCCATGGAAGACCGATCAGAGGGAGATGACCCCATGAAGACAGCGAGGCTCCGCATGGTCCGAGATCAAATAGAGGCCAGGGGGGTCAAGGATCCCAGGGTGTTAGAGGCCATGCGATCCGTGGAAAGACACCTATTTGTGCCGGAGAGGGAGAAGTCAAGGGCGTACAATGACACTCCATTGCCCATAGGATACGGTCAGACAATATCCCAGCCTTACATAGTGGCTTACATGTGCGAGGCCTTGGAGCTGAAAGGTGGGGAAAAGGTACTGGAGATAGGCACTGGTTCTGGTTATCATGCGGCGGTATTGTCGCTCCTGGCCAAAGAGGTATATACAATCGAGATACTGGAGCCCCTTGCCAGGGAGGCCCAAAAGAGACTCGAGAGCCTGGGCTACAGGAATGTGAAAGTTAGGTGCGGGGACGGCTACAAGGGCTGGCCTGAGGAGGCCCCTTTCGACGCTATTATCGTCACGGCAGCTCCGCCCGAGATCCCGCAGGAGTTGGTGAATCAGCTGAAGGTGGGCGGAAAGATGGTGTTGCCCGTGGGAGAGGAGATTCAGGAGCTTGTGAGGGTCACGAAGGAAGAAAAAGGGATAAAGACTGAGAGGTTGCTTCCAGTCAGGTTTGTTCCCATGGTCCCGGGGAACCGTGTAGAGACGAAAAACCACTTTTGAGGGGTAGATAAATGCTCAGACTCATTGTTTTGGGAAGTGGAGATGCCTTTGGCTCGGGAGGAAGGAATTTTTCCGGCTTCCTGTTGACTGACGGAAACTTTCACGTCCTTCTTGACTGTGGTCCCTCCACCCTCCCAGCCCTCAAAGCAAAAGGGCTCGATCCAGCCCAGGTGAAAATGATCCTCGTGAGCCACTGTCACGGAGACCACTTCGGGGGTATCCCCTTCTTCTTCATCGACTATCAGTTCATCTCCGAGAGGACCTCCCCCCTCGTAATAGCTGGCCCAGAAGGCATAGAGCAGAGATGCGATGATCTGATAAGAGCAGCCTATCCCGATATTCTCAAGGCTCACAAATGGAGATTCCAGGTCCGATACATGGAGCTCATGCCGGGCGAGGATGTGAGGGAAGGCGACATCACCATCGAGACCTTCGCGATGGAACACGGTGCCATCCCAGCCAGAGGCTACAGAATAGGTTGGAAGGGAGTGAAGGTCGGGTACACAGGAGATACAAGGTGGACAACGGAGATACCGAGGCTAGCAANAGGCTGCGATCTGCTCCTTTGTGAGTGTTTTTTCTTCCAGGAAGACCACCACTCCCACATCCGGTACACTGATCTCGCCCTTCATAGGGGGGAGCTTGATGCCAAAAGGATTGTCCTTTTCCACCTTGGACCCGAGATGATGCAACACATGGACCGAGTGGAGCTCGAGGTCGCCCACGACGGAATGGTCATGGAAATAGATTCTCCATGAAATCCACCGAGACCTCCCTCGTGACCCCTGGGGGCGATTCGGCCCTTTCCTCCAGAACTATGAGCCTGTACACGGAGTTTCTGGTCTCGAATGTCCCGTTGGACAACTTTGTGACCCTGGATGTCCGGAACACGCTCCCGCTTTCCGTGAAGATCACATAGGGATCCCCCTCTTTGGGCGGACTGAGCTCCCACCCCTGCTTCACAGTCCCCACTGGGAAATTGGGGTGAGGCCCTCCTTTGGTCCTCTCTACGAGCACTTTTCTCGCCATGGTCGACCTCCAAAAAAGCTTCTTCGATCCCCGGTTCTCTTTGCGCAAGGAACGTGCCAACGCCTTTGAACGAGCGGAGATCACGGGAGAAGGGGGGCCCTTCACGACCGGGCCTTTCTCGGGAGAGCAAGCTCGCTACAAAGTGGTAACATTCAGTTCCATTTTGTACGCGAGTGAAAAGATGGCCAAAGGGCTCTTTTGACATCCATGGGATGGGTGAGCTAAATAGAGGCTAGAGAAGCGCTTCCGCGGCCTGCCCCGGGCAAGGCCATCCGAGCCCCTCGTTACGATCGACTAGAGGGGGATTTGAGCATGGGCTGGATCAGGAGGATCAATTCCTTGAGTCCTTCCCAGAAGGAGGGATTTTACAGGATCCTCCTTCCTCCTAGCCTCTATTGGAGGTTCCAGATAGACCCCATAAGCTTCTCCTGCGGGAGCACGAAGGTGGTCCGCATCTGGGCTCCTCGCTGGGACCAGACTGCCCTTGTGGAAGTGAGACTGGAGGGAATGGAGGAGCCTCTCTACTCGATCCAGATCTCGGACACAGTTGACTACACCCAGCTCGAGTGGGATTTTCTATTGGTCAACGATCCCCAGAGCCCCCGCTTCTTGACCCAAGTGGACTCCCAAGGCCGGGATACCCTATTCGGATGGGCTGGAAGGAATATCCAGGAAGAGATAAAAGCGATGGAAGCCGGCCTCTTCCCAGGTCAGGCCAGAAGAGGTCTCGGCCTGACAGGGGAGGTTATAGAGTGCCTCGAGTTCTTTTGCAAAACCCTCACCATAAAGAGTATAAGGCTAGAGGCCCTCTTCTATCACAACGCCATAACGTACGAGAGGCATGGATTCTCGTATTTCAGTGGGTACCACCTCATGAAGAGGATCCACGAGGAATTTCTCCCCGGAGGGAAGCTCTATCGATTGATGGACGGGAGCACTCCTTTCAGGAGGCGGGAGATGGCCCACACTGTGAGGGGAAGGAGTTGGGCCATCCACGATGGCATATTACTGGATGCCGACGACGAGCTTCTGGCCGAGGGGTGGAGCTCGCCGGTCATGTACAGGATGGTGGGGAAGCCCAGGCCCATGATCACGTTTCCAGATCCAGTTTACTGAGTCCTTTCGAGAAAACCCCCTCTTGCGGCCTCTCGGATTTGCCCCGAAGGGCCGTCTCTGTTGAGTGGAGATCCCCGCGGAGGAACGGGCTCCGCACGCCCGCAAGGGAGGCATCACGCCAACCCGAATGTGGCGTTTTTTGGCCACCATGCTCTCGCCAATGAGCCGGTGACGGTGACATGCCCCGGTTTGCGTCCGGCCCGTATTTGCGGGCGCGGAGACCGCGCCCCTCCGAGAAAATCGCCTTTCGCGTCATCTCCGGGCTTTCCACCGCAAGGCCATCTCGCCCTGGATGGCCCTCCGCGGAGGGGCGGGCTCCGCACGCCCGCAAACAAGACTTTGCCTCCACCGGGAGATCGCCGCATTAGGCCACCAGGCTTTCGTTTGCCCCCGATGGTTGTGTTATGCCTCGGCTTGCGTACGGCCTTGCAATGCGGGCGCGGAGACCGCGCCCCTNNGAGAAAAACGCCNTTGACGCCATCCCCGGCCCTTCCCCCGCCAAACCACCTCCCTTGGGATCCTCCCCCGCGGAGGGGCGGGCTCCGCACGCCCGTAATATCCGCATCGCGACTTACCGAGACATCTCCCCATTTGGCCGCCAGCTTCTTGCCAAATCGTCCGTGATCATGTTATGCCCCGGCTCGCGTCCAGCCTTACCACGCGGACGCGCAGAGCGCGTCCCT
>JGI24721J44947_10005677_pt1 | contig 17033 bp, 18 predicted proteins | sample YelNatPaOPGAMG01_FD_44947 | JGI IMG/M metagenome (IMG submission 44947)
CTAGATGAGGTGGAGGAGCTCTTAAGGAAGCTCCCAAGGATACCGAGGCCCAAGGTAAACAGAAGAGAGGAGATAGTAACGCTTCAGCTACCTCCGCCACCTGAAGGGATTGAGATACCCTTTCCCGGAGGGAAGCTCATACTTTCAGGTAGAGAAGCCGTTTATTACCCTCACAGCTATCCAGATCGCTTGATCCAGGCTCATATCTTAGCGAATATGCTGAAAGGCTTATATCCAGAGAGCTATGAGAATCAAGGAGAGCTGCTCTGGAAGAGCGTGGAGCTCAGGAAAGCTAAAGCTATGGAGTATCTTGAGGAGGTTGGCTGCGAAGATGAGGAATTAGCTTTAGAGGCATCGATACGCTCGACTAAGCTCTGGCCCGCTCTGGCCATAATGATGGCTGAGGATGTGACTGAGGGCTACGCTTTCCTCAACTCACCGCTCATACTGGATCACATAATTCACGGGAGGTTCGAAGTGAAGAATTACGTATTCGACGAGGAAGAGTTAGAGAAGTTCAAGACATTTATCGAAGCGGATATCAACGCTGGCTTCGATTTCAGNAANAGCNTNGCTGAGGTGGACATAACTCTTGGCCAGAACAAGTTCAGGATAGCTTTAGATATTCCTCCAGCGAGCAGAGGGGCGCTGGATATAAGGAATTTATCAGCTATATCGAAGCTCTCCCTGCCAAGATTAATAAAGCTGGGGAGTATAAAGGAGGAGGAAGCATCAACGATCCTCAAGAGTATAGAACTTGGTTTTCCCATCTTAATCTTCGGTCGCACTGGCGTTGGGAAGACTACGCTAGCTAACGCCTTGCTTGCCTGCCTTCCTGAGGAGCTCAGGTTGATAAGCGTTGAGGAGGTCCGCGAAATAGAGGATTTAAGCATTTATGGGATGCACCACAGCCCTTACGAGGTCAGCGGAAAATTTGATTTCATCCGCTTTTTGCTTCACAGAAATCCTGATATCGTATTTTTGGGGGAGATACTGACTAAAGAGGCCGCTGAAGCCTTCAATCTAGCTTATAGCTCCGGTTTAAAGGTGATAGCTACTACTCACGCTAGGGGTTTTCAGGAGCTCGTGGAGAAGTTTGAAGCTTTCGGGCAGATGCTGCCTAGGGATACCCTAGCTATACTGATGAGGGATAAGAGAGTAGCTGAGATGAGGAGGTGGAACGATGGCTGGCATCCGGTTGATATGAACTTAGAATATTTGGATTTCCTTAGGAAGCTGAGGGGAGCGGATACGAATGAGGAGGTTGCTAGGAGAAAAGGCGGAGAGTAAGACCGTAAAGAGGATAAAATTAGTGCAGAAATTTGTGATAGGTTACCTCAGCTCCCCCGCTCTTGGCTTGATGGCCTTAAACAGATATGGCTGCGTAGCGGTTGAAGGAATCTCTGCGAAAAAAGCGGTTTACGATGCCTTAGGTTTCCTCAAAAAGTATTTGGCTGGCTTACTGGAGGGGGCTGAGGAGGAATCAGCTACGAAAGCAGCACTAAATTTGATCTCGAAGCTCTATGAGGAGGATTTAAAGGTCAGGAGGAACTGGATAGAGATAGGGATAACTCTCTCCCTAGGCTTATCTTTGTTCATAGCGTTCCTCAGCTACAGAATAATTATACCTCCCTTCTCCCCCTCCTCCTGCTCTCATTATACCCTCTCATGCCAGGATATAGCGAGCTGAAGATAGAAGATCCAAATGTAGCTGATGCTATGGCCAGCGATTTGGANANNGGANCAGGCGTAATATACGCTTTGAGGCACCTCAAATTATATGAGGCTAGCGTAGTCGATGATGTTGAGCTACCAGAATACTTCGAGTTCCTGAAAACCGTATCGGACAGGGAGGCATTGAAGAATATGATGCGCAGGACTGCCTCAATACTGAGGGCCTTAAATGAGATACTGGATGAGTGGAAGGCCAACATAAAATCCACTCGCATCCTCCTCATAATTTCTCTCGTCGTGGTCGCATCGATAAACGTAGCTCTCAGCTATATTTTGGGGCAGTTAGGCTTAAACGCTCCTCAACTAACTCTCTTCTCCTTAGGATTAGCTATAGCTATACTGATATCGAAGCCTCTAGCTTACTCGATTCAGGCAGCTCTAGCTTATTCCTCAGCATTCCTACTAGCAAGCTACCTCTTCCACTTTTTGTGAGTTACCCGCTCTAAAGAGCTCGCTATAAAAAAGAGAGAAGAAAAGGGAGCTCGTTATTTCCCAGACGTAGAATTCCCTGCGGTAGTATTAGTCGCAGTTCCTCCTTTACCTCCTCCGAAGAGGAGATTATCTATGGAATCCATGAGCCAGTTATAGAAGTTCAACCAGCTGTTCCAAGCGTTACCTACATCGGTCCATGCCTTAGTCCCCGCTTCCGAGGCTATCTTCCACGCTCCTTCTGCCAGCATTAAAGGTGCGGTGATTATCAGAGCCACCGTTATCAGGATCAGGAGGATGGTCTCTATAGTCTGTTGCATAATAGTTCGAAGCTACAGGATTTAAAGCATGATATATTCGCGAAAGAATTATTTAATTTTCAAAAAGTTCTTAGATCTTAAAGATTAGAGGAAGCGAATTATATGATGAGGCTCATATACTCGCTACTGCTCGGCATGCTCCTAATCCTGATCTCGCTATCATCAGCTCCTCTCTACTATCCCTTAGCCGCGGCTCTCTTCTTCATCCTGCTGTGGAGGGAGTTGAATGATTCTCTCAATTGAGAAGGTGCTGTTAACGTTAATAGGATTGGCTTCAATTATAGCGATATTGCCAGCGATAAATCAGGGGATGGCTCAAGTAGCGGGGGAGAGGGATCAGAATTGCCTCAATGTCGCTGCGAGGGCAGTTGATCTAGCTATAACTAATAGTATCGGGGGCGGAGTCGCTTCAAGCTACGTATTCCTGCCCGTTAAAGTTGTGTATAGATGCGAGAACGGAGCTGTATATCTTGAGGCAGGGAACTCTTCGGTGAGCTTGAGCTACCCGTTTCAATTGAGCTGTGAAGGGGAGGCTTACCTTTACGGTAGGTTCGTAGCCTCATGGCGTCGCTCCGCGGATGGTTTTGCGGTAGCTGAGTTGAGGTGGTCAGATGGAGGGAGGCATTAGGGAGATACTCTTAGATCTGATGACTTTAGCTATCGTCTTAGCTTTAATAACTCTCCTAACACTAGCGGATCAACTCTTCGATAAAAGCGAAGCTGAGGAGATCCTAAAAGCTATAGAGGAAGTTCAAAGGCTGGCTGAATCCCTAGGATTAGACGCTAGTGGCTATGGATTAGATAGTGGCTATGGGGGTTAATATGGATGAACTCGAGCTCCTAATAGTCGTAGCTGCCCTCAGCTTCCTGATAATCTGGGCGTTAGTATGAGGCTACTCTTAGCTCTACTCATAAGCGTTTTTTTGCTCCTCTTCGTATTCCTGAAGCCCATCTTCATCCATCAGGGCTATCAGGTGGAGTGGAAGGAGGAAGCTGCATTGAAAGCGTTAGCTCGAGTTAAGGAGCTGGGATATAAGTTACTGATGAATGTGACGGTTAAGGAATGCAGCTCCTCTGAAATAGCTTACTGCCTCATGATCCCAGGTCCGAATGGCTTCCTGAAAGTGGAGGTGAGCGAGAAGAGGGGAGGAGGATGAGAGAAGCCCTAATAGTATTTTTCGCTTTAATGCTGGCTTTCTTCTTAGTTACTCATTATACGCCTCAGGCGGAGTATTATGAGTATAAGGGTAAGCTGAGAGCGTATCGTTTATATGCTGAGCTCGAATCCATTGAGCCTAGAGCTCTGATATACGCCAGGTATAAGGTCGATAGCTTCCTCTATTCCATGAATAATACCGCTTGCAACGTGCTTCCGAAAATAGATGGTAATGAGTTCAGGGAAATGATCGCTAGCGATTTGAGCAACAAGGCCTTCTTCCCATCCATAGATCTGAGCTTCGAAGCCTTCGAAACTCGCGGGGGAGAAAAAGGCTATTTTGGGGAGAAGTGCAGGAATGGAGGCATAGGCTTCACTGCAAAAGGTAAAGTAGGCATAGAAGATGGATTAACGGGGATAAAGGGGGAGCGTAACATTGATGCGATGGGATGCGGGATAACGGCTTACTACAGGATGAAGAGGATGCTTGACTGGCTCGAGAGAGATATAAAAAACGCGGTTTCTAAGTGCTCACTGGAAGGGGAGCTTTCTACCTCAAAATATAATTTATCAGCTTTCTTCAGTTGCCTTAAAGAGGCGGTAGCGGAGATAAGGAAGGAATACGCTTCTGATTTAGAGCTTAAGATAAATTATAGCTATTTCTATTGGTTCGAGGATGAAAAGCCTAGGGTCTACTTACACCTCTATATAACTCTGAAGGATCCCTACGCGTTGATAATAGCTAAAGGGAGGGAGTATAAAGGTTTCGTGTGCTTGAGGGAGATGGAAATTGGATCCTAGCTCCCTCTTCCTCGAATATCTGAGAGGGGCTCTAGCATTCATACTATCTAATTTACTTGAACTTTTGAGGGATTTATGGCCCATCATAAATCCAGTTCTATCTACGGCAATAGTAGTGCTTGTGATAATAGCGTTCATACTCCTCCCCTTCCTCGAGAATACTAGTAAAGAAATTCTAGAAGTAGTGGTCATCTTAGTTATAATATATATCCTTCTCTCAGTAAATGCGAATTCACTTCCCATCTTTATTGGCTGACGATAGATTTCGAGAATGCCCACCTCATGTAGTTGACTATNCTATCCACATCCTTCCTGTCCTTGAGCATCACCTTGAGGCCTCTGAGCATCCCTCTAGCATCTTCCTCGACTTCCATGCTCCCGCCCAGCTCCTCTATCTTCCTAGCTAGGAAGGACCTTATCGGTCTTTCCTTTGAGTTTATGAGGACATTATCCTCAGGGGTGAATGTGAGCGTCCCCTTATCCCTATCCAGAATCAGATTTCCAAGGAACTTGCCATCATCAGAGTACAATTTCCTCTCTTCAACATTCTTCCGAGTTTCTTTAAGTTTATCTGCTGTCACAATCGTCTGCTCTAGGAGAACCTCATCTAGAGACTCTATCATCCTCCTAAGGGATATGAGTTCCTTCTCTAGCTTCTCGGCCCTCCTCTTCAGGAAGTCCCTGAGCATCAATAAATTTTTTATCCTTTCATCCCTCTCCAACTACTCCCCTCTCCTCTAAGGATCTCATCAATATTTCCTTAAATCTTTGCACCCCAAGCCTGCCGATCAGGGGCCCCAGTCTGGGTCCTTGGGGCTGACCGAGCACCGCCAAGTATATGGCTGAGAAGAATTCCTTGGGCGGTACTTCAAACTTTTTAGCTATTTCGAANGCGATGTTCTGCATCTCATCGGGGCTCATGTCAGGATTTATAGCCTCAATGAACGAATTTATGGCATCTAAAGTGCTCTTCNTGATTTCTATTTTCTCTCTGACTCCCCTCCCAAAATACTTAACGTAATTGTATGCGTACCTGACGTAACTCTCGAAGATAGTATCTTTCTCAAGATCCTCGGGTTTCATATCGTAGTACCTGGATATGAGCTCTCTCGTTATCCTCAGGATCTCCTCAAATCCGAGCTCCTGAGGGAGCATAGAGATGACATTCAACACGGCTGAGTACCTATATGGAGGAGGATTCGGGACTCCCTCCATAAGATAGGTGAATTCCATGAGCCTNCTCATTGTCACTCTATCCCTCTCGCTCCNAACCTTCTCCAGCCCGTGATATCTCCTTAAGTTTAGTTCCAGCTCATTTATGTAAAGGGGGGACTTTTGTAGAGAAATACTTCTAGTCCCGTGGTATCTTTTGAACATCATCATTCTTAGAGCTTCTGGAGGTGAAAAGTCCATCCACATNTGTGGGGTTATCACATTCCCGGCGCTCTTGCTTATCTTCCTCCCCGTCCTATCTAAGAACATCTCATACCTGACGGTGAGAGGCGGCTCATATTCTAAAACTTCTTTAGCTATTCTCGCATTTACTCTGAAAGAATCAGATATATCTTTGCCGTGGGGCTCAAATACTATTCCCAAAGCCGACCATCTCGCGGCGAACTCCCCCTTCCAGGACAACTTCCCCTCTCCCTTCAGGTAGCTAGCCTCGCCCACGTGCCCGCAACCTCTCACACCCTTGAATCCCTGATCGCACTTGTAAATGACCTTCCCCTCCTCAGGAATCACCTTAATTACTCTAGTCGTATATATTCTTCCACATTTCTCGCACTTTGGCCAGTAATAGATCCATCCCTCCGGTTTGTTTGTGCCGACCTCCTCCCTTATGATCCTATCGACTCTCCCGCTATTCGCTATCAGCTTACTGACTTGCTCATCCAAGAGGCCCGATCTATAGGCCTCAGTTCCTGAAATGAAAGTGAACTCTATACCGAGCTTCTCGAGAGCATCCATCAATATAGAGCTCATGTGCTCTCCGTAGCTCGCATGACATCCGAAGGGATCGGGTATCTCACTCACGGGCATCCCTAAGTACTTGCTGTAATCCTCAGGTATGCCGGCGGGGACCTTTCTCAGGCCGTCCCTATCATCGCTGTAAGCTATTAACTCGCTCTTGTAGCCCATGCTCTCCAAAGCCAACTTAACACCATAAGCTCTGAGGGAGTCCCCAACGGATCCTATATGCGGGAATCCACTAGCTCCTATTCCAGATTCGACCCTTAAGACTTTTAGATTCCTCCCTATTCTCCTCTCCCTCTCGATTACATTCCTAGCTATCCTATCCAGCCAGAAAGTCGGGCCACTTTCGCTCATAAGGATCCAGAGGATAAGAAAAGGGAGAATAAGAAATTTTCGGTCAAAAATCGTTGGAAGATTCCCGGGCTTAAACCTGAGTCATCTCTATCTCTATGACGCTTATATCCCTTCTGCTTCCATTCTCGTCTATTATCTCCTCAGTCCCGGTCCTGAGGTCTGTGATCTTCAGCTTGCCCGGGAAGTACTTGAGCCTGGTTATCTCAGCCACATCCACTGCCCTTGAGATGGACCTGCCCCTTGCCTTCAGCACTATCTTCTTAACACCTCTATTTATCTGGAGAGTTGTGGCCATAACATAGTTTATGGCCGGTTTCTTTCCAACAAACACTATTCCTTCCTCTGCCACCATGTACCTCACCTCTTATATCCCCTGTCGCGAAGGGTCTGAGGTTACTGAACTTCACCTTGATCTAATTAAAAAGGTTACTCTCCCCTCAACAGCCTCTCTATATTTATGAGGGAGACCCTCTCCCCCTCCTTTCTGCCTATCAGAATAGGGAGCTTGCCCTTCTCAAGCTCCAGTTTTGCTAATTCTATGGGATCTGTCAATCCCTCCGGTATTTCGTTCTCCTCCAAAAAAAGAGGGGATCCGGTGGCGATCTGCTGGGCTCTCACAGATATTATCCTGACCTTTTCAAATTTCGTTAGTCTTTTAGGACCCAACAGATCGCTATTCAATCTCAATCACTCTCGCTCTTTTCTCCTTTCCCCTTTCCGGGCTCGAACTTCTTACCGGCAGCGGCTATTATGTCATCTATCTTCAATATTGTCGTGGCGAACTCAGCAGCGGACTCTATGGCCCTCCTTAGCACCCTCTCCGGCTCTATTATGTCTCTCCTATACATATCCTCAACTTCTCCCGTGTATATGTTGAATCCATACTCCTTCTTGCCCTCAGCATGAGCCTTCCTCAGCTCTGCGAGCTTTATTATGGGATCGTGGCCAGCGTTCTCTATTAGTGTCTTCGGAATAGACTCTAAAGCCTCAGCGAATTTCTCAACTACGTTCTGCTCCTTCCCGCTTAACTGCACTGAGTAATTCCTCAGTTTAAGCACTAGGTCCATCCAGGCTGCTCCAGCCCCTACTACTATCTTTCCATCCTCTATAACGTTTCTCACGACACTTAAAGCATCATGGAGGTTCCTCTCTGCCTCATCAATTACCTGCTTCTCTCCTCCCCTTATGAGTATGCTCACAGCTCTCGGGTCCTTGCACCCCTCAACGAATACCATCTTATCCTCTCCAACTCTCCTCTCCTCAACGAGTTCAGCGAATCCTAGGTCCTTCTCCGATATCTCCTTCACATTAACTACTATCTTTGCTCCCGTGGCCTTAGCTAGCTTCTCCATATCGGACTTCCTCACTCTCCTCACTGCGAGTATGCCGTGCTTGGCTAGGAAGTGCTGGGCAACATCATCTATACCCTTCTGACAGAAGACCACATTAGCTCCTGCTGCAGCTATCTTCTCGACGAGTTCTGCGAGCATCTGCTTCTCCTGATCCAAGAAGTCCTTGACCTGAGCTGGGGAGGTTACCCTTATTTTAGAGGAAATTTCAGGCTTCTTTATCTCTAAAGCGCTCTCTATAAGGGCTATCCTAGCCTTCTCAACCCTCTTAGGCATCCTGGGATGTACTACTTCCTTATCTACGACTATCCCCCTTATCAGCTTCGTATCGAAGAGTGAGCCCCCCTCCTTCTTCTCCAGCTTTATGTTCTCGAGGTCCACTATCCTCCTGCCGTCCCTCTCCTCAACGACTTGCAGTGCGGCGTCAACGACAAGATCCGCTAAGTAGTCCTGAGCGACCCTTATGGATTTGCTACCCATAGCTATCTTAGCTATCTTCTTGAGCAACTCCTTATCCTTCCAATCCACTTTCATAGCTATCTCATTCAGGTACTCTATAGCCTTCTCAGCGGCTTTCCTGTAGCCCGATATTATGACCGTCGGGTGAATGCCGAGATCCAATAGATCCTCGGCTTTCGATAGCAACTCACCGGCCAGTAAGACGACTGTCGTGGTTCCGTCTCCAGCCTCCTGCTCCTGAGACTTCGCCAGATCGACCATCATCTTCGCGGTAGGATGCTCAACTTCAATTTCCTTCATTATAGTTGCTCCATCATGTGTTATTATGACGTCTCCAAATGGGTCAACTAGCATCTTCTGCATTCCCTTTGGACTCAGAGAAGTCCTTATAGTGTCCGCTATTGCCTTCGCGACTGTTATGTTCAGCCTCAAAGCTTCCCTCCCTCTCGTTCTAGAGGTACCTTCCTTCAATATCAGGACGGGTATCGCACCTCCACTCACTTCACCTGCAGAGGCCATCGCAGATCACCCCACTTTAGATCATAGAACACTTGTTGATGTACCGAGTATCGCTACCCTACGGGTTAAAAAAGATTATCTAGCTGGGGGGCGTATCAACAATAGCGAAGGACCCAAGATGAGAGAGGAGAATGGTGAATTGAGTGGATGAACTCGGAGGATATTTTTAAATTATTTCCGAAATGCTTGATTTCAGCTATAAGAGATAAGGGAATAACGGAGCTAACCGAAATACAGAGGAAGGGAATTCCGTGTGTTATGAGAGGGGATAACGTCCTCCTAATCGCGCCTACTGGCTCAGGAAAGACAGAGGCAGCAATATGGCCAATAATCTCGAAAATTTTAGCTGAAAATGAGAAAATGGGATTTCTCCTATTATATATAACTCCCTTGAGGGCTCTGAACAGGGATCTGGAGGATAGGATAATTTTCTGGGCATCTAAATGCGGGCTAAATGTGGGAGTCAGGCATGGGGATACTCTAAAATCCGAGAGGCAGAGGCAATCCGAATCTCCGCCTGAGATAATCATAACTACCCCGGAGACCCTTCAGATAATGCTTTCATCACCTAAGCTCTCCCTTCATCTCTCGAGAGTGAAATACGTAGTTATAGATGAAGTTCATGAACTCCTCGATGATAAGAGAGGTGTCCAGCTTTCAATAGCTCTGGAAAGACTCAAGAGGATAACGAGGAGGGATTTCCAAAGGGTTATGCTCTCGGCATCCTTAGGCAATCCTCATCTAGCCCTTAGCTTCTTCTCNTACTCGAAGAAGGGCGAGGTAGTGACCTCAGGAGAGGAAAGGAAAATGATAATAAAGGTTATTTTCCCAAAAGTNNCTGAAGAGGACCTCAGACTCTCATCAAAACTCTTACTCGAGCCTGATGCAATAGCTAGAGTCAGGGTGCTGGCTGATGCGATAAGGTCCTCTAGATCTGCAATAGTTTTCACTAATACGAGGTCGATGGCTGAAGCTCTGGGCTATAGGATGAGCAAGATATTCAGTGAACTTAAGATCCACGTCCATCATAGCTCCCTATCTAGGGAAGCCAGAGTTGAGAGCGAGAGCCTTCTGAAGATGGGNGAACTATCGGCTGTGATAAGCACTAGCTCGATGGAGCTGGGGATAGATGTAGGTCATATAGATATGGTCCTCCAATATGGATCGCCGAGGCAAGCGTTAAAGCTGCTTCAGAGGGTAGGGAGATCCGGCCATGGCCCTAGAGGGGTAGCTAGGGGCCTCATAGTCGCTCAAGATTCCGATGATTTCTTGGAATCTCTCGTCTTATCGAAGAACGCTTTAGAGGGGAAATTAGAGGAGATAAGGCCCCTCGAGAAGTCATATGACGTCCTCTATCATACGATCGTCGGGATGCTCNTGAGGGAGAGGGAGCTTAGCGTCAATGATATAGTCAAGGTAGCTAATGGATGCTACCCTTACAGAGATCTGAGTGCTGAGGATTGCAGGAAGCTCCTCTCCTTCATGTCTAGGGCCTGGCCTAGGGTCGTATGGTACGATGAGAATATGGATTCCGTGAGGAGGGCAAGTGAACTGGCCTTCGATTACTTCTTCAGCAACGTCTCAACCATACCCGAGACCGTAGGATATAGTGTCGTTGACGAAATTACCGGGTTCTACATTGGAAAGTTAGATGAAGCTTTCGTCCTCGAATATCTCTTCCCTGGAGCTAAATTCGTTTTCAGAGGATCTGTGTGGAGGATGAAGAGGATAGAGGGAGGAAATATATATGTAGAGCAGGTATTCGATCCAATAGGAGCTATCCCGAGCTGGATAGGCGAGCAGTTACCTGTATCGATGGAAGTCGCCTCCGAAGTGGGGAGGCTGAGGGGTAGGGTTGAGGAGGCATATAGAAGGGGAAAATTGGATTCTCTCTCACATGAAATCGCAAAAGAATATGGATTTTCCACAGAGGAAGATATAAGGAGAGCTCTCTCTCCGATATTGGAGCATATAGAGGGCGGATTCCCGTTACCCACGGATAAGCGTATCGTTGTGGAGGATGTGAGAGGAGGCGTCGTGATCCACTCGACTTACGGCAACTTGGTGAACAGGACACTGGGTAGAGCGATAGCTCAAGCTATGTTGAAGCGTTTTAAGCTTCTGGTCAGGGTNTCCGAGGANCCCTATAGGATACTGGTTCTGGGGGTCTCATCGGAACCTATCGTTAATGTGATGAAATCTCTTGTAGGTGAGGGTGAGGAGTTCTTCCTGGAAGCTATTGAGAATAGCTCCTTCTTCAGGTTGAGGCTTTTACACACTTTGAAGAGGATGGGATTGATAAAGGATTACGCTAGCTCTAAGATCATAAGCCTCAATAAGCTGGCGAGGGCCTATGAGGGTACACCTCCTTACGAGGAAGCCCTTCGGGAGACTCTGATAAAGGACTTCGATATAGAGGGTGCGATGGAGCTGCTCAGATGTATTGAGAGGGNGGAAATAGANGTAGTTAGATCGGAGAAGGAGGGACCTAGCCCCCTCGCATTATTGGGGCTCGATAGATCCGGTCTACCTCTAGAAGTCATACCACCAGCGGAGCTCTCTAGAAGGTTGCTAGAGAATTTCAAGAACAGGATACTCTCTCAGCAAGTGACCTTANTATGCTCCGATTGCTGGAGCTGGTTCATGGATTCCGATGTTAATAGCTTGATGGAAATCGGAGCACCAGTATGCCCTAACTGCGGCAGCAGGAGGATAGCCGCTGTCACCGGTTACCTAGTATCGGAAGCTAAGAGATATGTAGAGGAATCGAGGCAGAAAGGGAAGCCATCTGTCGGTAACTGGGAGCTTGCAGATAGATGTTATGAGTTCGGACTGCTAAGTGAGAGATATGGATTGCCAGCTATAGTTGCGATGGCTGCGAGGGCAGTGGATCCCATAGACATAGAGAGACTCCTATCTGAAGTTGATGAAGTGAATGAGCGTTTCTTTGAGGCTTTAGCGAGGATCGAAACTGAGGCTGTTAAGAGGAGGATGATGGGGAAGAAAAAGAGATCTAAACTTTAATAGCAGATAATATCTCTTCAGCAGCTCTCCTAGGATCGCTGGCCTTCGTTACTGCCCTTCCAACCATCACAAAATCTACTTTCTTAGCCACATCCCTTATAGTAGTGGCATCTATTCCACCAGCGATCCCTATTTTTATTCCATGTCCCCTTATCTTCTCCAAGANATCGAATTCAGAGAATATACCTTCATCCACACCCTTATGTAAGCATATCCTATCTACATCGAGTTCGATGAGCCTCCCGACCCTAGTCTCGGGATCCCTGATACCTAGAGTATCAGCGATAACCTCCTTTCCATCTTCTCTAGCCCTTCTAACTGCCTCCCTTATCGTCTCATCGGGAGCTACGGCCATTACGCTCATTATATCGGCTCCCGATGAGAATGCCAGCATGGCTTCAAGATATCCCGTATCCATGGTTTTAGTATCAGCGAATATAATCGCCTCTGGGAATCTCCCTCTGAGGAGCTTAACGGATCTCATACCCTCAGACTTTATTAACGGGGTTCCCGCTTCAAAACACCTGAAACCCGCTGATCTAGCCTTCTCAGCGATATCAAGCGCTTCCTCTAGGTGAATCAGATCCAGAGAGAGGAAGACCTCAAGTGGCATGTGCATTCATGTAGTAGTAAATAAAAATGGTGGAATGCGAAGTGAGAATTAGTCAGATCTTCACCAATTTCTTAAATCTTCCGTAGTTCACGGGATCCCCTCTCACCCTAACTATGTAGTTGGGAATTAGAGGGGTTCCTTCATCGAAATGTATAGCCCTACCGCTCGCATCATAGATGCTCACGACGTCGTAGCCGCAAGCCTCCCTGAAGGATGCTACAGTATAGCCCCTCATCGATTCATCTACGCGGAAGGCTAGATAGTGGGGGGACCCTCCTTTGAAGGTCGGAGGCCTTCTCAGGGATTTGAGATCCCATATCCTCTGTATGACAGAAGCTATGATCTTCGATGAGCCCCCATCCCCGAATGGATTAGGTGTTCTCTTAAGCCTCTCAATCAGGTTCGCTTGGTAAAGGTACTTTCTAACCAGGGATATTATAGCCGTCGGATTCGTGCCGGCTATCTCCCCGAAACCCATCTCTATTATCTCAGGCCTCTCCGTGTTCTCTCTCAAGATTATGCAGGGCCTCTTGAGGGTAGCGGCCTCCTCCTGGACGCCCCCAGAATCAGTCATTACGAGATCTGAGGAAATAAGAAGCCCTAAGAAATCCAGATAGCCGAGAGGCTCCAGTATCCTGACATTCTTCAGGGACTTCAGCTTATTCCATAGGTCGAATGTCTTAAGTGCCTTCTGAGTCCTGGGGTGAATTGGCCAGACGAAGGTGATATCATCTAGCTCCTCCAGAGCCTTCAATACCCCTATGAGCTTATGCTCATACTCGGTATTCTCCTTCCTGTGGAGTGTCAAGGTTACTAGGGGCTGAGCTCCGTCAAGGTCGAACTTTTCTAGAGTCCTCTTAGCGGAAACCTTCCTCAGGACCTTAATAACGGAATCCACTATCGTATTCCCACTCAAGAAAGTTGTCTTAGGGGATATGCCTTCTTCCATCAAATTTGAGAAAGCTCTGGATGTTGGTGCAAAATTTAATGAAGCCAAATGATCAGAGATCCTCCTGTTTATCTCCTCAGGCATCGAGAAATCGTAGCTCCTCAGACCCGATTCCACATGAATGAAGGGAACCTCCATCTTAGATGCTGCTATCGCGGTTCCCAAAACGGAGTTAGTATCCCCTACTGCTATTACTCCATCAGGCTCATAACTCTCAATTATCTTTCCAATTTCTTTCATGACTGCGGATGTTTGAGATACCTGATCGTCCGATCCTATGTTGAGGTTAACGTCTGGTTCCTCAACTCCCAGCTCCTTGAAGAAAATGCCGCTCATTTCCCAGTCGTAATGCTGCCCAGTATGAACTAAGAGAAGCTCTATCTCATTCAGCTTACTCAGGGCCTCATAGAGGGGCGCCATCTTGATTATCTCGGGCCTGGTCCCTACTGAGATGATCAGCCTCATCTATCCACATGGGAAAAAATCTTTTATTAAATATAGATGCACTGACCTTGGGTGACAGTGTGCTGAAACCCGAGGAGGTCCTGAAGTTCTACGCTTACACGACAAAGATGCACAAGGAGGATCTGGCTTCTGAGCTACTGAAATTCGATGATGTTCACTTAGAACCGCCCCAAGGGCTTCCCGGTGTGAAGCCTCCTCAAGATGTCGAGTCTAGGGAACTTGAGACTTATGAGGAGATCGTTAGGGCATTAGAGAGAGCTAGTGTACTCTCGGGAATCCCCTTATCGCTTATAGTGAAGTCATCGGAGAGAAACTCAACGGGAGGAAATGATAGTAAATCGCTGATCTCGGAACTCGATGGCATAGTGGGAGAATACCTGAAGATTAAAAAAGAGATAGAACTCTCGAAAAAAGCGAAGCATTTATTAAAAGAGAGATCGGAGAAAATGAAAGAAATTGAGGAAAAATTGAGCGAGATCGAGGGAAAGATCCTGAGCTACTATAGCGCGGCTCTGGAAGTCGTAGAGGAAGATCCCTCAAAACTCAGGCTCGGAAGGGCCCTTCTAGAGATTGATAGGGGATTGTTAAGGTCATCTTCCCTCCTCAAGATGGCCTCCGATAGGTCCCTATCGCTTGAGGACCTCAATGAAATAATCAAGAACATCAGGGAATCCCTGAAGGAAACGAAGATTAGGATAAATGAGCTCTCAAGTGAGGCAAAAAATTTAACAGAAATTTCCAAAATATCTGAGAAAATTGAAGAAATAATGGGAAAAATGGATTACATTTTAAATAAAATTGCCGAGTGCAATTCTAAGAAGGAGAAGTTGGCTGAGCTCAGAGTAGTAGATTCCCTGTGGAAGAAGATGAGGGATAGCGTGAAGAGGGTTCCGGAGCTCAGTCCTATAATCGCTGAGAGGGAGCCCGTTATATCGAAGGTCTCTCAACAGATGAGCATACTAGAGGAGGAAATTGATGCAATTGATTCTGAAATAAGGGGTTTTATTGAAAAAATTTCAGATGAATTCTCAAATATTAGAAAAGATTTCTCAACAATTAGGGAGGGTCTCCTCTCGATAAAGGTGGTAGTCGCCGGTGAGGCTGAGAGGAGGGTGAGCGAACTAATAGAGAATGCGAAGCCCTTGATAGCTGAGAGAGGAAAAATTGAAGAAGAGATAGAAAATTTAAGCAAATTAGTGGACAAAAATTACATAAAAGACTTGAAGAAAAAGGAAAAAGATCTAAAGAGCAAAATAATTGAGATTTCAGCTGAGCTAGCTGCTATAGCGCTCAGTCTGAGGGAGAAGGCTCTGATGCAGAGGATCGGGATGCTCATGTATGAGGGAGAGGAGATATGTGTGATATCAGGCTGGGTTCCCAAATCCAAGAAAGAATCCTTCGAGAGAAAGCTTGAGGAGAGACTAGGAGAATTCTTAGCACTCGAGTTCGAGGAATCTGAATGGGAGGAAGCTCCCTCAAGAATCAGGATTCCAAATGTGATAAAGCCGATTAGACTCCTCACTCACAAGTTATACGGTCTTCCATCAGTTAGAGAACTGGATCCGACTTTTCTCACCGCGATATTCTTCCCCTTGATGTTCGGGATGATGTTCGGGGATCTCGGTCATGGGATAACGCTCGCCCTATTCGGCCTGTTCCTATGGAAGAAGACCAGCGGATCTATGAAGGAGCTAGGTGGAATTCTCTTATATTCAGGGATCGCAGCAGCAATCTTCGGATACCTTTATGGAGCTTTCTTCTTCATGTCGATCACTGAGCATCCTATCCTAAGCCCTCTGCACGATACAATGAGATTAATGGCTGTAGCTCTCATCTTCGGTGCCTTCCAGATGTCCATAGGCTTCCTGATCAACACCGCAAATAAGCTGCTCGAGAGAGACCTCTTCGCTGCCTTCCTAGAGTATAGAGGTCTCATGACTTTCATAATGTATGCTGGCGCTGTTTATGCAGCGATCAGGAATAATGCGAGCATAGGAGGGACTCTAAGCGACCCCTTATTCCAAGCTATGTCGATACCTCTCATGATAACATGCGTTGCGCCTGTAATCAGATCCGTAAGGGAGGGCCATGGGGTAGGAGAAGGCCTCTCCGAGATGATATCAACACTTCTAGAGAGCGTATTAGCGCTATTCAGCAACTCACTCTCTTACATAAGGCTTGCTGCATTCGCAGTTATTCATGAAGTCTTCGGCATACTCACGGTCCAGCTGATGTTCGGGAAGGAGGCGATCATGGTCAATGAATTCGCCTCTCTCCTGAGCCCACTGGCGCTCATAGGTTTCTCCTTAATGAATATATTGGTCATGGGACTTGAAGGGCTCCTCTCATTCATACAAGCGACTAGGCTGACGTTCTATGAGTTCTTCACCAAGTTCTACAGGGCTTCAGGTAGGGAATTCAGGAGGGCCTCGGAGTTAATTGAGCCACTCATCCCCGAATAAAAAATTTTATTTTTAAGTTGGGTCGTGGGGGAGGTGATCCCATCATGGCCTCGAGGAGGAAGCTGGCCCTTTATCTCGTCCTTGGGCTCCCGCTGCTGTTGCTCCCGCTATCATTCTCTATAGTAGCGGCTCAACAGACAACTACAGGAGAAATTAGCGGCTTAAAGTTCGTAGGCATGGCTCTAGCAATCTTGGGAAGTACTATTGGAGCGGGTATAGCTCTGCACGGTGTGGCTGTCGGAGGAAGCGCCCTCTTGGCTGAGAATCCCAAGGCTTTCACTCAAGTACTGATATTAGGAGGTCTGGCTGAGGGAGTCGCGGTTTATGGGCTTCTGGTGGCCTTCCTGATAATGGGAGGATAACCAAACCCCTTTTATTTTAATACAGAAAAGATAGAGATGGAAGAGGGGAGTATTTTATAGATA
>JGI24721J44947_10005713_pt1 | contig 16968 bp, 17 predicted proteins | sample YelNatPaOPGAMG01_FD_44947 | JGI IMG/M metagenome (IMG submission 44947)
AGGCAAATCATAAAACTTCTGGAGCAGGAGTACGGACTGCCACAGTGGCGGGTGCGCGGTGACCCGTTAGCAGTGCTGGTGCAGACCATCCTTTCCCAGAACACCTCAGACAGAAATTCGGAGCCAGCCTTCAGGAGGCTGGTGAGTTGTTTTGATAGCTGGGAGGAGATGGCTGAAGCTAGCATAGAAAAAATCGCCGGCTGTATTCAGAGCGGTGGACTGGCAAGGGTGAAAGCCGGCTACATCAAGCAGGCTCTAACGGAGCTGAGGCAAAAGCGGGGCGACTTTGATTTGAGCTTTCTCAGAGGGATGTCGGTTGAAGATGCCAGAAGGTGGTTGATGGGGCTGCCCGGTGTGGGGATGAAGACGGCTAGCTGCGTGCTGCTTTTTGGTCTGAAGATGCCGGCATTGCCAGTGGACACCCATGTCTTTCGTGTAGCAACCAGATTAGGGCTGATAAAAGAAGGCATTTCCGTGGAGAAAGCACACCGGGAGCTGGAGTTGCTCGTACCGCCGGGTGGTGTGTACCGGTTCCATGTCCTGTTGATAGCGCATGGCAGGCGGGTCTGTCGTGCCCGCCTGCCATGCTGTGGGCGGTGTGTGTTGAGGGAGGTGTGTGGTTGGAGGGGGTTGGGGGACAACTTTTGCTGCGTCAATAAGTAGTGACCGGCTTGCTCTGCAGGGAAGTACCGGTGTCCTGTGCATTATTGGGATTCTGCTTGCCCCAGGGCAGCATATGTCTGCCAAAGCGTCCTGGTGCCAGACCGGGACCAAGTATGCCAGGCGCCCCTTCCGGTCTTGCTTCAATCCAGTCCCTGTAGGCTTTGGCTTGCTCTTCGGTGAGCACGCCCTTTTCCACCAGCTTCTTCAGCCATTCGTCAAGCATTTTTTCTTGCTGCTCCTGGCGTGCCTGTTTAAAGGCGTCCTCCAGCTTTTGCTGGTCAATGCCCAGTATTTCGGCAACCCTGGCGAGCAATGTGCCCTGTTGTCCATCAGCTCCTTGACGCATGCCCCATATTCTCACAGCGCCAGACCTGAATGCACGTCCCAAGCCGGGTATGTTTGGTCTGGCTTTAATCCAGTCCTTGAGTGCCTGTGCTTGCTCAGCGGTGATTACGCCCTTTTCCACCATCTGGTCAAGCCTGTTTTCCAGCGCTTTCAGCCACTGCTCCTCTTGTGCCTGTTCAAAAGCGTTCTCCAGGGTCTGTTGGTCAATGCCCAATATTTCAGCAACGCGGGTGATAAGGGCATCTTGCCGGGGCTGCGGCGGTTCATCATCAGCGAGCACTACACTTGCCGGCACAACCACAGCCAGTAGGCTTACGGCGAGCAGGACGCTCAAGGCAGTGCGACCCCACTTACTCATTCTAGTTACCTCCTTTAGTCCTGGGTTGTTGCGGTGACAGATGGTGCAGACCTTCTGCCACCGTTCGACTCTTTTCTCTAATTAGTATAACGACGAATTGTTAGAAAATTATTAATTAAGACCATGGCTTATGAAAACCCCAAAAATGGCTTCTGCATGTGGTTCCGTTCGATGGGGTGGTATAATAGGTCTGTGGGGGCAGCATCGGCAGTGCAATACATAATTGCCCATGATGTGGGCACCAGCGGCAATAAGGCGGTGCTTGTGGACGCCGAGGGGCGGGTGTACGGCAAGTGCTTCGAGCCTTACGGGATTTATTATCCTAATCCCGGATGGGCAGAGCAGGAGCCTGCGGACTGGTGGAGGGCGGTAACAAAGACCACGCGGCTTCTTCTGGAGAAGACCCGAGTTTCACCAAAAGATATTTTAGGCATCACCTTCAGTACCCAGATGCTGGGTATTATCCCCATGGACCCCAGGGAGGGAGCGCTAAGACGTGCCATAATATGGCTTGACAGCCGGGCTGATGAGCAGGCGGAGCGGTTGATGCGTAAGTTTATCAACGCCCGTGTTTTCGCTCTTATCGCCGGGGCTACCCTGTGCGGCAAGGACGGGCTGCCTAAATTGGTGTGGCTCAAGGAGAAGGAGCCTGAAATCTATAACAAGATGCGCTGTTTTCTCGATGTCGCCGGCTACCTTTTCTATCGTTGTACAGGAAACATGGTGATGGAATTGACAGGGGCTTCGGTTTTCGGGCTCGACCTTAAGAAGAAACAGTGGCTTTATGGGATCTTTCGTTACATGGGGCTTGATGCCGAGAAATTTCCTCCACTGGTGAGGTCGATAGATAAAGTTGGCGAACTGACGAAAGAAGCGGCAGGCGATTTCGGGTTGCTGGCGGGCACGCCGGTTATCGCTGGCGCCGGCGATGCTCCTTGTGCCGCTGTGGGTTCCGGGGCTGTGGGTGAAGGTGAGGGACATGTCTATCTGGGGACATCCGGCTGGGTGGGAGTGGTCACCAGCCGTACGCTTCAAGGGAAAAGAGGCGTGGCTACAATTCATTCTGCTGACCCGGATAAAGTGTTTTTGTTCGCCGAATCAGAGGCTGCCGGGGCATGTATTCAGTGGGTTGCTGACCAGTTCTACAAGGCTGAAGAGAATGACCCCGGTATCCCTAATGTCTATGCGCTTATGGACGAGAGGGTTGCTGCGGTGCCCCCGGGTGCTAATTATTTGGTATTTACCCCGTGGATATATGGAGAGCGTGCTCCGGTGGATGATACCTGTGTCCGTGCCAGCTTTCTCAATTTGAGCGCTGAGCATACCAGGGAGGACTTACTGCGGGCTGTTTATGAAGGTGTGGCATATAACATCAGGTGGATAGTGGAGATTGTAGAAAAAGAGTTCAAATTTCCCCTGCCTCGACTCAGGGTTGTGGGAGGTGGTGCCAGAGGTAGACCATGGATGCAGGTTCTCGCTGATGTGACCTGCCGAAAAATTGAAACAGTCTATGACCCGCAGGAGGCTGGGGCAGTGGGGGCAGCGCTGGTGGCGGCAGTCGGTCTCGGCGTGCACCCAGATTTTGAGTCCCTGAGGAAGGTGGTCAGAGTGCAGGACATTTTTGAACCGCAGGTGGGAAACACGGGGCTCTATGATTCACTTTACCAGTCATATAAAGAGGTCTACCGCAGTCTGCGGGGGTTTTATCGCAGGCTGAACAAAGACAGGTTCAGGAAGGAACGAAAGGAGGTGTGCTAATGAATAGAGAGGAAATTCTAGGGCTTCCCATAGCTTTGCCGGATGGGATTGATTACGATGAATATGTTATCGGCAGTTACATAGTCTCTTACCCGGCAGCGCTGCCTGTGCCTCTGGTAGCACCTATGCTAGCGGTGGAGCAGAGCACCGGCACCTGGGTGCCTGTGCCTGGTGAGACCCCCCAGGTGCGCAGCAAGCATGTTGCCAAGGTTATCGGGGTCTATGAAATGCCGGACTACGAGGCTATGGTGCCTTCCGATCTGCAGGAGAGGAAGTGGTTTGTGCAAATAGCATTCCCTGTGGTCAACATCGGTCAGCAACTACCTATGCTTTTAACCACGGTGGTGGGCAATATTTCCATGGGTGGCGACATCAAGCTGGTGGATATCCGCCTTCCAAAAAAGTATGTCGAGGGCTTTAAGGGACCGAAATTCGGGATCGAGGGAATAAGGAAGCTTCTGGGGGTGGAAAAGCGCCCGCTGCTCAATAATATGATAAAGCCGTGCACGGGCTACACGCTGGAGGTCGGGGCAGAGTTGTTCCGGCAGGCAGCGCTTGGTGGCTGCGATATCGTTAAGGATGATGAACTGATAGCCGACGCCTCGTTCAACTCGGCGCTAGAGCGGGTCAAAAGGTACATGCAAATCGAAAAGCAGGTATATGAGGAGACAGGTGAGCATACGCTCTATACGGTAAACATTACCGATAAGGTGCCCAAAATATTTGAGAATGCTCACCGGGCTGTGGAGCTGGGCTGCAATGCGTTGATGGTAAATTACCTTGCTGTCGGGCTGCCGGTGATGCAGGCACTGGCGGAGGACCCACGAATAAATGTTCCTATTCTGGGGCATATGGATGTCGCCGGGGCGATGTATATGTCGCCTTATCATGGGATAAGCTCCCATATCGTGCTGGGTAAGCTGCCGCGGCTTGCCGGTGCTGATGTTGTGGTTATACCTGCTCCCTATGGCAAAGCGCCGGTAATAGACTACAAGTTTAAGAATGTTGCCCGGAACCTTTCCTTCCCGCTGTATCACCTCAAGCCGACATTNCCCATGGCATCTGGCGGGATAACACCTTCTATGGTGCCCAGAGTGATNGCTGATCTAGGGAACGACATTGTGATCGGTTCTGGTGGCGGCATCCATGCCCATCCCAAAGGACCGGTGGCTGGTGGTAAGGCATTCAGGCAGGCAATCGATGCTACTATGCAGGGGATTCCTTTATCTGTTTATGCTAAAGACCACGAAGAGCTGGCACTGGCACTTAAAGAGTGGGTCGACCCGTTCAGTAAAGGAATAAAAATATGAAAGGATCGAGGTAATGAGTAAGGTAACGGTTTTAGGCGGCTGTGGCGCTGTAGGCAGCATTGCTACCGCCACATTGGCATCGAGCGGTCTATTCTCTGAGGTGGTAATTGCTGACATAAATATTTCGTCCGCCATGGCGCTAGCTAAGAAACTTGAGGGCAGCAAGGTATCTGTTATTAAACTTGATGCCGATGACCCGAAGAACATAAAGCGAGCAGTAGCCGGTTCTTCTGTAGTCCTCAACTGCGTCGGCCCGTTCTACAGGTATGGACCAACGATATTGGCGGCAGTTATTGACGCGAAAATAAACTACGTTGACATCTGCGATGACTTCGATGCCACTGAGAAACTGCTGGCTTTAGATACNAGGGCTAAAGAAGCTGGCATTTCAGCGTTGATCGGGATGGGGAGTTCGCCCGGAGTGGCTAACATACTGGTCAAGTTTTGTGCCGATTTTTTGCTCGACCAGGTTGAAGCGGTGGACATCTATCATGCTCACGGTGGTGAGAAGGTGGAAGGGGCAGCGGTGGTCAAGCACAGGATACATTCGATGAAGATGGATATCCCTGTGTTTCTGGATGGCAAATTTACGACAGTGAGGCTTTTCGAGGAGAGCGGGAGGGCTCTGGAGGAGGAGACTGATTTTGCTGATATAGGCAGGTATGGAGTCTATGCCTACCCCCATCCAGAGACTATAACTTTGCCCAAGTACTTGAAAGGGGTGAAGCGGGTGACCAATCTGGGGCTGGTGTTGCCACCGGCGTATGCAGAACTGATAAAGGGCATGGTGAGGCTGGGCATTACTGATGAAACCCCGATCGAAGTCCAGGGCCACAAAATTATTCCACTTGAGTTCGCTGTAGCCTATATACTGTCCCAGCGGGAAAAGCTGCTGAGTGAAGCCGGGATTACACAGCCCATGGGCTGTCTGAAAATAGTGGTCAAAGGGTATAAGGATGGGAAGAAGAATACCTACATATTCTCGATGTCATCCAGGGGACAGGGCATGGGTGAAGGGACGGGCATACCGGCGGCTATAGGTGCCATGCTTATGGCTACAGGTAAGATAACGGAGAAGGGGGTCTTACCACCTGAGGCTTGTNTTAATCCAATGGACTTACTCGAATTTGCACGCAGTAAGGTGAAGGTGGGGGAAGGTAGAGGTTTTCCCATCGTTGTCGAATATATCGATGAATCGGGCAAATCGCAGAAGCTGGATGTATTCGGTCAAGGCGGTAAAGTATGAGAAGGACTACCCAGAACTATATTATAAACATGGTATTTGGTGTGCTGATGCTGTGCCAGGGCATTACCGGGTTAATTCTCTGGCTCTTGGTACCGGGAGGGTACAGGTACCGTGGAGGGGTGGGTGGTGACGGAGATGGGGCATTTTTATTAACTCGCCTAGAGTGGAGGGATGTTCATACCTGGCTGGCGGTGGCTCTGGCAGTCACATTCATAATACATATTGCCATACACTGGCAGTGGCTTGTGAGCATGACGAAATCGTATTTCCGGCAGCGATAGGCTTGGCGAGATGTCTCAGTCTATCCCGGGCGCCGGGAAGCGCTGGCACAGAGAGAGCACCTGTCCCTTGACTTCNTCTTGTATTCTCTTGTTCTTGTGGTCTGAAAGCACCTTGATGATGAGAGCGGCTACCTGTTTCATTTCCTCTGTGCCGAAGCCGCGAGAGGTGACAGCGGGGGTGCCCAGTCTGATGCCACTGGCGACCTGTGGTGGTCTGGTGTCGAAGGGGATGGCATTGCGGTTGACCAGTATGCCGGCAGCCTCTAAGGCATCCTGGGCATCTTTCCCGGTGATGCCNGTGGGGAGGAGGTCAACAAGTACAAGGTGGTTATCGGTGCCGCCGCTGACAAGTCTGAGTCCGTGCCGCTGGAGTTCGGATGCCAGCACCCTGGCATTTTCCAGGACGGCTTTCTGGTAGGTAACGAATTCGGGCTGCATGGCTTCGAAGAAGGCTATCGCTTTAGCAGCGATGGCATGCATCTGGGGACCGCCCTGGGTCATGGGGAAGACAGCGGCATCGATTTTTGATGCCAGTTCCCGTCTGCAGAGGATAAAGCCGCTGCGGGGACCACGCAGAGTCTTGTGTGTGGAAGAAGTTACCACCAGGGCATGGGGGACCGGGGAGGGATGCAAACCGGCGGCGACGAGACCGGCGATATGCGCCATGTCGACCAGAAGATGGGCACCGGCGGCATCGGCGATGCTTTGAAAGCGCTGGAAATCGATAAGGCGAGGGTAAGCGCTGGCACCGGCTATGATAAGCTTCGGTCGGTGCTGCAGGGCAAGCTTTTCGATGCTATCGTAGTCCAGCCTTTCGGTATCCCTGTCAACACCGTAGGAGACGAATTTGTACCATCTCCCCGAGAAGTTGGCTGGGGAGCCGTGAGAGAGGTGTCCACCATGGCTCAAGTTCATTCCCATGACGGTGTCTCCAGGTTCAAGGAGGGCAAGATAGGCTGCCATGTTAGCCTGAGTGCCGCTGTGAGGTTGTACATTAGCGTGCTCAGCCTTGAAAAGTTTTTTGGCGCGCTCTATAGCTATTGTTTCAGCGGCATCGACGGTGGTGCAGCCGGCATAGTACCGCTGTCCGGGATAGCCTTCGGCATACTTATTGGTCAATACAGAGCCCTGAGCCTGGAGAACGGCGGAGCTGGCGTAATTTTCAGCAGCAATCAGGTTTATGGTCTCTTTTTGCCGTTTGATTTCAAGCTCTAAAAGCCGGGCTATCTCTGAGTCTTTAGCGCAGGGCAAAAGCGTGCCTCCGTAAGCTTGTAGAGAATAATAGCACTCAAGAGGGTCAGCAGGCAAGTATGTACTGTTGTTGAGCTCGTTGAGGCGGATGGGCGACACACGGGGCATAGCAGAGCGGGAGGGGGATGGGGTGTTTTATCTCACCCTCACCTCAGTCCTCTCCCGTCAAGGGAGAAGAACAGTCCTCTCTCCCCTCCGCGGGAGAGGTTAGGTGAGGGGGATGGGGTGTTTTATCTCACCCTCACCTTAGTCCTCTCCCGTCGAGGGAGAGGAAAAATAGAAAAACCTCTCCCATCAAGAGAAATGTCCTCTCTATCGCGGGAGAGCCATCTTCTTATCCCTCTCCCCCTGCGGGAGAGGTTAGGTGAGTCTGAAAATGATTTAAGAATATGTGCCACTGATCCACCGGTCGAGTACCTGTTCGATTATTTCAGCAGGGTTGTGATATACTGAATTAGATGTACTAATTCAGTACGTACACATTTCAACACAAGGAGAGGTCAATGAGGATAAACAAGGGTTGGGTGTTTCTTTTGGTGGTTGTACTAGCCTTGATAGCGGTGTTGAGCAGTGCCTGTGGACCAAAGACGGAGATGCCACCAACGCCACCGCCAGCCACACCCACGGGCAATCAGCCGCCGGTGATATCGCGGCTGGCAGCAGCACAGCCGCAGGTCTATCCTTCGGGCACAGTTCAGATACAGTGTGATGCCGCAGACCCGGATGGGGACATGGTGAGCTTTGAGTGGGCTTGTACAGGTGGTAAGTTCAGCGGCGCCGGTCCGATAGTAGTGTGGCAGGCACCGCCAAATTACGGTGTTTATACCATAACAGTTACAGTGAAGGACGGCAAAGGTGCTTCTACACAGGCTGCCCTTCCCCTCTCGGTGACAGCTAACCAGGCACCCATAATCCAGAGCCTTGAGGCTAACCCATCAGGAGTAATTTATGGTGGCAGCGCTATAATCACTTGCATTGCCTCTGACCCCGATGGCGATGTGGTGCGGTATAGCTGGTCAGCCAGCGAGGGGACTATTACCGGGACGGGCAATAAGGTCACCTGGGTAGCACCCAACAGGGGCGGTCAGTATAACATAACTGTTATCGTCAGCGATGGCAAAGGTGGCGAGACTAAAGGTAATGTCATGGTCACGGTCTCGGCGGCAGTGAAGACTGTCACCATAACACTGGTGGCTGAGGAGACGGGCACGGTGGACTCCGAAGGCGATAAAGACAATTCCAGGATGCTCGCCGGCGACGACGCTCAGAATGTGGGCTATTGCGCTTACTTCAGCTTTGATGTCTGGGCACTGCACGGGAAGAACATACAGAATGCCAGTCTGAAGTTCACCACCAGGTCGGTGGTCGGAGACCCGTTTTCCAGCACCACCGGGCTTGGCGGATTGCAGCTTTGGAAGGTGACCTACGGCGATAAGCTGCCCAGATTCTGGTACACCGGCAGCAAGTTGACCGGTGCCAGCGCCATCCTTAATAGCCCACCAAGCGTTGTAGATGTGACCTATGAGATCAAAACCGTTACCGCGGCAGCCGTTACCCATTTCCAGGTGGAAGCACTGTTCCAGAAGGTGACCAACGGCAATAGCGTCGCCGAGTTCATAGAGTGGTCTAACGCCGTCCTCGAGGTCACATATTCAGACTGATACAGACAAGCGTAAAAAAGCACGGGGCGGTCAAAAAGACCGCCCCGTGTGTTTGCAAGACACCCAAAAACCTTTGACATCTTCCCTTAATTATGGTAGAGTATGGGTGATGTTAGCAGTCTAACGTGGAGAGTGCTAAAAATGGCAAGAAGTGTTGCGACCAGGAGAGAGGCTGTTTTGGGGATAATAGTGAATGAATATGTAGCCACGGCGATGCCGGTGGCTTCGGAGACCATTTATCGCAATTACGATTTGGGGGTCAGTCCGGCGACCATTCGCAATGACATGGCTTATTTGGAGAGGGAGGGGTATATAATACGCCCTCACACTTCAGCCGGAGGCATACCTACGGATAAAGGGTATCGGCACTATGTGGAGTCTTTAGCCAAGGAATACGAACTTCCTCTCGAGGAGCAATACCGGATTCGGGAGCTTTTTCGTGGGGTAAGTGAGGGGATAGACAGGTGGTTACAGCTAGCGGCGGTGGTAATGTCACACCTGGTGAAGAGTGCGGCGGTGGTCACTTTTCCCAAGCCTAACCGCTGCCGGTTCCGGCATCTGGAGCTGGTGGCACTGCACGAATTTCTGGCACTCATGGTGCTGGTGCTCAGTGAGGCGATGCTCAAAAGGCGGCTTCTGTCGTTCAGTGAGCCGGTAACTCAAGCTGATTTAACCGGAGTTAGTGATAGACTGAATGCCCTTTGCTTCGGGTTGACCAGCTCTGAAATCCAGAAGAGGCGGGTGGAGCTGATGCCTGTGGAGAAGCAGGTGCTTGGAATAGTGATAGACGTAATGAATGCTGAGGATGAAGCGGAGTATGAGGAGCCTTATTTTGAGGGTATACGCTTGATGCTCGACCAGCCTGAGTTTGCCCGGCGTGACCGTGTGCTCAGCGTGATGGAGTTATTTGAGACCAAGGAATGGATTAGCTCCACTTTCTCGCGATGGTCGAGTGGTTCCGGGGTCCAGGTGGTGATCGGGGGAGAGCACGAGGATGAGACATTTCATGATTTAAGCCTTGTGTTCAGCAGGTATGGCGTACCGGGCAAAGCCAGCGGCGCACTGGGGGTTATCGGTCCCACACGCATGGACTACCCCCGGGCGATTTCCACGGTTGGCTACATGGCGCAGGTCTTGAGCGACCTTATGTCCCGGGTCTGTGTCAGTGATTAAAGGGGTTGGAGGTCTGAAAATTGCTTGAAGAAGATAGAGTGGTATCTGAGGATGAAGTCTCTGAAATAAGCGGAGAAGTAGGGGACGATATCGAGTCCCTGCGTCAGGCATTAGCCAGAGCGAAAGAGCAAGCTGAGAGGTATCTGGCTAACTGGCAGAGAGCAGAAGCTGACTTCAGGAATTACAGGCGGCGTGAGGAGGAGGGGAAAAATGAATTTGTAAAGATGGCTAATTCAGCGCTGGTATGTGACATACTACCGGTGCTCGATGCTTTTGACCGGGCGTTTAAAGGAGTCCCGGCGAATGATGAGAGGTGGAGCTGGATTGAAGGCTTCAAACATGTGCAGCACATGTTGATTGATGTACTCAACAAACACGGGCTGTCTGAGGTGAAATGTGTGGGGGAGGTTTTCGACCCCCGCATTCATGAGGCAGTAGCCCGGGGGGAGGGCAGAGACGGGCTGGTGATTGAAGAGGTACGTAAGGGGTACTGGCTTAAAGACAAACTACTTCGGGCACCGCAGGTGGTGGTGGGGAAAGGCGATGAAAGCGGTGAGCCAGAAGAGGGATCAACAGAAGAATTATAATTGAAGGAGGTCAATTATGGGAAGAGCAGTTGGTATTGATCTTGGCACTACTTTCAGTGTAGTTGCAGTTATCGAGGGTGGAGAACCTAAAGTCATTCCCAATACGGAAGGCGAGAGACTTACGCCATCCGTGGTGGCTATTGACAAGAAAGGTGAGCGGTTGGTGGGGCTGCTGGCAAAAAGGCAGGCGATAACCAACCCGGAAAATACCATCTTCAGCATCAAACGCCTGATGGGACGGAAGTTCCGTGACTCCGAAGTCCAGTTCGATATGAAACGGTTACCTTATAAGATAGTTGAGGCGCGGAATGGCGATGCCTGGGTGGTGATGGGCGGAAAGGAATATAGCCCGCCGGAGATATCTGCCATGATTTTGCAGAAGCTGAAGGCAGATGCCGAAGCTTACCTTGGCGAGAAAGTTACCGACGCCGTGATTACAGTGCCAGCCTATTTCAACGACAGTCAGCGTCAGGCGACCAAGGATGCCGGGACTATCGCCGGGTTGAATGTGTTGCGTATTATCAACGAGCCTACAGCTTCGGCGCTAGCTTACGGTCTGGACAAGAAGGGCGAGGAGACAATCGCAGTCTATGACCTCGGCGGTGGCACATTCGATATTTCCATACTTGAGCTTGGTGAAGGCACATTCCAGGTAAAATCTACTGCCGGCGATACACACCTTGGTGGCGATGACATCGACCAGAGGATTATCGACTGGCTGTGTGAGGAGTTTAAGAAAGAGACGGGCATAGACCTTAAGCAGGACAGGATGGCATTGCAGAGACTTAAGGACGCTGCCGAGAAAGCCAAGCGCGAATTGTCTACGGTGGCACAGACCGAGATAAACCTGCCTTTTATCACCGCTGATGCCTCGGGACCGAAGCACTTGAACATCACCCTGACACGGGCTAAGCTGGAGCAATTGTCTCTGGACTTACTGGAGAAGACCATCGGACCCTGCCGTCAGGCAGTGACCGATGCTGGGCTCACTGTTGCTCAGATAAGCGATGTCATCTTAGTTGGCGGTCAGACCAGGATGCCGAAGGTACAGGAGCTGGTGCGGCAGTTCTTCGGTAAGGAGCCGATAAAGGGCATTAACCCCGATGAGGCGGTGGCGCTGGGAGCAGCTATCCAGGCGGGGGTGCTGAAAGGCGATGTCAGAGAGGTCTTGCTACTGGACGTGACGCCGCTAACGCTGGGTATCGAGACACTGGGCGGTGTGATGACGCCTTTAATCCCGCGCAATACCACTATCCCGACCGCAAAGAGCCAGATATTCACCACCGCGGCGGACAATCAGAGCAGCGTGGAGATTCATGTACTTCAGGGTGAGCGTCCTATGGCGGCAGATAACAGGACGCTGGGGCGTTTTATACTGGACGGTATTTTGCCGGCACCAAGAGGCGTACCGCAGATCGAAGTTACCTTTGATATAGATGCCAATGGCATCCTAAGCGTGCGGGCGCAGGACAAGGGCACCGGTAAAGAACAAAGGATAACCATTACTGCCTCCAGCGGGCTCAGCAAGGAAGAGGTGGAGAAGATGCGGCGGGAGGCTGAAATGCACGCCGCTGAGGATGCCAAAAGGAAAGAGGAAGCGGAGACCCGCAACATGGCTGATAGCCTTGTCTACACCGCTGAAAAGACGCTCAGAGAGCACGGAGACAAGATCCCCTCAGACCTCAGGCAGCAGGTGGAGGGGAAGATAGCTGCAGTGCGTTCAGCTCTACAGGGGACGGATATAAACTACATACGGACTACAGTCAATGAGCTATCGCAAGTGATGCAAAATGTCGGGGCTGCTGTCTATCAGCAGACTGGCGCCCCTCCCGGAGGCTCACCTGGCGGGTCTTCCGGTGGGGATGAGGGAACCGTGGAGGGCGAGTTCAGGGAGGTGTGAAGCCATAAGGCAAAGGGAAGAGGGCAGGTGCCGGGCTGTAGGGCACCTGCCCTCTTTAATTGTGCTGGAGGACTGGTCCGGTTGCGGCTATATCCGCTGGGAATTGACAGATTATCGCGAAAGTCGATATTATAACTCATCAGTTGTCCGAGGTTATTATGGCGAAGAAGAGCATTACCATAAGTGATGTAGCGCTGGGCATACTGGCTATTGTAGCTGGTATCTTAGTGATCTGGAAATTCTATATAGCCCAGTGGATAATTGGCATCTTTCTCATCGTATGGGGTGCACTGACACTGATAAGGAAATAGCGGGAGAAAGTTGCCAGCTTAAGGGCTGATTTAAACGCACCACGAGGTTAAAGGTGATAAGTATAAGGAGGTAATGTTGCCCAAGAAGAGTAAATCTGTATTGAAAACGGCTAGGGCTGCTGAGAGAAAGAGGCTACGGAACAAGGCGGTAAGGACTGCCACCAAAACATGGGTTACCAAAGCGGAAAAGGCTATCGCTGCCGGCGACCTCGAGACTGCTGGAGTGCTGGTGGTCAGGGCTATAAGTGCTCTGGACAAGGCTGCTGAGAAAGGGGTTATTCACCCCAACAACGCTGCCCGGCACAAGGCACGGCTGATGAAGAAGTTCAATCAGGCGAATCCTGCTATCGCTGGTGGGAAGAAAAAATGAAGTTGCTCGTGGCGGGTAGAGCGGGTTCTGTGGGAAAGTTTTACCAATGAGTCTTGATTTGACTTTTGGTGTGGTATTGGTGTAAAAGGTAAGTAATGCTTGTTCGGCAATTTCAGGCGGTGGGGCGTGAACTCTGTGCTCGAGGGCTAGTGTCCTCACACAGCGGGAATCTCAGCATCAGACTTGGTGAGCGTCTCTGTATTACCCATCGGGGCAGCATGTTAGGACAGTTGGAGGAGCACGACCTAGTAGAGACAGGGATATTCAAGAATGACCGCTTCACGCCGTTAGCCTCGACCGAGCTTGCAGTACATCGTGCAATCTACAAACGAACGTCAGCTTCAGCCATAGTGCACGCCCATCCAGCCTATGCCGTGGCTCTTTCTTTCTGCGAAAAGACAATCGTACCTTGTGACATGGAGGGGGTGCTTTTACTCTCGAAGGTGCCGGTGCTTGGCAAAAAGGGTCCGGTGCTCCCCGGGGAGATGGCTGAGGAGATAGCTGAGGCATTAAGTACGCATAAGATTGTGCTGGTACGTGGACACGGGAGCTTCGCTGTAGGACAATTGCTCGAGGAGGCTTATTATTATACCACCACACTGGAGGAAAGCTGTCGCCTTCTCTGTTTGCTCAAGATGATGCAGATAAAGGTAAGTTAGTCTCCTGATTCCTGGCTCAGTCCACCCGGTGCCCCGTCTCTCTTGAGGTTATCTTTTTCCGGCTACTTTTGCATAGACCGGGGTACACCAGTGGAGGTATTTGGGGTTGTTACCTTTTATGACATCGAAGTATAGGCGTTGTAGCTGTTTGGTCACTTTCCCCGCTTTGCCGCTACCGATAGGGCGGTGGTCGATTTCAAGGATGGGACTGATATGAGCGGCGGTGCCGGTGAAGAAGGCCTCATCAGCCAGGTAAAGTTCGCTCCTGTCGATGGACCTTTCCACAGTCTCCATGCCCAGTTCGTTATGCGCCAGTTGTATCACTGTGTCCCGTGTGATCCCCAGCAGGATGTTGTCAGAGCTTGACGGGGTGACCAGTCTATTTCCGTTGACGATGAAGATGTTCTCACCACTTCCCTCGGAGACGTGACCGTCCTGATTGAGCAGGATAGCCTCGTCAAAACCGAGTTCATTAGCCTCTGTCTTAGCCAGAGCACTGTTGACATAGATCCCTGTAATCTTACCTCTCGGTGGTATCATGGTATCATCCACGCGTCTCCAGGAAGATGTGCAGCAGCGGACGCCATTGTCGGCATCCAGGTAGGCGGGAAGGGTAGTAACGATGATAAGGAAGTCGTCTTCTAAATCATGTAGCCGGACGCCGACAGCCTGTGAGCTTTTATAAGCCAGAGGGCGAATATAAACGTCCTCGCGGCAACCGCTTTTCTCCACCAGTTCCACAGTAATAGAGCAGAGTTGGTCTATGGAGTAGTCAAGGTTTATTTTTAGAAGACGGCAGCCTTTTTTCAGGCGCTCGTAATGCTCTTTCATGCGAAACAGGTATAGTTGCTTCTGCTCAGCGTTCCAGTTACCGCGAATGCCCTCGAAGCAGGCTGTGCCATAGTGGAGTGCATGGGTGAGAATCCCAATCTTAGCTTCGGCAAGCGGCATGAACTGTTTTTGAAAGAAGGCATAGGGCTCCATGGTCATTTCTCCTTTCCCTGCATTCCATTCATTCCATGCATTTGAAAAGCGATANACTTAATTATAGNCTTGAATTTCAACAAAGGCAAGACAGGTTATGCAAGCTAGCCTGGTAACAAACATTGTAGCTACAACCAAGAGGTTGCTGTTTGTGGTGAGGCGGTAAAAATATCCTTGAGCAACAAAGTCCGACCAGTTTGGATAGAGGCAAAGCCGTATTTCCTGCGGATGCGGTCAATTGCTCTATCCAGATGCTCGAAGCGCCATGGCGCAGGCTCGAAGAGGCGGAGTTGTTTACCGTAGCCTGTCAGACCGGAGACCTCAACGCCGACGAGCCTGACAAGCTCTCGCCTTTGAGAGAGGGCTTTGTGGAGGAGCCCCTCAGCCCTGGAAAAGATCATATCGTCGCTGGAAGTGGCTTCTCCTGAGGTCAGACTGCGAGTTATGGTCTCGAAGTCGGCATACCTCAGTTTTATAGTGACCCTTCTTGCCTGTTTGTTCTGGCTGCGTAACTCGGTGCCGACCTGTTCGCAGAGGTAACGCAGTACACCTTTAAGGAAGGGCAGTTCAAGGGTGTCCCTAGCGAATGTAGTTTCCCGACTGATTGATTTAGCTTCACCCGGTGGTTCTACCCGTCGTGTGTCTATGCCACGGGCATAGTTGTGCAGGGCGACTCCGCTCGCGCCCAGATGCGATTTGACTGTTGGCAGGGGCAGGGAGGCGAGTTGTCCGATGGTGTTCACCCCCAAGGCTTTGAGCGTTGCCTCTGTCTTTTTGCCCACGCCGGGCAGACTGCTGATAGGTAACGGTGCGAGGAAGTCCTTTTCTGTGCCCGGCATCACCTCCACCAGCCCGTCCGGCTTTCCTATGTCGGAAGCGATTTTAGCGACCACCTTGCAACTGGCGATACCTATGGAGGCGGTAAGTTGAAGCCTCGCCTTTATCTGCTCTTTCATATGCCTGGCTAGCTGTTGCGGGGTCCCGTAGGCACCGCAGCCGGTGACATCCAGATATGCTTCGTCTAACCCTGCNGGCTCCAGGTAGGGCGAATAGCCGGACAGTATCGTCATAAAATTCTCCGATGCTTCTGTGTAACGGGAGATGTTCCCTTCGATGAATATAGCCTGAGGGCAGNGTTGATAAGCTCGGGACAGCGGCNTGCCCGCTCTGATGCCGAATGCTCTGGCTTCGTAAGAGGCTGATGCCACCACTCCACGGCGGTCCGGTCTGCCGCCGACAATAACCGGTCTACCTCGCAGCCCCGGGTCCAGAGCTTGCTCTACGGAGACGAAGAAGGCATCAAGGTCAACATGGAAGATGCAGCGTCCCATATCCAGTGTCATTATAAGCTAGAGATGAGAAAGCCATCAACGGATGGCTTTCAACGAATAACAGTGTGTAGCACTTTAATAAAGGACGGAATGTGCTTACGATTTGCAGGTGAACATCAGCCAGACTTGAACTCAGGGTAGGGCACTTTTTTGGAATTNAAACCCAGTTCCTTAAGCCCCTTGTTACGGAGCATATCAAGCAAGGAGCGTAGCTGTTTCTTCTGGTCTTCGTTNAATGCGGAGACTATTTTGTGAATGGAGCTTCGTTTTAAAGCCTGGGCGAAAGCATTTTCACCTTCTTTGGTCAGGGTGACCCTTATCAAATTCTTACGCTTCAGGTCCTTGGACTTTTTTATCAGTCCGGCTTTCGTCATCCTGTGGAGAATACCGGAAACTGAGTGTGGTCTGCGGAACAGCCAGCGCGCTATGTCTGCCGGGGTAGCCTTATCGCCGATGGCTTTTATGGCGAATAGAACCTCAGCTTGCATTCCCGGAAGTTTATATTCTTTTAATTCCTGCTCTCGGGCATAGAATATTATGTCAGAGACCTGGTGTAGCAGTAACCATAGGTTATAGTTGCGGTCTACATCTGAAAGCTCAGGCATGATATTTTCCTCCATATCGAATCATTATCGACTAAGTCTTGTGTTGAAAGGACTTGCCTCTCTTGGGAGCATACAGGTTTCTCATTATAACACACTCATGTTGTTTGTCAAAAACTTGGTATGCCCGGCTGTAGTGATGTGCAGGCATCTATGGTTTTCCGTCAACTGAAAAGTC
>JGI24721J44947_10005722_pt1 | contig 16956 bp, 16 predicted proteins | sample YelNatPaOPGAMG01_FD_44947 | JGI IMG/M metagenome (IMG submission 44947)
GTCTGGAAAGTAACCAAACAATTAAAATGAAGTATGAAATATATGAAGAATAGACCTTTTCGTATCGATGGTCTTTGAAGATAATTCTGCTTTGCGTTGAATCATAATTATGTTAGTAAGTTTATATGGTTACAGTATTGATTTCATCAATGGGCCGAAGGGTGGGGTTGATCCAGTGTTTCCGTGACTCAGCACAAAAACTGGGATTGGATATACGGGTTTTGGGATGCGACGCCGAACCAGAAATGGCGCCAGCGAAATGGTTCGTCGATTCTGCTTTTAAAATACCCAGATGTTCTGAACCTGATTTTATTAATAAACTTTTAAATATCTGTAAGGATGAACATGTCGATTTACTTGTGCCTACAATAGATACTGAGTTGATTCTACTTGCATCAAATAAGGAGCTGTTTCAGGCAGTTGGCACAACGGTGGCTATTTCTGCACTTGAGGTTGTAAATATTTCAAGGAACAAATACAAACAGCACGGTTATTAATGAATAATCAAATTGAGACACCGCGGTTTGCAACGGCTGACGAATTCCTCAAGGCACCGGAGCGATTGAAATTTCCAGTCATTCTCCGACCTGTAGCTGGCAGTGGTTCTAAAGGCTTGATCATAGTCGAATCAATGTCCGAATTGGAGCATATCAGGTTGGATCCTCAAAATTATATGGCCCAGGAGATGTATCAGGGCAGGGAGTATACGGTAAACATGTTTTTCGATAGAGACGGCTCACTCAAATGTGTTATTCCACATCTTAGATATGAGATTCGAGCAGGTGAGGTCAGTAAAGGTATCACTCGACGTGTACCAGAATTAATCAATATTGCCAGGCGAATGGCGTCCGCCCTAAAAGGTGCATATGGGCCTATGTGTTTTCAGGCTATTATGGATGACCATGGTAAGGCCGTTGTTTTTGAAATAAATGCAAGATTCGGCGGAGGCTATCCGCTTGCGCATCAGGCAGGAGCACGGTTCGCACAGTGGTTGATCGAAGATGTTAAGGGCTTGCCGTCTACAGCATCCGATGAATGGCAGGACGGAGTTGTTATGCTGAGATTTGATAGTGCAGTGTTTTTCAATCTGAATGAAAATAAATAAACACCGGAAACACGAGAATTCTCGCCTGTGAATTTGTCTTAATGTGACACAGGCATTCTTGCCCGTGAAATTGCCATTCTTGAATCCTGTTAAACAGAACCGTCCAGACCAGGTTTAATAAAATTCGGTCGGGGTAGAACCCGGCCTTCCAGCAGATAAATTTAAAATACTGTCCAATAAATAATTCAATCGTAACGATCCGGGTTTTTACTTTTGCANNTTGGATTGCCTGTGATAAGTAATCTGGCTAAATTAGGCTTAATTATGCNAAGTTTGTTCCTTAAACGTTGCATAGATGTAATAGGCGCTCTTNCGGGTATCATCGTTTTTAGCCCAATCATACTGGTTGTGTTTTTTATAATTTTATTTTCTATGGGACGTCCGGTATTTTTCGTGCATATCCGACCAGGACTGCGCGGCAGGCCTTTTAAAATGTATAAGTTCAGGACCATGTTAGATTTACGCGATGCAAATGGGGATCTGTTGCCAGATGAGCAAAGGCTAACGCGTATCGGACGGATTTTGCGGGCTACCAGTTTCGATGAGCTACCGGAGTTCTGGAATGTGCTTAAAGGTGATATGAGTTTGGTAGGGCCGCGGCCTTTGCTTATGGAGTATCTGGAAAGATATACGCCGGAACAGGCTCGAAGACATGACGTTAAACCGGGTGTGACTGGCTGGGCTCAGGTCAATGGACGAAACGCTATAACCTGGGAGGAAAAGTTTAAACTGGATGTCTGGTATGTGGATAACTGGAATATCTGGCTCGATTTTAAAATCCTTTTTCTTACAGTGCTCAAAGTACTAAGACGAGAAGGCATCAGCGCAAATAACCATGCAACCATGCCCGTCTTTATGGGCCAAAATCAACAAAATAACAAAACCACCAAACCATGACATGGTTGGTATGGTGGCGTAAGCATCCTGTACACACATTTTGGTACTTAAAATTGCTTTGAATTATTCGCAAGGCTCTGGTATTTGTCTGAGGCTAATGAGACCGACACTGCGTCGCGAAAAAAGGATTTTGCTTTCTGTTCCGCACATGGGTGGAACAGAGATCAAATATGTTCTATCTGCTTTTGAAAGTAACTGGTTATCAACAGTAGGCCCAAATCTCAGTAATCTGGAAAAGCGATTTAGTGAACTGGTGGGCTTACCGTCTGTGGCTCTTGCTAATGGAACTGCCGGAATTCATCTGGGCCTGAAATTATTGGGAATCAAACAAGGTGATGAAGTGGTCACGCCAACTTTGACGTTTGCCGCCAGCTGTAATCCGTTGTTGTATGAAAAGGCTGTACCGGTATTCATTGATAGCGAACGTGCATCATGGAATCTTGATCCGCAATTATTAGCCGATTTTCTCAGGAAACGCGCTAAAAAAAATAAACTGCCTAAGGCCGTAACAGTTGTGCACTTGTTCGGGCAGCCTGCTGATATGGACTCGATCATGGAGATTTGTAACCAGTACGAGTTACCCGTGTTAGAGGATGCAGCCGAATGTTTGGGGGCAAGGTATAAGGACAAACACCCAGGCACGATTGCTCACGTTGGTGTTTATTCGTTTAATGGGAACAAAATAATTACCGGGACGACAGGCGGCATGTTAGTGGCACAGCGTCAGGATTGGGTAGATAAAGCCAGGTACTGGAGCACTCAGGCGCGCGATCCGGACCCGCTGGGTGTCAACAATTACATGCACTCAGAAGTCGGATATAATTACAGAATGAGTAATGTCGTAGCCGGGATTGTACTGGGGCAGTTGGAGGTCCTGGAGTTTAGGGTCAAGCAGCGTCGTGCAATTTTTGAAAGATACAAGCAGGCATTTGCTGATTTGCCCGGGATTGAGCCGATGCCGGAGTTAAAAGATACCCTTCCGACGCATTGGTTGAGTTGTTTCCTCATAGACGAGCGCAGGTTTGGGTTAAGTGCGACCGAGTTAATTAAATACTTAGATGCCGCAAATGTGAGGCACGCCCTGTCTGGAAGCCCATGCACACCCAGAAGCTGTATCAGGGTTATGAATGTATAGGCGGTGCTGTGGCTGAAGAGCTGAACAAACGCGGCATCTGCCTGCCAAGTTCATCATCAATGACCGAAGATGAACAAGAATTTGTGATCCACTGCGTCAGAAGTGCCGCAGGAAGTAGTCAGTAAACACCGGTAAAAGCGTTGGAATTAGTGTTTTCTGTTGCTCCAGTAATAGACTGCCGGGCCTGCAGTTATGGTAATGAATATTGATGAAAAAACTAGTTTAGCTTTTGGTCATGAGAGTAGTTATAACAGGTGGAGCAGGGTTCATTGGATCGCATATTGCTGAGGCATTATGCAGGTCTGGGGCCGATGTGGTTGTAGTTGATGACTTGAGTCTGGGGTCGCTGGATAATTTAAATTGGGCTAAGGGGAATGACAGGGTCGAGTTTGTCAAAGGCTCAGTTCTGGACTCGGCATTGTTGAGAAAACTGCTGTTGGGCTGTGATGTTGTGTTTCATCAAGCAGCGTGGCCGTCAGTGCCCATGTCTGTTTCCCAGCCAGTCCTGACAGATGAGATTAATCTTCATGGAACTGTGGTGCTACTAAATGAGGCAGCAAATGCCAGAGTCAAGAGGTTTATTTTTGCTTCGAGTTCGGCTGTGTATGGCGACGTCGGGGCTTCACTTTGTGTCGAATCACAATGCCCGGCTCCACAATCGCCATACGCCCTGCAAAAACTGGCGTCAGAATTTTATTGTCGGTACTTTTATAATTTTTATGGTCTGCCTACCGTGTGTCTGCGGTATTTTAATGTGTTTGGACCGAGACAATCCTTCACGTCGCAATATTCCGGCGTAATTGCAAAGTTTTGTACTGCCTGCATCAAGGGCGAGACACCGGTCGTTTTTGGCGACGGCTTGCAGTCGCGCGATTTTGTTTACATTGACAACGTTGTAGATGCGAACATTCTTGCGGCAAATGCCCCTGCTGAAAAAGTTGCCGGGCGTGTGTTTAACATAGCATGCGGCCAGAGCGTCACTTTACTTGACCTGCTAAAAGAACTGGGAAATATAACTGGATTAGTTATCCGACCAAAGTTTGAGCCGGCCCGCCCGGGCGATATCAGACATTCACGTGCAGATATTTCACTGGCACGTTCAGCTTTTGGATTTGAACCTATCGTTGATTGGCGAGCAGGATTGAGAAAAACATTCGAGTTTTATAAATCAAATATTTCTGGGGAGCGCACACCTTGATAAATTCACAGGCAAGAATGCCTGTGTCACATTATTTTTTTGGTGCGTATATGGTTAGCAAGTTCTGTTTTGAGGAATCCAGAGAGATATTATTTGCTTCGGCATTTTTTATGATCCAGCCAGAGAAAGTTGCTGCAGATACGGACGTGCCGTTAACGATATATGAGCCGTTATTGTAATAGATAATGCTTGTACCCGGAGCAACGGCATCAACGAAATCACCCTTGTTGGCGTACCAGGCTATACCATTTTGATTGCCGGCGGTCACAGCGACCACTTCTGGCAATGCAGCCGGGTAGACGGGCTGGCTTGTTGGGGTATTGCCGGCAGCAGCGACTATTATAACCCCGTAAGATGAGGCTTTATTTATTGTGTTTTGTAATATCTGGCTGGGAGAATCACCGCCTAAGCTTAAATTGATTAGCTTACTGCCTTCGTTGACTGCATGAGCTATGCCTATGGCAACATCAAATGTTGTCGTGCTGTCGCTTAAACCATAAACATCTATGGGCAGGATCTTTACTGATGTCGCGACCGGTGTTCCAGATGCATCGGTCATGGCTTTGAGAATTGTCTCGGCCATTGCCGTGGCATGAGTTGGCCCCTGATAATTTGCTATAGAGCCATCAGAATTAACAACGCTAATCGGCTGCAACAAAAAATTTTTTAAAATTGGGTTATCGGCCTGGATCGCTGTATCAACCAGCCCAATAACAATATCATTCCCGGTGTTCTTTGGAGTCAGTGGTATATTCATGGCATCTGAACCAGCATAAAATAATGGCACAATGTCAGCTGGCGCACTCAGCCATTGGTTATTCTCTACAGTGTCAACTGCAGACGACGAAAGTAAGAGGTCCATTGCAGATTTTGCTGAGTCCGGATCAGAAAACCGAAGTCTATATAAGCCCAGCTCATCGGATTTCGATACAATGGTTGCCCCCAGAGATTTAGCAAGTGCTTCGAGATTGCTTGATTGCCCCGGCTTAACAGATACTACCAGCTCATTAGGTATGATGCCGCGCCTGGCACTTTTGCTGTTTCCCGGACGCACATATTCGGTGGCATTTTTAATTGCATTTTTAAATACAAATAACCATGGGGGCGAATTCGTCTTTGGCACAAGGGCGTAACTTAAATTGCCTATCAGCTTCGGCAATGCCTCCTTTTGCGATAAATTGCTGAATCTGACCGAGATTTGTTGATCGACCCCTGGCTCGACAAAGATATACCAACCAGTGCATGTGGATATCTCTTGTAAAACCTTGATCAGTTTAGCCGATTCCACGTCTGCAGTGATGGTTTCGTTGGTCTTATCCCACTTAATTGTTGGAGCTGTTGCCGCAATGACACCCGGACCAACCCAAAAGTTCCATAAGATAACTGTTAGAATGAGTGCCGGGCTTAATAATTCTTTGCAATTTCTTAACATCGTATTTAGTAAGACGAGTTCCGCCAAAAAATGTTTCACCAACCGCAGTAAATATATAACCTATCTCTTAAATAGCGCAAAGAATTATTAAAAATTCATTAACAAACCGGATTTTGCCTTAGCATCGCATGAAACAAGACGTTCACGCTATTAAGCCAGTTTTTTATAAGCAAGAGATTAACATTCCCAGTAATTCGATTTAAAATATAAACTAAAAATGCTTTCATTTATTGCTCTTTTATGATTAGATCATTCGTGTAATAAAAACCAATTGAGAAGGTACCTTATGAAAAGATCAGAATTAAATAGATTATTGATTGTGGGCATGGCTTTCTTGTTAACCTTTTTTGTTCGAGGTACTCGGTTTTTGGCAAATGGTTTTCCAGACAATGTCAGTCAGTACCAATTTAAATTGAACTATCCCGTACCGATTGGTTTTGTGAAGGCCTCTGATGGTTCGGGCTTTAGATTCTTTGGGAAGGGAGTTCATGGATCTGTTCAGGGAAACCGGATAATAATCGAGGCGCTCAAACCGCAGTACAATAATTCGTCAAAATCAAGGTCCGTACGTATCACGTTTGGCGACGCTACTGGCTCGGCAGACCTTCAGCCAAAGCCAGATCCGGCTTCGGCCTTTAAGATTTCATTTCTTACTGGAAATAAAGAATCGGTCGAGCAGATTACTGCGTATTCCGGGTTGATTTGGGATTTAGCAGGTTCTAATAGCACACCCGAGAGAAAGGTTTATTTGTATGTCAGGGATGATGCTCTGGAATTTGACGTCGAGGCCGGGATCGGTTTCAGGCCTGAGGATTTTTCAATTGCGATTCATGGCGGTGAAATAACCGAGTCCACTCCGCACGATGTTTCAGTCGCTGCAGGTGACCTGTGCATTCGATTGCATAATATGCGCGTGTTTCAACCAGCCCAGCCATCTGTAAAGGTGTTAGCGGCTGAGTTTGACGTTGCAAAGGGTGCTTCCGCTGATGAGTTACTGATTAAATTTAAGATATCAGACCTTGACATGACCAGGCCCGTTTTGATCGACCCGGTCGTCTCCTTTGTATCTGTTTTGGCGGGGCGGATGATGACCGAGCCTATGCCGTTGCAACGGACCAGGCCGGAAATTTTTATCTGGCTGGTCAAACAAGCTCAGCCGATTTTACAGGCCCGGTTACAACTAACAGGAGTTTTGGCGGCGGTACAGATGCGTTCGTGTCAAGCTTTTCGCCTGACGGTAAAATTCGATTTGTTACTTTTATCGGGGGCAGTGGTGATGACCGTGCCAATGGTATAACCGTGGACAGCACGGGCTATATAATCATTAGCGGTGTTACGGGGTCTACTAATTTTCCTGTTGCTAATCCTTTCCAGGGCGAATATGGTGGCGGCGAACGCGACGGCTTTATCACTAAGCTCTCACCAGATGGTGCCAGTATCGCATTTAGCACCTATCTGGGTGGCTCAGGCGTGGATGATATAACATCGGTCGCGTCGGATTATTTTGGTTATATTTACGTCGCTGGAGATTCACAATCGCCAGACTTTCCGACAGTGAATGCCTTGCAGCCGGAGTGCACAGCTAATTTTGATGGTGTCGTTGCCAAGTTTGATTTAAATGGAAAGCCTGTGTACTCGACATGGCTTGGCGGGAATGGCCTGTACGAATGTGCTGTAAGTGTGGCAGCGGATTTGCTCGGCCGCGCGTTTCTGACTGGCTATACAATATCTAAAGATTTCCCCATTAGGAATGCATCGCAAATAACGTTAGCCGGCGGATACGATGCCTTTGTAACAGTTATATCACCGCTGGGTAATGAGCTTTTATTTAGCACGTACATCGGAGGTAGTGCTGATGACTTTGGCCGAAGTATTGCAGTTGGGACTGACGGCAGTATCGTCGTCTGTGGCGATACTTACTCCACTAATTTTCCTACAGTTGCTCCAATACAGAGTAAAAATAACGGGCGTCGCGATATTTTTGTCGTCAGGTTTCCTAAGATTGGAGCCACGCCATCGTTTTCTACATATCTCGGTGGTAGCAAAGACGATCTAGCTGCACTTTGTCTGGATGGCACTAATAATGTCTTTTTAGTGGGTGTCACAGGGTCTACGAATTTTCCGGTTAAGTCGCCATTCCAGCCTGCCTTTGGTGGCGGAGTCTGGGATTCTTTCGTCACTGGCATAGCCAGTGCCGGAAATCATATAATATTTTCTTCTCTGCTGGGTGGCAGTGGAACTGACCAGGCTTCGGCTGCCTGCGTAAATTCTCTGGGACAGTTGATTATTGCTGGGGCAACAGCCTCTACAAACTTCCCGGGCGCTGTATCCAGAAATGTTAAAACCGGCTGGCAGGCCCTGGCTGTAGTAATCAGCGATGTAGCTGTGCCTTTGCCACAAATGAAGCCAATTGTTCACAGGCTGACACCTCAGGAATTAGCCGAAGCCGAACAGCCGACTGAAAAATCTTCCGAACCCGAACAAACAGAAAAAACTGATCAACAAGTTAATCAGAAACCCAGCGTTGAATCCGAAAAACCAGAAGCAGTTGAGCAACCAGAAAAGTCCGAAGCTACACCTGAAACTAAAAAAGAACCAGATCAAAAGGCAGCCTTACCTCAAAGCGAACAGATAAAATCTACAAACCAGACAAGCAGCGTCTTGTCAAATGAGGTACCAGAGCAACGCGAGACTGGAATAGAGAAAAAAGAAGAGACTAAAACGCAAGCAGCCGACGCTGTCAAAACTAAGCCGGAAGATAAAACCATTCCGACCGACAAGGAAACAGTGGAAAAAGTAGAATCTGCCACAGAGCCGACCCCGCCAGCAACGCAGAGTTCAGAAAAACTGGAGACAGAGTCGGTTGAACCACAAGCGTCAAATCAAGGGGCAACTCAAGGGGCAATGACTAATGTCTTTGGTGTTAACTTAATTTTCAACGGAGGTGCTGAGGTAATCAGTTCTGGAGATACAAATTCGCTGCTGGCCAAACCATTGGGATGGGAGGTCCAGGGCACGGCCGGCTCTATGCATTACGGGGCACCCGGCGGGTTTCCATCAAGCAAAACGCGTGGGCCTGCAGATCGCGGGGAACGATTTTTCGCTGGCGGCACATCCAGCGAATCGAAATTGTCTCAGGAAATTGACCTGAGCCAGGTTTCCGTATTGATGGATGAACGAAAGGTTTTCTTCACGCTCTCAGGGTATTTTGGCGGGATGTCCGGACAAAATGATTATTGTAAATGCCACATTATTTTCAAAGATACGAAGGGAGAGAAGCTTGCCGAAGCCGGCGTTGAGCCAGTGACATTGAAAGATAGGGGCTACATAACGGCTCTGTTGTATAGGAGCGTCACCGGCAAAGTCCCGGCTGGAACCAGAAAAGCAGAGGTCCAGCTCGTATTCATCAAGTCCGATGGCTCGTTCAATGATGCTTATGCGGATTGCATATCATTAATTCTGTCCACGAATGTGTCCGCGAATGCACGCGAATAAGAATGGATACGAGTGGGAAGGAGAGAATATTAAAGGATAAGTGTTTGCAATCGTCGGGGCTGTTAGGGAAGTGTCTAAAGATTGCGGGTAGGTTTTCTGGAGGCGGTATAAGAGGAAGCTCTGGAACTGGAGCTAAATATAAGAGGCATGCCATTTAACGCCCGGTGTCCATTAATCCAGTTGGCCTTCTGTTGAACTTCGGAAGCACAAAACTGGCATGGAAAAGAACGGTATTGACGCGTTCCACGCATGGCGGATCCCTTCGTGTTCATTCGTATACATTCGTGGATTCATTCGCGTTAATTCGCGGACCTATTCGCGTCTATTCGCGGTTGGAGTTGATCATTGGTACAAACCGTACAGGCAGGACAGATTTTTTGATAATTTTGTTATCTTTTTTTTCAATCAGATACAGAGACTGGTTAAACGAAGGGCCGACAGGGATAATCATTTTTCCACCGTTTTTGAGCTGGTCTATAAGTGCCTGGGGGATTGTTTCTGGTGCGCAGGTTACAATAATAGCATCATAGGGCGCATTCTCAGGCCAGCCTTCGAATCCGTTTCCAACTTTCAGGAAAACATTCGTATACCCCAGTTGCGAAAGCGTCTGCCGGGCATTTCTGGATAATTCTTCGATGATCTCAATGGAGTAAACGGATTTGACTATCTTAGCTAGCACTGCTGCCTGATAACCCGAGCCTGTGCCTATTTCCAGAACCTTGAAATCAGGTTGCGGGTCAATGGCCTCAGTCATGAATGCAACAATATACGGCTGGGATATCGTCTGGTTATGCCCGATCGGTAACGGATGATCGTTATAGGCCTCTGCGCGTAAATGTTCCGGAACAAACTTATGTCGTGGTACCGACATCATGGCTTCGAGGACTTTTTTGTTCTTGATATCACGACCTGGGGCTTCAAGCTGTTCCTTTACCATACGTTGCCGCTCTTTGGCATATCTGGCTTCAATGGAACTTTCTGACGTTGGGTCTTCATCGGCAGGACATTCTGAACATAGAAAATTAATGTCGGATAATATAACAAGAGAAAAGACTAAGACCATTAATAATGTAATCATTTTACAGGATAAGAACATTTTAAGAGCCCGATAAANCCTGACCATAAATGATTCCAATTTTTTACCCTCTTTAGCATGGTTATTAAATCTTAACCCACCTAACCTGATGATTTGGTGGGCCCAACAGGACTTGAACCTGTGACCAAGCGATTATGAGTCGCCTGCTCTGACCAACTGAGCTATGGGCCCAAAAACCGCCCGCATTGCGAGCATGAATTATATTTTGCATGAATACCAAATATCATCAAGTGAATTTTAAAGAATTCAATCAAATCCCGAATCCTAAAACAGTCACAGCCATGGAAAATCTTGCATATTAAATTCTTTGTACCGCATTCTTGTTTGATATCGTGACGCGATCCTTGCCGTCCGCTGGCTCTGGCTGTAACCCGGACCTCCAGAAAATGGACAGAAAATTGTTCTGGCTCTAACCCGGCCATTCAAAAGATAACTCTAAATTAGGCAAGTGCCTGATTATTTCGTTTTTTTGTTTACTTTCGTAAGTTAAAATATTATCAAAAAGCTTAACTATGAGTAATGGAAATGGCCATACTAAAGGAGTACTGATGCGGCCGGCGTTGGTTTTAGGAGTTCTTGGGGTATTCATGGTAATTGCGGGATGGTTCGGGTACAAACACTTTCTTGAAAATTATCCGTATGGTGTTGGGCCAGCAGGGCCGTCTGTGCCGGCATTGTATTTTTCTAAAGAATGGACTGACCGCAAAGTTGTTTTGGTCGGCCTTGGTGACAGTATCACTGCTGGTTTTAATATCCCCAAAGAAAAGACTTATTTCAGTATGTTGATAACCAATCCGCCCAATGATTATTCTGATATGCTTGGGAAATGTTTGAGTGCCGTGTTGCCGAACCTGAGCTGGACAAATCTGGCTGTTTCCGGATCAACTTCGATTGATCTTTTCAGAGACCAGTTGCCGCGTTTGCCTGTTTTTTCTGCAGACTATTTCGGAATTGTAGTGATTACTACCGGNGGNAATGACATTATCCATAATTACGGGCATACAAGACCGACCGAGGGTGCGATGTTTGGTGCAACGCTGGCCGAAGCCAGACCATGGATAAATAATTTTGCGGAACGCCTGGAGCAAATGCTGATTCAGATTCATAAAAAGTTTGAAGGTAATTGTTTGATTTATCTGGGGACTATATACGATCCAACGGATGATCAAGGCGATGCCGAAACGTTAGGCCTACCAGCGTGGCCCGACGGAAGGTTAATCCTCCGGCAGTACAATGACGTTATTTTGTCAATGCCCCAAAAATTTAAGTTTGTCAGGATCGTCGATATCCACAGGTTCTTTTTAGGACATGGTGCGCATTTCGGGCAGTTCTGGTCGGATTACTTTTCATGGGAAGATCCACACCTGTGGTATTTGCCGAACTTTGAAGATCCCAGCGAACGTGGTCACGATACCTTGCGGAGACTTTTTTTAAACGCGATTGGTAAGGATTTTTACGAGCAATCCCTGAAGCAATCCAGTTAGGCTGAAAGATTGTCAAAAAAGCAGCTAATCAATTCTTTTATTCTGGGTTCTTTTGTGTAAGCATTTAAGCAATAGGTGTAGTGCGATAAGAGATTAAAACGGATTTATCTGTGAAACAAGAACAGGGAAAAACTGATAATTCATATAAAGAAATCTTCAAATCGACCACACTTGTGGGAGGCTCGCAGGTGTTAAATATCCTTATTGGGATTATCCGAACAAAGGCAATAGCGCTTTTTCTCGGACTGGATGGTGTGGGACTGATGGGGATGTACCAGTCGATTATTTCCGTGCTAGGTAATGTTTTTGGACTGGGAATAGGTAATAGTGGTGTGCGGCAGGTTGCCGAAAAGGTTGCCGTCGGTGATACTACACGCATAGCGCGTACGGTNAAAATTTTGACAGGCTTAAGCTGGGTCCTTGGGCTTATCGGGATGTTTCTTACGATTGTTCTGAGTTCGCGATTATCTGTTTGGACCTTTGGCGATGAATCGCATTCTGCTGCAATTGTATTGTTATCGGGGACTCTGTTGTTCAGTACTGTAACAACTGCATATTCCGCTGTTCTTCAGGGCATGCGGCGCATCTCGGATATTGCTAAAATCACGGTTATCGGTGCGTTTTTGGGCACAGTCTTTAGTTTACCGATTATTTATGTCTGGCATCAGAAAGCAATTGTGCCTGCGCTGGTTGTTATTGCGTTTATGGCGATGGTTCCAGTCTTTTTCTTCTATAAAAAGTTAAAGTTTGAATTTGTTGCTCTGACCCTGACAGATATTATCCATGAAGCTCGTGGCCTGCTATCATTGGGGTTTGTTTTTATGTATACGGGGGTGTTGTATACGTTGGTTACTTACCTTGTTCGGGTTCTTGTGATTCGTAGACTCGGAATAGAGAGTGTCGGCCTCTATCAGGCGGTTATTACCCTGTCTTCGTTGTATATTAACATCATTTTGAATGCCATGGGCATGGACTATTATCCAAGATTGACTGCTGTTGCCACAGACAACACAACAGTTAACCGGTTGGTTAATGAGCAAACTTTAATCGGCATGCTTCTGGCCGCCCCCGGAATTCTGGCTACATTAACCTTTACGCCATTCGTTATTTCTGTGTTTTATTCGACTGAATTTATCCCTGCTTATGATGTGTTGCGCTGGCAGGTATTGGGTGTGTTTTTGAGGGTAATTTCATGGCCAATAAGTTATGTGTTGCTGGCAAAAGGAAAGGGTATTGCATTTTTTGTAACTGAGACAATATGGAACGTTTTGTATCTTNTTACCTCCTGGNTGGGATTGAAGATGTTTGGGCTCGTAGGTGTTGGAATTGCCTTCTTTGTTATGTATGGTTTTTATCTGATTATGATTTACCTTGTAGTGAATCGTATGACCCGTTTTTGCTGGGATTCAAGTAATATTAGAATCGGACTCGGTGTTTTAGCCTGTATTGCTATTGTATTTGTTTCATTTTACATATTGCCCGGGAAAATGAGTTCAGGATTAAACATCGTACTTATGGCCATAGTAAGTGCGTTATGCCTCAAAAAGGTTTATTCTTTGGTTGGAGTTAAATGGTTAAATCAGTGGTTCAGGAAATGAATTGGTTTTTTAGATTGATTTTAGCCGGCTGAGTGTGAATTGCCTTAGTTGATGCAGGTATAAGTGTTTACTTGCAAAGAGCCATTTGGTATATAGAATTCTGATCTGTTTTTAGCATGAACGGCATTAACAAACTTGCAGTAGTGGAAACGCATGAGATCGGAAAAAACGTACAAATAGCCGAGTTTGCAATAGTGCGGGAATCGGTCAGGCTTGGAAATAATATCAGGATTCATCCGCATGTAATAATTGAAGGTGATGTTACAATTGACGATGGGGCTGAGATCCTTGCAGGCGTAGTGATTGGTGCGGCATTGTCGGATGGTTCGGGAACTTCTAACTCTGCTGGGGCTGAGAGCGTCAGAATTGGAGCTGGTACCAGGATCGGCGCAAATACAATAATTCACTTTGGAGTTGAAATAGGCATTGAAGCAGTTATCGGTTCCGGGGTTGTTTTAATGCCCGGAGTTGTTGTTGGAGAAAAAGCTAATATTGCTGCTGGAGCTGTTGTTACTCGGAATGTTCCTGCCGGTATGATGGTGGAAAATATCCCTGCACGACGGGTCATGAAAATCGTCAGGTCGGGTGAGATATTCGTTCATGACCTGGCAATTCTAGAATCTGAGAACATCGGCAGAGGGACCAAAATCTGGGCAAATGCACATATTTTGCCGGGCGCACGCATAGGTAAAGATTGCAATATTTGTGATCATGTGTTTATTGAGAACGATGTAGTAATAGGTGACCGTGTTACTATCAAGTGCGGCGTTCAGATCTGGGACGGGGCCAGGATTGAAGACGATGTATTCATTGGCCCGAATGTGACCTTTACTAATGATTTGTTTCCGCGAAGCAAATGTTATCCGGAGAAATTTTTGAGCATATCGATTAAGAAAGGCGCCAGTATAGGAGCGAATGCTACCTTACTGGCCGGCATAACAATAGGTGAAAATGCAATGATCGGCGCCGGCGCCGTTGTAACAAAGGATGTGCCGGCAAATGCAGTTGTAGTGGGTAATCCGGCAAAAATTATCAGATATTTGGACGGGAAGTAAAAAATAAAATCAGGGACTGAATGTTACTATGATAAAAACCAGGCGGTCAGTTTACGATGCAGCAATTATCCAATTTCCCCGGGTATTAGATAGCCGTGGGAACCTCACGTTTATTGAAGCTGAAAAACATATCCCGTTTAAGATAGCTAGAGTTTACTGGATCTATGATGTGCCCGGGGGTGAGTCCCGCGGAAGTCATGCATACCGTAAATTGCAGGAAGTTATCATCGCATTATCGGGAAGTTTTGAGGTGTACCTGGATGACGGCGTGGCGCAAAAGCAAGTTACGCTTAATCGGACTTATTATGGACTTTATGTGCCAAACATGCTGTGGCGCAGGCTTCAAAACTTTTCTACGAATTCAGTCGCTCTAGTCCTGGCATCTTTACCTTATTCTGTTGATGATTATATCCGTGATTATTCAGAATTCAAAAATTTGAACGCCTGATGCAAAAGACCACCATAGACGATTGTAAGCTGATTCAACTGCCTAAGATAAGCGAACGCAAAGGTGCGCTTACCCCAATATATAGCGGGGAGCACGTACCGTTTGAAGTGCAGCGTGTGTTTTACATTTACGACGTTCCGGGTGGCGAGGGCCGCGGTGCTCACGCTCATAAAAAATTGTATCAATTCCTTGTTTCGGTCATGGGCGCATTCGATGTGGTACTTGATGATGGTTCTAATACCAGGCGCGTGCGGTTGGATCGCGCATATTACGGGCTGCTGATTCCTCCGATGATTTGGNNTCACNAAGAGAACTNCTCTTCTGGAGGAATCTGTCTCGTCCTGGCTTCTCTGCCTTACGATGAGTCTGATTATATTCGTGACTATGAAACCTTTCTAAAGGAAAAGCAAAAATGAACGTTCCATTTCTTGACCTGAAAGCTTCGTACCTGGAATTAAAGGATGAACTCGATGCCGCATTCCAGCGCGTAATGAATTCCGGCTGGTATATTTTGGGCAATGAAGTTGCCGCATTTGAACGCGAGTGGGCTAATTATTGCGGGACAGAACATTGTGTCGGTGTGGGCAATGGTTTGGAGGCCTTGCATTTGAGCCTGCTTGCCATGGGTGTGGGCCCTGGAGATGAAGTCATTGTACCAGCAAATACTTATATCGCGACATGGCTGGCAGTGTCTTTTTTGGGGGCTAAGCCAGTGCCAGTTGAACCTTGCGAAAAAACTTATAATATCGATCCGCAAAAAATCGAGGCCGCTATAACCAAAAAAACTAAGGTTATCTTGCCTGTGCATCTGTACGGACAACCGGCAGATATGGACCCTATCATGGATCTAGCCGGTCGCTATGGGTTAATGGTTCTTGAGGATTCGGCTCAAGCACATGGCGCTATATACAAAGGCAGATACTGCGGAGCTTTGGGCACTGCTTCGGCGTGGAGCTTTTACCCGGGAAAAAACCTGGGCGCTTTTGGTGACGCAGGCGCTGTTACCACCAATAACGCACAAATAGCCGATAAAGTCCGCGTGCTACGTAATTATGGGTCCAGAGTAAAGTATGTGAATGAACTCAAAGGCTTTAATTCCAGACTCGATGAATTACACGCCGCCTTGCTCAGAGTCAAACTCACCAAACTAAATGAATGGAATAATCGCCGCAAAAAAATAGCAGAATTTTACCTGAAAAATTTAAGTGATTTGCCCGATGTCACTCTGCCATTTGTACCTGATTGGGCAGACCCGGTCTGGCACGTTTTTGTCATTCGCATTAAAGAACGAGAGCGTTTGCAAAAATTTTTAGACGAACATGGGATAAAAACGTTGATTCATTACCCGATACCGCCGCATTTGCAGGCCGCGTACATGGATGATTTTAAGGGAGTATCCTTTCCAATTACCGAAAGTATTCATAGAGAAGTGATTAGCTTACCGATGGGTCCAGCATTAACTATGCAAATGGCAGAGTTCGTAGTTGATACTATCCGTAAATATTTCAAAGCACACTCCAGCTGAAACATACTAAACCAAAATCGTTACGATTGAATTTTTATTGAAAAATATTTCAAGGATGATTTCTGGAGGGTCGGGTTCTACCCCGACCGAATTTCGGGGCATTCTTTGATTCGGATTCAACCCCGCGCCATGGACGGGGTGGAAGCCGTCCCTCCAGTTTATGGACGCGGTGAAACGCGTCTACCTTTTTCTTTTTTCATGCAAGATTGGAATACAAATAATTCACCAAAATTTACAAAATATTCAAACATCGTAACGACATAGAGATTTGAAAAGAACTCAGGCTTAGCGAGCCCTTTCATGCAGTTGAAAAACGGCAAGTAATAACTCCAGAAATGTTTAGAGAAAAATCCTTTGCAGTTAAAAAATAAATTCTTATATTTGCTAAATAAAAAACTTATCTTGAATAACCTTGTTAAACTTGACAACAATTGATCTGATTACCATAAGCGAAGACAACGGTGATGTCTGCAAGTTGTCTGACCTAC
>JGI24721J44947_10005760_pt1 | contig 16880 bp, 15 predicted proteins | sample YelNatPaOPGAMG01_FD_44947 | JGI IMG/M metagenome (IMG submission 44947)
CATAGTGCCCTGATAGCAGAAAACCTGCTGAAACAGGAATTTCCTGATGCCTCCGTTGTTTCGGGCGAAATAGGTGTTCCTGACAGTTTCGGCCGCCTGCTTCCCCTCGGGATCTTTGCCCGGGCAGAATATTGAGACAATCAGGAAGCCGGCACCGGAATTCTTTCTGAACCGCAAAATAAGAAACCCTTCCTACGGTATCATATAGATCGATATCACAGAATTTCCGGTATTGTTATCCCTGAACCGGATCACAACATCATACATACCTGTCTTTGTACAGGAAAAAAGAAACGTATCGAAGTATTTTTCTTTCAGGCAGTTTGTTCCCAGGAGCCTGTCCTGATCATAAATTTCTACAACGGCTTCACCAGGTCCCCCTTTCAGGTGATTTTTGACATAGAATTTGTACTGCACATCTTTGTTAAACTGCAGGGTGAGGTAGAACTTGTTTTCTGCTTCAAGTGGGCTGACTTTGCTAAGGGCGAAATCAATTTTCCGGAGAAAGATTTCTTTTTTCTGAGCTGACGAGCCGGCAGAAAAAAGCACCCACATAACCAGAAAAACCGTAAGATGTTTTATATGATCCATGTTCCGGAATTTAACGGATAGTGTAAAAATAGCATTTTTTAAGGCAATGCCAAAACGGAAATGGATTCGTGAATATCTCATAATCCGGCAAATAAGAACGTAGAGCGTATATAGTAAAGTGTAGAGAGGAGTCATGAACGCTATTTCTTTACGCTTTACGTTCAGTTTAAGAGTTCCAGGGTTTCAAAGTTCCAAAGTTCCAGATTTTCAGAGTTTTAAGGGTCAATTTGTGAATTGTGAGTTTTGATTTGTGATTTGAGATTTGTTAATGCCTAAATAGCTTAGAGCGCAAAGCGAATAGCAAATGGCGAATGGCGAACAGATCCTAATACAAATCCCCTTGTTTTCGCCTCAAAGAAAAGAAAACTGCTGGGCATACGCCATCATCTGTTCTGCAAAACTTTCACTGTAATGGATCCGGACATCCTTTATTTCACCATTTTCCGCCAGAATCGGCACGTAGGTTGGATTCACAAACCCTGAATAGGGTGCCAGATTCAGTTTTTTGTACCTTTCCAGCACCTCGGCATGAAGCAACCTGTCAACCTGCACACCGTAGGTTTCAACCAGGTTTTGTGCCGCACGAAAATCTCCTTCCGATTTAATGCGCTGTATTTCTGCCAGAAGAACTCCAAACAACTGCTGCAACGATTCAAAATCCTGAACGAGAAAATACGTTTTTCCCCCTTTGCTATACTGGCGTATAATTCCTTTATCCTTTCCTTGCTCAAAACACCAGCGTGCAATGAGTGCCCTGTTTCGCATATGCGCTTCTTCAATCGGCTTTCCGTATTCCACGCGCACCAGTTGCGTAAAAAGACCGGCCCTGATGTAGGCCATGTATTCAGCCCGCGCCGCATCCTGATGGGGTAAAAGCCCCAGTTNAAGAACTTTCGGATGATACATGAAATACAATGCATACAGGTCTGCCCGTGTTTCTTCTATTACCGAGTGATACTGCATGAGCGCATCCGGCCGCACACCGGGAAGCAATTGCCCTGAACCATGTCCCAGACATTCATGCATGTCGGTATGCAGATTGTCGGCCAGCAATCCATACTTTTTTATCAGTTCAACTTCTTCCTTGCTGGAAGCAAATTCTTCCAGAAATCCGTCATGCAGCGAAGCGTAATGATATGCTTCGGTGATGTTTCTCAGCGTCACAGACTTTGAACCATGCTCCTTTCTGATCCAGTCGCTGTTAGGAAGATTGATCCCGATCGGAGTGGCCGGATGGCAATCTCCTCCCAGCATACAAACATGTACCGTTCTGGCTGAAATTCCTGTAACTGCTTTCTTTTTGAAACGGATGTCCACCGGTGAGTGGTCTTCAAACCATTGTGCATGGGCTGCAAGAATTTGTGTCCGCCTGGTTGATTCTTCATCTATTATATNAACCACCGATTCCCATGTTGCTTTAAATCCAAGTGGATCATTGTAGGTTTCAATAAACCCGTTTATAAAATCAACCGGTTGGGAGGTTTCTTTAACCCAGAAAATATTGTACCTGTCAAACATTGCCAGGTCACCGGAAGTATAAAAATCAACCAGGGTGCGGATAATCTCCTTTTGCTCATAGGATGCAACCTCCATGGCTTTGCTGAGCCAGTAGATGATGCGTACTATGGCTTTGTCATACATGCCTCCCACTTTCCAGAAACATTCCTTTAATTGCCCGTTTTCTTTGACCAGTTTGCTGTTTAGGCCTACTGATACTGGACGTTCTCCCGCCTGCTCCAGCATGGCCCTGTAAAATGCCAGTGCTTCATTTTCAGTAACATGTTCGTAAAAGTTGACGGCCGAATGAAGCAGTTTGTCCCGGTCAGGCGAGAAATCAACCTTTTTGGGAAGCACTTCCGGGCGGAACAGCAAGGGAAGTAATGTTTTCAACAGATTTTCAGGCTGGACCGGGATTAATGACACATCGCTTTCCTCGAGCAGATTCCGGAAATACTCTTCTGAAAATCCCGGCTGAAGTTTGTCATTGGAATAATGGTGGTAAATGCCATTGGCAAACCATATTCTTTTCAAATACGTTTCAAATTGCCTGAAATCATCTGAATCTCTCTTTCCCCTGAAAGTCTTGTAGATCGTTTCCAGTGTATGNCGTATCAGCAGATTGAATTTGCCATTCTGGTCATAGATGATATCCCGGCCGCTAAGAGCAGCACGGGAAAGAAAATACAGCAGTTTTTTTGTCTGCAGAGGCAGTTCTTCAAAACCATCAACGCGGTAACGAAGTATTCTTACATCGGCAAACTGCTCAAGAGGCCTGTAAAAATCATCTTCCCTCCTCATAATAAAGATACTTTTCCTGCAAAGCTAATGTTTGATTTGATCAAAACCGGCCGGAAGAAGAAAAATATCAACTGAACTTTTTACCTTTGAAATCACTATTGATTATGGAAACAGTCTATCTTAACGGAAAATACCTTTCTTCTGCAGAGGCTTTGATTTCTCCGAACGACAGGGGTTTTCTCTTTGCCGACGGTGTATATGAAGTTATGCGCTGGTACGGAAGCGGATTTCTTGCCGGGCACTTGCATCTGAAACGGCTGAAACGAAGCCTGCATGAGATTCGCCTTTTTTCTGCCGAAGCCGATAATTTTCTTTCGATTGGCAGGGAACTGATCCGCAGAAACAACCTGGATGGACAGCAGGCTCTGGTGTATTTTCAGATTACCCGTGGTACCGCTCCGCGCACCCATCAGTTTCCTTTGCCTCCCGTTGCACCAACATGTTATGCATTTGCAAAAGCAGTCGTCCCTGACCAGGATACCGGCGCATCGGGGGTAAATGTCGGATTGGTCAATGATATACGATGGAGCAGATGTGATATAAAATCCATTGCTCTCTTGCCCAATATCCTTGCATACCAGGAAGCCGTTGAAAAGGGATACTATGAAAACCTTTTTGTTCGCAACGGCATTATTACCGAAGCTACCCACTCCAATATTTTTTTTGTTCGTGGCGGAAAGGTACTGACCCATCCTGAATCAGTCTACATTCTTTCCGGAATAACAAGAACCCTGACACTTGACTTATGCCGGATGCTCGGAATCACTGTGGAGGAAAGAGCTTTAAGTTCCGATGAACTGCCGTATGTTGAAGAGGCCTTTCTTACCAGCACTTCAGCGGAAGTATTGCCTGTTACGCACCTGGAAGGTGTTCCTGTTGGCTCAGGCGGGCCCGGCCCGGTTACCCTCACCTTGCAGAGCGCTTTCAGGGAAATGGTGGAAAAGGAAATCCGGCCTGAATAATTTTTTTCCAGATTCTCTAATTTAACATCTTTATAACCAAGAAATAGTAACGGCAATGACAACACAAAAACCTTTCAGGATTTTTCTCTCCTTAAAAAGATTTGCTTTATTTACAGTGTTTTTATCACTGATGACACCTTCTAGATCGCAGGATTCCATTTATCTCTGGACTCAGGGTGCTCCGGGCGCTCTCGGCGACAAACCCGAAGATAAACCCTGTCTGTTTATCTACCGTGCCCCTGCGGAATTGGCCAGCGGAGCGGCTGTGATTATCTGTCCGGGCGGAGGATATGTCGGGCTTGCCATGGATCATGAGGGAAAACAGATAGCACAATGGTTTAACCGGCATGGCGTCACCGCCTTTGTGCTCCGGTACCGCCTCAGCAGATGGGATTTTAAAAAGTACATGCATCCCATTCAGATGATGGATGGCCTTAGGGCCGTGAGGCTCGTGCGTTACAATGCCGAAACGTTCGGAATTGATCCGCACCGGATTGGGATTATGGGCTTTTCGGCAGGGGGGCATCTTGCTTCGACGGTTGGAACACATTTCGACGGCGGGGATCCTAAAGCCCCTGACCCTGTTGACCGGACAAGCTCACGGCCCGATTTTATGATCCTCGGATATCCGGTTATCAGTTTTACCACAGAATACACCCACAGAGGTTCCCGTGAACATTTAATCGGAAAAGACCTGAATCCTGAACTTGCCCGCTACCTGAGCAATGAGCTTCAGGTAACAACCCTTACTCCACCGACCTTTCTGTTCCATACCGATGAAGACGACGGCGTACCTCCTGAAAACAGTGTACTTTTTTACCTCGCACTTCGGAAAGCCAATGTACCTGCCGAGTTACATATTTACCAGAAAGGAAAACATGGCGTAGGATTTGCCCCGAATGACCCGGTGCTTTCTACCTGGGCTGACCGGCTGGCCGACTGGATGAAGATAAACGGATGGATGAAATAAAAAGGAATCAGAATGTATTTTCAAAAAGCTTCTGAAGGACAAAATCAATTCTGGCGATATGCCGTAACAGTTCTTCTTGTCATTGTTTTTTCCCAGGTCCTCGGATCCATTCCCATCTTACTGGCTTTCCTGTTCAGAGGGTTTTCGGCCGCTGGTCCTCCAGCAACTGCTAATCCCCTCGACTTTGCTTCCTGGGGTATCAACCCGAACGTCGGACTTCTTTTGATCATCTTCCCCTTTGCGATGGGTTTGATTGGTTTATGGACCGGCATACGTTTTATTCATAACAAACCATTTAAGCCGGTACTAACCGGTTACGAAAATGTCAGGGTGAACAGGATTTTACAGGGGTTCCTTCTCTGGTTCCTTTTAATGGGTGTTTCATTGATTGTCCATCTGCTCATTGAGAAGGAGAGCTTTGTANTGCAATTCAGCCCGGTGCTCTTTTTACAGCTTATACTGGTTGCCTTTTTGTTTCTCCCGTTGCAAACCAGTTTTGAGGAAATCCTTTTCCGGGGCTATTTCATGCAGGGCTTTGGATTGTTGTTCCGCAACCGGTGGCTTCCCCTGTTGGTTACATCTTTGATATTCGGACTGCTGCATTTTTTTAATCCTGAAGTAAAGGAGTTTGGTTTCTGGCTCACCATGCCGCAATATATAGGATGGGGATTGTTTCTGGGTCTGCTGGTGGTTCTTGACGGCGGACTGGAACTTCCGCTTGGCATCCATGCGGCTAACAATATTTTTATTTCGCTGTTCGTAACCCACAAAAGTTCGGCATTGCAGACGCCCTCCCTGTTCAGGGTCACAAGCATTAATCCGGCATATGACATGGTTGAATTTTTTCTGATGACTGTTCTTTTCCTCATTCTTGCCCAGTGGTTGTACCGATGGAATTCATGGAAGAAACTGACAGGGAGTATTTGAATTAATCCGGTATATTTTATTGGAAACTTCTCCTTCACTTGCATTTTTAAAATTTGTTTTTACATTTGCTACCGGATAATGATAAAATTATGCGATACATTTTTGCAGTTGCTTACTGGTGGTGCTGGCGTCCTTTCAGGAATGCGGTTGTAAGCAATATGCCCTGATTTTTATACGATAAGAAATAATAGCGGAGGCAGGTTGTTTACAACCTGCCTCTGTTTTTGTATAACCTTTTAAAAGAAAAAAGAAGATGAGCAAGTTCAGAAAAATTAATCTCGACGAGAGGCAAATGCCCGACAAATGGTATAACATTATGGCCGATATGCCCAACAAACCCCTTCCCATGTTGCATCCGGCCACCAAGCAACCTGTGAAGCTTGAAGACATGACCCCGCTCTTCCCTGTGGAATTGTTGAAACAGGAAATGAGTACCGAGCGATGGATTGAAATCCCTGAAGAAGTGCAGGATATCTACAAGGTCTGGCGGCCTACTCCCCTTCACCGTGCTATGAACCTCGAAAAGGCCCTCGATACTCCGGCTAAAATTTATTTCAAGAATGAAAGTGTGAGTCCGGCCGGTTCACACAAACCCAATACCGCTGTAGCCCAGGCCTATTATAATTACAAGGAAGGAGTGAAGAGACTGACAACTGAAACCGGAGCCGGACAGTGGGGGAGTGCCCTGGCGTATGCCTGCGATATTTTTGGCCTTGAACTTCAGGTATTTATGGTACGGATAAGCTACGAACAAAAACCATATCGTAAAATGATGATGAATACCTGGAACGCCAATGTGGTACCTTCTCCCAGTCCGCTTACCGAAGCCGGCCGTAAAATCCTGGCCGAACATCCTGACTCTCCCGGATCACTCGGTATTGCCATCTCCGAAGCAGTNGAGATGGCNGTCAAAGACCCTGATACACGCTATTCACTGGGATCTGTCCTGAATCACGTTCTGCTCCATCAGACCATTATCGGCCAGGAGGCCATCAAACAGATGGAAATTGCCGGCGATTTTCCTGACGTGGTTATTGGATGCTTTGGCGGTGGTTCCAATTTTGCCGGAATTTCCTTCCCTTTCCTGCGCCTGAAGCTCACGGAAGGGAAAAAAATACGGGCTGTTGCCGTAGAACCGGCCTCCTGTCCCAAACTTACCCGCGGTACGTTTACTTACGACTTCGGGGANACNGTCGGTATGACCCCTCTGATCCCCATGTACACCCTCGGCCATAATTTCATTCCGGCCAAAATCCATGCCGGCGGTTTGCGTTATCATGGCGCCGGAGCCATTGTNAGCCAGCTTCTGAAAGACCAGATTATTGAGGCAATAGCAATACCCCAGCTGGAAACTTTTGAGGCCGGAGTTCTATTTGCCCGGACCGAAGGGATCATTCCTGCACCCGAAAGCACCCATGCCATTGCTGCAGCCATCCGGGAAGCCAAAAAGGCTAAAGAAGAAGGTGTTTCCAGAACGATTCTTTTCAATCTGTCAGGTCACGGAATCATTGACCTTGCGGCCTACGACCAGTATTTCTCCGGGAAACTTGATAACTATGAATTATCGGATGAGGAAATTAAGAAGAGCTTGCACGAACTGCAGTCTGCCATTTCCTGAACCGTTGTGTTTTTATGTTATGAAGACGCATTGAATTTTTTATCATTCAGATTCCCGGAATATACAAAAACAATAAGGTTCATAAAAAAAAGAGGCTGCCTATTTCAGACCTAAAGGTCTTTTTAAACAGCCTCTTTTTTCTCACCCTGAGGTGATATGCTTTCAAATTTTTTGCATATTCGTATCTGTTATATTTTAAAACTATGGAAACCAACCCGACTTTCGGACTTTTGCTTATCGCTATCGGAGCTTTTGCTTCAGGAAGTTTTTATTTGCCGCTGAAATATGTTAAAAACTGGAAATGGGAAACCGGCTGGATCATTCAGGGGTTATTCGCATGGGTTCTTGTTCCCTGGATTGTTACCCTCATTACCGTACCCCATCTTGGACAGATTATTGGCCAGGCTCCGCCCAGAAGTATCTTTCTGCCCATTCTCCTCGGAGCAGGGTGGGGGATAGGTGGTTTAACCTGGGGACTTTCCAACCGCTACCTGGGTATTGGCCTTGGTACGGCCCTTCCGTTGGGATTTACGGCCGCCCTTTCAACCCTGATCACCCCTGTGTTTCAGGGTAAGTTTTCTGCTTTTGTCTCCTCCGAAAAATTTGGTCTGGTTCTGGCCGGAATCATCATTGCCCTTGCAGGAATAGCAATAGCCGGATATGCAGGGCACCGGAAAGAAACCGAACTGAATGCAAAAACCGACGGTCAGCCCTCAGAAAAAAATTTCCGGAAAGGAATTACCGTTGCTTTGATTGCCGGCATCATGAGTGCCTGTTTTGCCTTCGGCGAAGCCTCAGGGAAGGCTATGGTCGATCTGGCCGAACGGTATAATCCGGGAAGCCTCTGGAACTATAATCCGGTATATGCCGTTTTGCTGATCGGAGGATTTCTGTTCAATTTCGTTTATTGCATGGTGCTCTCCTTCCAGAACAAAAGCTTCAGCGATTATTCCAGCAAGGAAGCTCCTCTGAAATGGAATTATATATTTGCCGCACTGGCCGGTACTATCTGGTTTACCCAGTTTATCTTCAAGGGGATGGGGACCACAAGGCTAGGTGAATTTGCTACGGTAAGCTGGGGTGTCTTCTTTTCCCTTGTGGTGGTATTCAGCAATCTGGTGGGTATCTTAACCGGCGAATGGAAGGGAGTGTCACGAAAAACCCTGGGAATCCTGTTTGCAGGCCTTGCTGTGCTGATCATTGCTGCTGTGCTGATCGGTATGGGAAGCTGAACATGAACCAAAAAAAGAAATCGTTGTTAATCTTGCAGAAGTAAAAAAGATGCATTCGGCATGAGAAGCCGGTACTGAACCCAACTGTCAGTATACTGCACAGCGCGAAACGCAAACCAACTGCAGCTTATGTTGTCCCGTCTGAATACCCTGACGCAGAAATATTTCAGTTTGATTCTGATCCTGGCTTCCCTGGCCGCAATGTTTATTCCTGAGCCGGGTCCGGGTTCAGCCAGATGGCTGCTGGTGCTTCTTGCCGTGATCATTTTTGCCTCATTTTTCAGAGTCTCCCTGGGTGACGGAAAACTTGCCACCCTGATGCCCCAGGCAACTGTGTATGTTATTCTGCGCTTTCTTATTCTTCCTCTAACTGTTTTTGTTCTTGTGCTGCCCTTCTCATCGTTCTATGCTTTCTGCCTNGCTTTCCTTTTCCTGATGCCTGCTGCAGTTGCTTCGCCCACTTACGTCTCCCTCTTTGACATTTCAGTCAATATGCCGGTACTTGTTCTTGTTTTCAGCAGTTTTCTTTCCATCATTACCATACCGTTGCTTACCCCGTTGCTCTTTCACGGCCAGGTTCATATCAGTTCGTGGCCCTTGCTGAAAGCTGTTCTTCTGACCATTTTGCTTCCCTTTCTCCTTCATCTGCCTGTACGTAAAGTTCCGGAAATTTCCAGGGTAATTTCGGAGAATCTTTCCCTGATTACCAGCATTAGCCTGGTTATTATGCTTCTGATTGCAATTTCTTTGAACAGGAAGCTGATATTGGCCGATCCGGCCGGAGTATTAATCGATTTTATCCTTGGCACTGTAGCCTATGTACTGATGTTTTTTTCCGGCTGGCTTATGGGTTTCAGGAAAGGGATTGATTATAAAATCAGCAATTCAATAAGTTCAGGAATGAACAATATCGGCCTCGGTATTTCGCTTTCGATCCTGTATCTGAAACCGGAAGTTTCTGTTTTTCTGATTATGGCCGAGTTTGTCTGGGTCTTTATATTACTGCCTGTACGGTTGATGTTCCAGAAAGTGCATCGAACGGAATCCGGGTTAAAGGAATAACACAAACCAGACTGCATTTTAAAAATCGATCATAGCCTTCATTACGCCGTCACGGTATTCAGCAACAAGGTCAAAAGCATCTTTTGCTTTTTCAAAGGAAAATCTGTGGGTTGGCATGAGGCTCACGTCAATTTTACCCGAGGAAAGGTAATGAAGTGTCTTTTCAACACAATGATTCTGCCGGCGTACATTCTGGATACAGATTTCCTTGTGGCGGGTTTTGTCAACCGGAACCGACCACCTGTCAAATTCAGGAATACCTATTATCATGAGTTTTCCACCCGGTTTGAGGAGGTCAATGGCCTGGTCAAGAGCTTCCTGCTGACCACAGCATTCGAAAACGGCATCCAGCAACAGAGGTTCTTCTTTGCTGATAATTTCAGTAACGGGTTCCCTGGTTACATTCAACGCCTGAAAGGCACCGCTTTTTTTTGCAATGGAAAGGCGGGCATCAATTTTATCAGTCACGAATATCCTTTCCGCGCCTTCCGCCTGAGCCGCCAGAAGAACGCTCATCCCTATAGGCCCGAATCCTAAAATTCCAATCTGCTTTCCTTTCATGGGAACAGATTGCTGAACAGCATAAACCCCTATGGCCAGTGGTTCAGAAATAGCGGCCTGGTCGGCCGTCATGTTTTCAGGCAGCGGGTAACAGCTCGATTCAGGCATTATAATATATTCCTGCAGGCATCCTTCAGCCTGTCCGGGACAGCCAAGAAACCGCAGTTTTCTGCAGGTATGCGGCCGGCCGGCAAGGCATTGATCGCATTCCCCGCAAGGCATGGCTGGTTCAATGGCTATACGGTCCCCCGGTTTAACCCGGGTAACCTTTTTCCCGGTTTCCACAACCGTTCCTGCTCCCTCATGCCCAACCGGAAAAGGATACCGGACAACCTGGCTGCCGATTCTCCCCGTGGTATAATAATGAATATCGGAACCACAGACTCCGACTACGTCCATCCGTATCTTAACGTCCCGGTCATTCATTATTTTCGGTTCCGGCACTTCCAGCATTTCCATCCGGCGAATGCCTGTCAGCATCATGGCTTTCATACTGTGAGCATTTGAATTTTCGTTCCTAAATTATGGAAAATTTCCGGTATTAATCGGAAATGGTCCAAAGATACCGATATCCAACTTTTAAATAAACTCAGGTTACATAGTATATTTTTTATTTGACATGCAGAATTAAAATGATNGAACAAATCATTCGTAATAGTCATGGAAAACAAAGACTTTGAGACCTCAATGAGTTGAACTCTGCTAATCAAATTAATTTAGTATAGGCCAGGTTAAGGTGGCTTTAAAATAAAACCAGACGAATTAAAAGTGGTACATTCTCAGAGTAATGTAANNTATATTCAGCCTTTTGGTCGAGTGGTAAACAGAAGCAGTTTTTCCTTACGCTCAAATTCTTTATTTTTGGCTTTTCATTACATAACGTTATGCGGAAAGAAATTCAACAATTGATTCGGAACGAAGCGGACGCTATNTTAAATATTCCTGTTGCAGAACACTTTGAGCAGGCANTGGACCTGATNTACAACCGCGTTCATCTGAAGGGAGGCAAGGTAATCGCCAGTGGTATGGGGAAAGCAGGGCAGATTGCAATTAATATCGCCACTACGTTCAGTTCTACAGGTACTCCGGCTGTGTTTCTGCATCCGGCAGATGCCCAGCACGGCGACCTGGGCGTATTACAACCCAATGACCTCCTTCTGCTGATTTCCAACAGCGGGAAAACACGTGAGATTCTCGAACTGTTTGATCTTGCCCGCAATCTTATACCCGGTATACCGATTATATTGATTACAGGAAACCCCGAAAGTCCCCTGGCCAGAAAGGCCGATGTTACCATTTTTACGGGCGCCCCCCGGGAAGTCTGCGCTCTCGGATTAACTCCCACCACCTCCACTACGGTAATGACTGTTATTGGGGATATTCTTGTGGTAATGATGATGAAACGAATTCGTTTCTCTCCTGAAGATTATGCCAAACGGCATCATGGCGGATATCTCGGAGCCAAATCAAGGGAAATTGCAAATAACGACAAGAAAAAATAGCATCATGCGCCTTCTGAAAGAACAATCCCTCGGCTTGATGATCGATGTGCAGGAAAAACTCTTTCCTCATATGGCAGATAAGGAGACTCTCCTGAAAATGACCGGGATTCTTTTGCGGGGACTTCAGATACTCGGGGTGCCTGTTGTTGTTACCCAGCAGTATACCAAAGGCCTTGGTTCTACAATTCCTGAACTTGCAGGCATTCTTGGCCCATTTACTCCTCTGGAAAAAAGATCCTTCAGCTGTTGTGATGCTCCTGATGTTTTTAAAACCCTGAAACAGCATAATCGGACCAATATTATTGTTTTTGGCATCGAAACGCATGTTTGCATTCTGCAGACAACAATCGACCTGATCAATGCCGGCTTCACCCCGGTTGTTGTTGCCGACTGCACCGCATCACGGAAGCCTTATGACAAGGAAATAGCCCTGCAACGGATAATTTCAGAGGGAGCTGTGATTAGTACGGCTGAATCTCTGCTGTTTGAACTTACACGAACCAGCGAAGCTGATGCATTCAGAACGATTTCAGCACTGGTTAAATAGAAAGGAAATATTTCATGCAACGTATTATTACTCTTGGCGAAACAGTTCTTGATATTATATTCCGGAACGGTGAACCCAAAGCGGCCCGGCCTGGCGGAGCCATGCTCAATACCTCCATTACGCTTGGCCGGCTTGGACTTCCTGTTACCTTTATCAGCGAATATGGCAAAGATGAAATAGGAAATCTGGTTGATGCCTTTCTTCGGAACAACGGAGTTGATACCTCGTCAGTATTTCGCTTTTCCGAAGGTAAAACGGCCATAGCCCTTGCCTTTCTTGACGAGCAAATGAATGCTTCCTATTCCTTTTACAAGGATTATCCTGCAGAAAGGCTTCAGACCATTCTGCCTGATATAAGAAAAGATGATCTGTTTGCCTTTGGGTCATTCTTTGCAATTACCCGGGAAATCCACAGGCCCCTTTCCCGAATGATCCGGCAGGCCAAGGATAAGAAAACAATTATCTACTACGATCCGAATTTCAGAAAAGCCCACCTGAATGAACTCGACCTTCTGCGGCCGGTTCTGATAGAAAACTTTCGCAACGCAATGATCGTGAGAGGTTCCCATGAGGATTTCCGTTATATTTTCGGGGCAGCCAGCGCTGAAGAAGCATTCGATGCCATCGGAAAAGACAACCTGATTCTCATTTATACCCAGAGCGCCGACGGGGTAACCCTTATTACGCCCTCTTTGAAGAAACATTTCAGTGTGCCGGCTATAAAGCCTGTCAGTACCATTGGTGCCGGAGATACCTTTAATGCGGGAATCCTTTATGGTCTGGTAAAGTACAAAATAGGTTACGATACTCTTCTGAAAACCTCGCTTCAGATATGGTCATCCATCATCGAAACAGCAGGAGAATTCGCCGCAAACACATGCATGAGCTATGATAATTACCTGCAGATGGAGGTGGCTGAAAAATTCAGGCTCAGTTTTGAATGATCCTTTCAAAAATGAAAGGACAGACCCATTACAAAATCAATTCCCGATCCATTCGGTTTCGCAACTTTGTCCCCGGTGATTGTATATGGATAATTCACACTCTGGTAACTGTATGTTACATAATAGTATTTCAGTCCCATGTTAAATGAAAATCTGTCCGAATAATTGGTCTCGAATAAAAACTGTGCATGATAGCCTATGGTAGGATGATATTTTATAGTTAAATANGTTCCATCAATCTTTTTCCCGTCAACAATCATTTTGCCATTCAAATACAATCCCGGTCCTCCTCCAAGCCGGAAACGCATGTTTTCATGACTTTTTATAGGAATTACCAGTGAGGGTGTGGCCAGGACACCCAACCGACTGAAATTTGCATCAGCGTTTTTTAAAGATGGAGTAAGAAAACTGTTCTGAAAAAATGCACTAATACTAATATCAAAATTTTTANCCATTATATGCCCGTATTCCGCCCCAATGCCAAAGCCTCCGCCAGTACTTAAATTGACATTGTCTCCATTTTCATCTATAAACCAGGGAATGGATTGAAATCCGGCACCTGTGCACATATTTATAGTCAATCGTGATTTATTGGAGGAAGTATTAATTTTCGCTGCCTGAATTGGCTTCAACATTCCTCCTTCAATGAGAGGAACTGCATTAACTGAATCGACAGGTTCAAGAATTGATATTGCCGACCAGAAACCGGGATTGAGATAGCATTTTATGTAATATGTTCTTCCTGCTTCCAGTATCATTTTGATTTTTCCTTCTTTCCCGCTATGCGCTGTAAAATTGTATTCACCGGGACTTGCATCATACCAGAAGTACGATCCATTCTTCAATCTGACAATTGGCTGTCCGTTAGCTTTAATGAGCATTCCGATACCGGAACCTATATAATTTGGAACACGGAAAAAACAAACTTTTGCTGTTTTTTCAGCGTCCTGGCAAAAAGCTTCATGTCCGGCTTGAAATAATACTGTGATTAAAGAGAATGAAATAAGTATGGATTTCATAAAAAGTCGATTTTGGGTAAACGCAATAAAGTATTCTAAAATAATAAAAAATTTTTTTTTGTGAAATATTCAGAAAACTATGAACTGAATCAATCAATTTTAACCCAATAAGGTAAAATAAGCTAAACTTGACAAATTTGGAATTATCTGCTTCCGAAAACAATGATCAAAATACCTGCTAAAATTCCTAGCAGGATAAGCAGTTTGATCTTAAAATTACGGTCGTTAAAATAAATGGCGCCTCCAAGGAAGGATACCAGCACGCTTCCTCGCCTCAGCGTGGATACAACTCCGATCAATGCCCCCGGCACCGATAAGGAATAAAAATACAGAAAATCAGCTACCGATAAGGTAATGCCAATCAGCGGAATGGTCCATGTCCACCGGTAAGGAAAAAAACTGCTCCTGCGGCTTTGCCATGAAATAAACAGCATAACAAGCATTACCGGTACCAGATAAACTGAATACCATGCCTGCACTGCCATACGGCCCAGACGCAATACCAGAAATTTGTCATAAAGCGCACTGACAGACCCGAGAATGGTCGCCAGAACCATATACAAAATCCATCGGTTCCTGCGAAAATCAATCCCCTCTTTTTTTCCTGCCAGTGAAAACAGATAGTAAAACAGAAGGGTAATGAAAATACCGGCCCACTGCAGGCCGTTCATTTTTTCACCAAATAAAAATACCGCCCCCAACAGGGTCCACAAAGGTGCCGAGGCTCTAATGGGAGAAGCAATGGTCAGTGGCAGATGTTTGATGGCAAAATAGGCGAGAATCCAGGAAGAGGCAACCAGAACAGACTTAAAAAATATCAAAAGATGCGCCTCGGAATTGATTTCAGGGACATACAGCAAAGATCCCGGCAACAGGTATCCTGCCGATGAAAAAAGAATAGTCGGAAGAAAGAGCAATGCACCTGTTACGCAGGAAATGAAGAGTACAGGAAAAACATAATTTCCCCTGAGGGAACTTTTTTTCAATATATCATATATGCCCAGCAGAAAAGCTGAGGCAACTGCCAGCAATGACCAGATCATGCAGTTGGGGTTCGTTAAATGGGTTTGGCATGGGCGAGTAAATATTTCTCGGCTTCAGCATTCCATAACCCGTTATGTCGTGAAACGATTTTTGCCAGTTGAGCCATAACCGGGTCATTTTTCCCGTATTCCGCCAGGTCGGCAATGGCTATGAGCGGCATACTGATATTGGTATACATGAGTTTTTTCCCTCCGGGAATTTCCGGAAGATGCTTGGTGGTTTCGGCTACCGCATCGAGCCCTCCGACATGGGTAATCATGGTCGCCGGATTGATAATGCCACGGGCCATAAGATCGAGTGATTCGCGCATATCATCTGTATTGCCTCCGCTGGTGCCTACAACATGGGTGCTGGAATAGTGTACATTGTAAAAGTTAAACAGGGCACTGAATCCAGGATCAGTCGGCCCTGCAAAAAAATTAAGGCAACCATCATGCCCGAGGATATGATCGGCCTGCTCAACTACCTGCTTTACGGGAGCCATAACAAATACATCATCAAAGCCTTTTCCTTCCGTGATTGAAAGAAGTTCTTTCTCAGGATCTTCCAGATTACGGGTGTTCAGATACACCAATCGTACTCCGTTTCGTTCAGCTTCTTCCGGGGGCAGAAGCTTTATGGCCCTCGAAATACGGGCTTCGTCTATATCGGTAACTACCAGCAGGGAGGGTTTTATGCTGCGGTGAATGGCATAATCAATCATTCCCAGTCCCATAGGCCCTGCCCCGGCAAGTATGGCCATACGGCCCCCCTGCATAATATCCATTTGATGTACATAACTTCCATAGCGGGTGTGGTAATTCGCATGAAAGGCGCCGGTAATACACGACATGGGTTCTGCCAGACTGCCATAAAAATAAGCTTCTCCGTTATATTCCAGCAAACAGTCAGTCTCCATTACCTCGGGAGGAATGATTACATAGGTTGCATCTCCTCCGCAATAGGAATAGGAATAACCGGGTGCATCGAATTTGCCGTGAATCGGCATGGCCGGTTGGATGGCAAATTTTCGGCCGGGCGTGAACTTGTCCTTCCACTTTGATCCCACCTGCACAATTTCTCCGCAAAACTCATGGCCTATAATCACCGGGTGCTCATGTACATTATTGGGTACCCGCTTGTGCTCGGCACCCTGTTTGGTGGCTTTGTAGGATGACATGCAAATGCTGTCAGATATTACGTGCGCCAGGATCTCGTCGTTCTTTATAGGAGGCAAATCAAACTCCTCCAGCCGGAGATCATCTTTTCCGTACAACCTTACTGCTTTGGTCTTCATTCTTTTCTTTTATTGATGAACTTCAATCTCTACTATCTGATAGCCCTTTCTTGTTTCTAAGGCCGCATAGATTACTCCGGCAAATACGGAAACCATGCCCGTTAAAAACAAAAGGAGGGCAAGTACCGAAAAAATCGTGCCGGAGAAAAACAACAGAAATCCTATCATAAGGCATGACAATATGAACAACCCCACTGCAATTGAATAGGCAATAACCGCATTCCGCACCAGCTTTATTCTGTACGCCAGTTTTCCTATCTGAACGCTGATGTTTGCCAGTCGTCTGGACTCATGTTCCTTCAGGCCTTCTTCCTCCCCGCGCACGGT
>JGI24721J44947_10005766_pt1 | contig 16859 bp, 12 predicted proteins | sample YelNatPaOPGAMG01_FD_44947 | JGI IMG/M metagenome (IMG submission 44947)
GGAATGGGCCAGTGAAGCGCTCGCTCTGTGCCTGCCTTTTGAACATTTCCCCGACTTTTCCTCGATACACGGCCTCGACATTCAATGTGCGGCTCTAACTGNTACTCGACTCAATGTTAGAGTTAGAATCCTCGGTCGTGTGTTCAGGGCGGCTCGTTTGACTCCTTTCTCCTGGCATTCGTGGCGCCAACGGAATCAAGATGACTCGGGGCGCCGTCGAACACGCGTTGGTGGCATATCCGAAAATATGGTTTTCCGGTTCGAGCGCCCAAGCGTCCACGCTTGTCCTTGCCTAAAATGTAGCCTGCCCGGATCACGCATGCTTCGCGTACTCAATGGACCTGCTTGGAGGCCACCCGTGGGCACNGCAATTTGTGCAGATGGATTTGCGAGGCGGACAACTCGACGTCGTGCCCTGGCGACATGCTCGCAGGCTCATGCCGGGCGTTCACTTTACTTGACACGCCGAATGGTGNATTCGGTTCGAGAGACCGATCGTGCGCTGCTTGNGGCCGTCGACGACTCGGCATTCGACAGCAGCATGGTACCTCTCAGGGCTGGTACGCTCGCAGATGTTCCTGTCTCCCCTGTTCGGACTGCAACGAGACATGCACCGGGCCTCGAGGCACCGCATGGATCGCTCTCAGCAGAGCGTGCGTCACTGCTGAGCACGAAGCGAGTGCAGAGGGGTCGACACTTCTGGATCGACAGTTCTTGATCGAGCTCGTCTGTACTGATATCCCAGAACTTGCATCGTCATCGACAACATTGCGTTCCGCAAATGCTTTGTCGAACGGAGCAACGAACGCATTCGTATGCAGCGGTTAGCGTACTCGCCGAGTGATCGCCAAGAAGAAGCGGATCATCATCGCAGGGTCCGGCATCTGAAGCTGAGCCCGAGGAGGGCATTGACGGGTGTCGTCTGTAGCCATAGAAGGCATGCACTGAGCGACGGAGCTGGTGTCCTCGTCCCCCAGAGCAGCCCACGGAGGGGCAGGCACAGTGGACACACGGGAATCGCGGATCACGGTGATGGGTCCGCGCTGCAAAGCGCTTACCTGGGCTGTTTATAGAAGAGGTGCACGAATCGAGTGCGGCATGGACCCGAACTGCTGCCTGATGATGAAATGCGTTCGCGAGAGCGGGAAGCAGTAGAATCGGGGCTTGCGCGTTGCTATCAGCAGACCTCGACTGCTGAGACTGAACCATGAGGCACCGGAGAGACCTGCTCATTTCAGGCGGGGGATGAGATAGAGAGCGATGAAAAGGTATCGGTTGCTGGAAAGCCCGGAGAGACTTGTAATGATGACAGTGGGAACTGACCGATTGTTTATGGTGCACACCTGCTTTAGCGTAGTTGGACGCGTTCCACTTGAGTCTGACATGGGTATAGCTGCAAACCCATGAACGATTCAAGCTTTTGCCCGTTCGACGCACAAATGCCAGTATTTTAGACCTCATCGGTCACGTGGCTTGCCTTACCTGTGGGGAGATACCCAGGGGAACGCGACGCGGATACACTCGCAGGTGCTCAGACAGCCGATATTCTAGCGTCAATTCGAGTTCCCGGAATCGCTACGAGCTTTTGGGGTTGTAATTTTCTTCCAGCGTCGCTTATGACTGTTCGATTTGCACCATCTCCAGGTATCGCTGCGGAGGGAGCATAAAATGCAGCCAAACGAGTTGCAAGATGTGCGAAACTGGCGGGCTTCGTTCCTGGCGTTGGCGCCTGATGGTACTAACGCACTCCCGTCAGAGATGCCCGAGCATATTCTTAATTTTGTCTTTTTCGGCTCCATTCGCCGCTCAAAACTGGATCGCGCNTTTGGAGGAAGTCACCGCATCGGTTGTACCATTNCCATGAAGGTTGCGACAGNGGTTTAGGGAGCACTTTCCACGGCTCGTGGCGGTGCAGTTGCTACCCAAGCTCCCGGGACTGTTTCATTGAAAACTGTTATCTGCGCTGAAGGCGCTGTTGCTTTGAAATGGGAGGACTTCCGCTGCAGTTACAGCCGCTTCGNTTTTGGTGTACAACGAAGACGTAGGCAAAACCACCTCGCTGNAACTTGCTGTGGCAGCGAACCCTGCGAGCTAAGCATAAACGAAAGCTGTTTTGAAAATACGTCGCCGCGTCTTGTCTAAGACGCAGGGGATAGGCGGATGTCCGAGGGACGTATTCGAAGGACTTGCACGTTCACGAATGAGTGCATAGTATCGAATAATTGTGTCTTTGTAACCAGTATTATGAGTAATCTTCCGCCTGACCGTCAAACGTATCCAAAACAAACGAGGCGGATCCTCAGGTATAATACGTATCTTCGAAAGCGTATTAGAAGTCTTAACGCAGTAACAAGCCTTAACCGGTGCGCTGGTGAATTACTANAGAGTTTTCGTACCTTACCGGCTTTCTTACTATTTGAATAGATCCATAGTGGCCGCCTTTCGTTTCTTTGTCATATGGCGGCTTTCTCGCACACTGCGTGCATTCTCTCTGGAACCAATTAAAAATGGCGCCTTCGCTTGACCGCACGCGACTGTTTTGGACCACTCGAAGTAAGAAGAAATCTCCACAAGTCCCAGAGCAGAGATTCTGCCAATGAATTGCCGATTCGTATGCCATAATCTCCACCTGCAGCGTTCCGTAACTTCATCTGTTGTCGCGTCCAGGCATGGCGCCTCCGTTTCCAAATAGTACGTGCCAAGCTTCCTCAGCGTCGCTGGAGACAAGATCGACGATTGCAAACTCGGTCGGACTGGTACGATTGCAAAATTTTCCAGGGCATACGATGCAACATCCATGCGCCTCGCAAGCGAAATTGCTTTCAGATCCACCAATAACTAAAAGATCAGGACGCATTGGTTTCAGTTCTTGAACAAGACTATAATCTATAGGAATCTTCGAGCCAGAGGGATCATATGGGAATAAGGTGTCCTGCCGTATGATTTCTGCGCTGCATTCTTCCATACGTGGAATCTTGCTCCCTCCACAGAGGCACGAAAGGCGCATTTCATCCAGAATAGGCAAGTTCATGATAGCGACTCTCATAGAGTCTCGTCGGTCGAGTTCGATGCGGAACGAAGTCGGGTTACCAATTTTGACTATCGGATCCGCAGAAAATTCGTATGGTTTTTGAGGAAAGACCGGTAAATGATGCATCAAGTCATCAATCGCTGGAGAGATCAGGAAGGTAGTTGACCGCATTTCTCGTGCAATATTTTGCAGCGCTTGGAGCACCCTTTCTCCTTGCACGAATTTGTCCTCAAGATTCAGTGTTGCGTCGCCCGCATCTGGATTCTCCTCAACAAGTGGGCCCATTATGCATACTGCATCAGGTTCTAGTTCCGCAACCTTTTTCTTCAAGAAATCGAATATGTCCCAGTCCGGGTCTTCAGGTTGAATATAGGGGCCTACCATGAGGAGAATCCTCCATTTCGGTCGTAAGCTGCTTGGTTTCATAGATACTACCCGCTTTCTCTGTCGAGGCACCTCTTCCGTTACAAACATATCATCTACAATTTGATGGACCTCAAAGATATGCCCGGGTAGATCGAGGCCAACGAAACCGGCGACTTTGCCTGGATATAGCAAGTATGTATGCAGCTTTGACAGTTCAAGCTGCACCATCACACCTTCGTCGTCTTCAAGAAACACCTCTCGGTTACGTTCATGCCCTTGAATCGAAAACAACACTTGTCCGACAATGAAACGCCCATCAACAGGTTCTCCCGATGTTTCCATAAGACTCTCAATGCGTCCGGAACTTTGGAGGGCGTCAAAGGCGTCATGAATTCGCTTTCGTTGTGATTCCTTTCTTTTCTCTAGACAATCGAACATCAGCTTTTCAGGCCACACCTCAAGATCAAGCCCCGGCGGCGGACGAGTGATACGGAAGGATGGTCGCAGGTTTGCGCGAGAGGAATTTACGACAACCCCATCAACGCCATGCGAAGAAAGATCAACAAAAGGGTCCCGATGTGGAAACAGATCTAGAAACTCCTCCTGGGACTGCGTGCTTTCGGGCATGAANCCATGTTTTGGATGGGAACTCTCCGTCAGTATGTCGCTCGAAAGATACGGATTTTCAGNTGAAACTGGGGCAGTTTGACGCTGCACCTCTGGGAGCGAGTGCTCCTCCGGCTTATCGACTGGCAGCGGTGCTCTCCGGCGAACCGCCTCCGCGATAAGTTCAGTAGACTCGGAAACTCTTGCCCGAGAGCACTTGCTCTTTTTGGCAGAGGCAGCGAGTTTCGAAGTGAACTCTTCAACTGTGTCCTCAGAAAGCTCCTTCCTCGTGTTCAAAAGGTACAGTTCGAGCTTCGCCGCAGTCGCTTCCAGGTCGATTCCGAGCTCTGAGCAGGTGCTCGCGAGCCTCGAGAGTGCAGCCCTAGCGCTCGAGACCGAGGCGTTCGCTAAGGAAGGATACCTTCTGAGCAGAAACTCCACAGCAACCGAAGTAGCCATGAGGTGAAAACAAGCCGAAAGTTTCGCACTTCTTGACACGCCTCATCCAAAATCTTTCGCGCCATTATTGATTTCGAGATCCAGTTTACGCGCAAAGAGTGCATGCGATCGATGGACGATTCCACGAGACTTGAAGCAATCTGCTTCAAACAATTTTTGCTGATCGGAAATGTTTAGCCACTTTCGACCCCTGCATTCCACTGCTCACACTTTGAGACTCCACACATGCAGCANTATCCCGCATCCAAGAAATGAGNGTATAAATTACTCCGCGACTTTTACGCAATCTCCAGTATCCATTGGTTTTGCAAGATGGCTGCGAGCAACAAAAGCAAAATCAATGGGGCGTTCTGGGGCAGATGCTCGGGAACTGACTGCTCCGAGTACAACCGCCACAGCATTTATTCGCAGCGAGGAAAGCCATTATTGTGGTGGGAGATACCTCGTTCTCTACCGTTTGTGGTGGGAGATACCTCGTTCTCTACCGTTTAGAATTCAGGGAATGCTGGTTAGGCGAACGAGAGCACGCACGAACGAGTGCACATCGCTAAAGGAGTTGTACAGAGGAACCGGGGCAACGCGCAAAATATTCGGTTCACGTGCATCGCAGATGAATCCCTCGTTCGCGAGCCTTTCGCACAGCTCCTTGGCAGTGGCGGAGCAGTTCAACTTGAGGGAAAGTTGGCACCCACGGCTGTTTGGGTCCTGAGGTGTGATGATCAAAACTTTTTCTTTCACTAGTTGCTCCAACAAAAGCTCCAAATATCCTGTAAGCAGCACGGACTTTTGGCGAATTGCTTGCATTCCACCGGCCATCCGAAAAATCTCCAACGAGGCCACAACAGGGGCAAGTGCCAGGATCGGTGGATTACTCAACTGAAAGCTCTTCGCGCCGCTCGGCAGTGAGAGTGCACGCGGCGTTTCAAAGCGACACGAGCGCTCGAGGCCCCACCATCCGCACAAGCGAGGCAATCGCTCTAAATCCGTGGCACAGGTATGCTTTTCGTTCACGAAGCATCCGGCTACCGCACCGGGTCCACCATTCATGTACTTGTAGCAACACCAGCAGGCAAAGTCTGGCGCCCACTCATGCAATTTCAGGACGACGTTCCCGACTGCATGGGCCAGATCAAATCCAATCTTTATATCTTTTGATGTCTTTCGCACGATGTTCACAAGCTCCTCCATCGGTAGCAGCTGACCGGTCAAGTACTGCACGCCAGGGAGCAAGACCAGAGCAATTTCATCTGAATATTCGTTCAAAACAGACTCGAGTTGATTCAAATCGATAAGCCCGGCGTCCTCAGAGCCCGCTCCTACCTCTAGTATTGCCGTTGCCGGATCATAACCGTGGTAGGCGACCTGTGACAGCACAACACATCGATCTGATGGAAATGAATGCTTCTCGATGAGGATGCGATGACGCTTAGCCGTTGGGCGATAGAAAGCAATCATCATTAGATGAAGGTTAACTGTTAGAGAGTTCATGTACACAACCTCATGAGGTAGCGCGCCAACGATCTCCGCACCGCCTACATTTAGTGGCCTCTCGTCGAAAGTGTACCATGGGTCCGGCCCTTCGAAGTGTCCCCGAACGCCCAGACGGGCCCACAGCTCAAGGTGTTCAGAAACAAGTCTATAAGCACGCTTGGGTAAAAGGCCTAAAGAGTGACCACAGAGGTAAACGGCCGCTTTTTCGTCGTGCTGATCGCAGATTCCGCCACGTAGGTGGTTCTTTGGTGCATCACTTGCCAATTCTAAAGAAGGACAACTTGAAGAAAGTGTACCTGTCGGTCCCCGGCCTGGACAGTAGAACTCCTGCCTGAAGACTGCGAGCACATCGTTCTCGTCCAGACTCTCAGCGCCTTTTTCGTCCACTAGCTCTGCTACTGTCTTGCAGCTCTCCCGCGTTGCTGCGAAAAGCTGCTGCAAAACAGAGGCGTGCATTTTGTTTAAAATGAAGAGCTTCCTGGGAAAGCTCCAGGAACGGTCTGAAGTACGCGCAGTGCGCGTTCAAACAGCCAACTAAACGTCACGATTTGCGAGATGAGGAATTCATGTCGAAAATTAAGCGTCTCTCCATAGGCCTCAGATTGGAACGGAATACTGAACTCTTCATTCTGTTTCCAGTATTCGTTTTTTCGATTTTTTGATGTACAGTCGCGACCTTCGAAGTGCAGCATTTAAACCCGACGGACTGAAGCTCACATTTAGTTTTCTGGGCTTTTTTTCTGGAATGGCTTTTTCGACTCTGTGTGGCTAGAGCTCGTTTCGCGGCCGTCACAAAGATAATTCGCGAATCCCTCGAACACGGGTTCGTAAAACATACAATGTAATCATCCAATTCATTCGTATAAGCCTCTTATCTTCGCATTTAGATGTAGCGCTCCTTAATCACAAATTCTTCAAGATTTTATTTTTTTTGTTTCGAGGCAACTCTTGCGTGCGGCAAATCTCATAGATGCATTGGGAACTAACACATCTCGAAGTTGCACCCCAAAGACTTCTTCACAAGCTTATGCCGGAAGCTCAATGAACCTGTCGAGTATAATCATTGATTTCGTCCGAAACACAAGTCCTCCTCATTTCGTTGCCGTCGGCGAGACTGCATTCGACTGCAGNATGATATCTCTGTCGAGATGTGCTCCCAGAAGCTCCTATGTCTTCCGTTTGNATGGAAAAGAATGTTGGACCCGANCTTTTNTCATTGCAGCGATCGCCTCCACTTGAGAGGGCGTTACAGCTTTGAACGAAAGGAGCGTACCTGGATCGAAATTTCTCGATTTGTTCTCCAGCATTTAGTGCGCATTCGGTCCCTTTTCATAACAAGCATCACCGCTTTCTACAAATCCTCTGTCGAATGGAACAATGCGTGCCTCGGCATGCAGCGGTCAGAGTACTCGCGAAGCAGATCGCATGGAATAAGCCCAAAATCGTAGGTACAGCACCTGACTCGGCAACGGAGGATGGCATCGACGGGAGCCTTCTACTACCGTCATAGACATATACTGGGCGATGAGGCAAGCGTTCGCACGCCAGACGCCGGCCACCGGAGAAGAGCCGTGGTGGACTTATGTGAACAACTGACCACGGTCAAATGAAACCGCTGCGATGGGCGCTCAGAGGCCGCATATGAAAAAGATAAAAATGGCAAGTAATTCTCAGATGGCAACTTCCATCTGCANAGGAAGTGNGTTAGCAGCAGCCGTANGCAGCAAAATCGAGGCTTTGACACTGCNATCTACATGCCCCCAATGCTGGAAACCGAGCAGGAGGAACAGGAGTGGCCAGTTCGTTCAAAGACGGAGGTAAGGGAGTGGAAAGGAAATCTATCGCGGAAAAATATCCGCAAAAGGCTCATGGCACGCCACTGGAAACACACCAAACCATTAGTCTATGCGTCCGCCGTAGAAAAGCGGACCACTTCCGTTTCATTCTAATATAGGTGAGGCGAGTTCCGCCGCGCGGCGAGGTGCGTCAAGCTTCGTGAACTCGAACAGTCGCCCCGCAGAATTGCAATAACGTCTACGAGTTGCCCGAGTCCATATAATCATAATCGAATAACAGCAGATCCTCCGTTTATGTCAACAACCTAAAACTCCTAAACGTCCTTTGCTATTCGAGCTTGGCCAGAATTTCATCATCACGATAGATCATGAAGTCTTTGCCGTCAAGCTTGATCTGCGTGCCGCCAAACTCAGGAAGAAGTACAGTATCACCAACCTTACAAGACACGGGCAACACCTGGCCCTCTCGGGTGTAGGATCCAGGCCCAACTGCAACCACTTTGCCCTCGTTCAGCGCCTTTGCCGTCGCGCTCTCCGGAAGGAGAACACCAGCCGGTGTTGTCTTCTTCGGTACTATTTTTTCTACAAGCACGCGATCTAGAAGTGGAAGAATGCGTCTAGAGAGCGCTGACATTCCTCAACAATCTACTTTGAACTTTATCTTCCACTTGATAGAGTAGAAACACCCTGGCAACGCAGAGTGCACCGAAGAAGCTCCTGAAGTGCAGCGTTCGCGAACCTTCCTGATCGCCACGGGGGTGTTCTGTGCCTGGCAGGGAGCCCGAGCGGCTCCGCGGNCACCTCCTTTTTGCACATCGACGNTTGCTGCCGTATTTTGCCTGGACAGGCGTCGCAAGGTACATAAAATTGGATTATGGACATCGACGAACAATACAGATCTTGAGATCTACTCGAAATCCTGACAACAGTTTCTTAAGGCTCTGATCTGCTCACTTGATCGAACCGCTGTGCGGCGTAAGCTCACAATGAACTGTAATGGGAAAACAAGATACCGAAAGAAGAACGGTACGAGCGTGCGCAAGAGAGAGATTCAGGTGTCTAGACACATGAAACCGTTGTATCGGATGTACCGCGGAGAGCTCTCGATATCAAGCTCTCCATATAGACAGGGTGCAAACGCTTGATACGTTTCCTATTGACTGCGCGTTCACATCGATTGGCGCTGAAAGCTCGTCGGGCCGTTTTCAGCGGCATGCGCTCTTGGATGTATGGGAACACAGCATGCGACGACGGTTTGATGATGGAAAGAGGCATCTGGTAAAGATCCGATGACTGAAATGGAACACGCTGGAGATCTTTTATAAACTTAGAAGACTGCTGCACGAGCGAGTATTCGAAGCCATGCTCACAAACACGAAATTTAGACTTGATTATATTGAACGGTGGAAAGCCAATAAAGATCACCAATTGCCTAGAAATATCGTTTCTAACGGATATGTTGGGCGCAGCAGCTTTCTGGATCGCCTGACGGTACCGTAAAAGTGCCGTGCTCCAGGCGGGAATCCATGCTGCTGCTTCCTGGACATTGATTGTCTCTCACTGCAAACATCTCGCATTTCAGCGAAATGCTCACTTCTTGTGGCAAACGATTCTCTCATAAATCCGTCTCACGCAAAGCCGCTGGACGCTTCGGAAGTGCGAGTCATTTCCGAATGTTNATNGAGACGCTCAAGTCCCCGTGCACAGAGTGCTCGCGGGCCCTGCTGCTGGTGGAATCACAACATACCAAGCCTTTTGCCTTCGATTGCAACGTCGTTTTGCGCTCGTGCACCTCCCCGTATCCCTTCTGTTGCGTATGTGTCTGTTTCACCAGCCGCTCCTCTACTAGCTTTGAGCACGTGCCCGTGTTCGTTAGGTGCGAATGTCATGAAGCCTTTATCAATGGGTATTCTTCGGACCCGGTTCTTGCGCTCGTAGTACGCGTTCACCCGAGGAGCAAAAGAGTAGCGTCTGTGCCCGACAGCTGCTCCAGCACTATTGGCGAGCACCAAGTGATATGGCCTGCCGGTCACTTCCTTTCCCATCTCATTGAACATGTTGGGGCATGCACGCTACCCGCGTCACTGCGACCAAAACTCTCGCCGCCCCGGCACGGTCTCATCTGCTCGTTCCAAATATCGTCCGCTGGAGACATTTGGACGCTCATCTGATCGCTGAATGAGGCGCTGAAAGCATCCACCTCTGCTCGATATCAATGCCAGAGCGTCCAGGTGGGTCCCGATGTGCACATTCCATTTGATGGTACTTATTCTGACCTCCATCATGCATGGGTCCCGATTATACAGAACCCCTGGAAAAGTGAGTGGCCGCATCTGCTTTCCGTTCAGGTCCTTGACCTAGTACTATTGGTGAAGATACGTGGCGGCAACCGTGAGTATTTAAAACCCGATATACTCACCCTCTTTGAAATCTTTCTTTTCTTATACCTTGAACAGTTGCAAGTGTGTCTCGTTGCTCGATTGNGGCCTAGATTTCACATAGTCCATGNAGAATGGCATTCCGTCGATCCCTGTCTTCAATGTGAATCCCATTAAATTTTCTCCCCGNAGGAGCGAAAACTTGAAGGAGCTCCGCCCGTGCTTTGCGCGAAGCTGTTCGAATGCTGCAGACTTGGTTGCAGAGAACANACATGGCGCCNTTGGGAGGGCATGAAGCACACTACAAAANTGGTTGCGGGCATAGAATGGTCCTCGATGCGACTTATGCGACGTACACCGACAAAACCCGTGAGGAAGTGATGCCGCTCGGATTCGAGGCTAAAGACTGGTATGCCACGAAAAGCTCTGTTTATGAAATCGATTTGGCGCAAGAAGCTTGGAGGGCCGGCATCACCTTTCAACCATCCTTAAAGATACAACATCCTAAGTGAAGAGATCTGATGCAACACGATGGGCGTCGGAGTTCTGGTTTGACGCTCACTTTCTTAGCGACACCCCCCACGGATACGCTCGAAAGCTGAGTACATACGCAACTGCCAGCCCGCCATTCGCTTCCATCGACATCCAAGGCACTTCTTCCATTAGCTCCCTGTTTCCGCTACCAGTGAGATTAGTATATTGCGCGCAAACGATGAGCAGCATGAAGCGCTCGGAAATGACTCGGATCTGCCATTGGGTTCGAAGGATGGCTTTACATGTTAGGGTACCCGCGCTGAAGATGTTCAGAACGCCGGCGTCTCGCAGCTTCGTGCCAAAGTATTGCAGGGAGCGCGCGTACAAACTTTTGGTCCGAAGATCATGCTCTTTTGCATCCTCAGTCGCAAGGATCAGTTGCTATGTCGCGCGAATCTTTGATCCGAAAATATCCAGGGGAATATGGACTGCTGGTAGCCCGCGCCCGGGACTCGAACGAGCAATTGCCAGACCAGGTGCGTCGAGGCGACGGAAACTTGCCGATCCTTCTCCGCAAACGAAGCATCGCGATCAACAGCCGAAACACAAAACTTACGCAAAGATTTAAACTTATTTCAGTGCTGGAATAGACTCAACTAAAATGCAGGAAGGCATATTGAACGTTCTCGGAAATCTGCTCGCCAAACTCTCCATCATTCGCGGAAGACAGGTAGCATTCAAGCTTTTCTGGGCAGTTGAATTCTCCAAATATATTCCATCGCTTCCATGAGTGACGATCAACCAAGTACGTGCCCTGCTAGGTCCTACGGCTTCTCGCAAGGAACGCGTCAAATCGAAAGCGACTGGAAAGTTCTGGAGCCCCAGCGGCTGCCCGCTGCTTCACATTTATCGACGGGCCTCTAGGAACCCGAGTCGCAGATGAGCCGACAATTCTCGAAGGATTGGCACGTCCGGAGCACGCGCCCTTGCGCTATCTGACGAGGATAGCGCAGGCCCTCTGCAGTAAATGTATGAACCACCCCTGTCTCTCACACGCTGCTTTTGATTTTCATAAGCACGTGAACAATCCACCAAGTTCTTCAAATATGGATCGTAGACAAAACGTGAAGTCCTACGTTGTCTAATAAAGTTCCATTCTAAATGTTGGTCTTAAACATTCCGCGCGATCTTTTGAATTCCCCATCGAATGCGATGGCGCCATCCAAAACGAAGAGGTACCGATCGTCGCTGAGCCTATGCCTAGGACGTGAAGCGGTACCTAGCAACACTGTGCGACACGCGCCAGTATATTGCTCGTGTATATTGAAGACTTCAAAAAGCCCCACAAACATTTTGGAATGAGCAGCTTGTACACCCGAAGCGTGACACCCAGTGAAGCGAGTACGAAGGATCATATGACCGAATTGGATAGCGAACGTCCGGTGGAAGACTACTCCCTGGGATCTTTCGGGCGCCGAACGCTCGCAGAGCGGAACGAAGAAGGGACTAGCGCCTCTTACTCGGGACGTTATGATTCTCCCGAGACGGATAACGAGTGGCTCGAGTCGCAGCGTCTCGCCGAGGCCGTAACGGAACGGTCTCCAATACGGTTTCGGGTGCGCAACGCGAACTTGCTTCAAACGGCGCTGTCTCTGAAACCTGAGTCCGAGTCACAAACAGACAGGGTTGCTTTAGATCCTCCCGCTTTCTCAGACGGACAAGAGAACACTCATGCAGCTGAGCGCCCGAAGCAAAGCACATACGCGCTTGGCAGCTGCGGTCGAGATTTGGGCGGCCTTGCCGGGCGAAACTCGACGTCTGCAGACGAGCCCTCGTTGGACGAAGCGTCCGATAAGACAAACAGGGAAGATGATCCAGACTCACTGCACTTGCAGGTCTCTGATGGTTCCAACCCCCAGCCGCTTTTGTCGAAAATGACGGTACTTTCGGATGAAGAGCCACAGCCTCGACGTATTACCAGCGAAGCGACGTCGCTCTCGATAGCCGGCACAGCAGCTGATGAACATCGTGGCATTGCACCACCTCTGATGGGCTCAAATTCCGTAGTTGCCAGTGCGGTAATGTCGAAGTCGTCGACAGTTTCCACATCAAGCACCCCCGTGAGCAGCAATTCCAACAACCGGCTCTCGTCGCGGCGGACTCTTTCTTGTGGTGAATGCGACAATTCACGGGAACAGCACAGTGAACGTGTTCGAAACTCGGCAAAATTGCAGGCGGATTCCTCCGATACGCCTGGATCGAGGCACGCAGACCTCCTTTGCGAAGAAGACGAGATTCTATCAGCTGTTCATGTAGATTGCTCCTCCACAGCGAACGTTGCCTGGCGAACGCTAACTCAGGCGGATGCTCATCAGCGTACCGCGAATGACGATCCACACTTAGACGCAGAGAATACGTCTCTCTCAACGATATTTCCGGATATACGCTCAGCAGAAGCAGTAGAATCGCTGCGGCAACAAATTCAAGATCTAGAGGCTCAACGAGCTCGTCTGTTGAGTGAACTCGATCTGATGCGTCTGAACATGGAACGTCGTTTCAGCGTAGTCGAGAGGGAAATCGCGGAGACAAAACTGAGCATTATTCGTTCTCTTTCCTCCGAGGGACGCTCCGAAAGGTTAGAGGTTTCCGAGTCTGCCGTTTCAGAGTTCCCAGCCGCGACGCAGATTGCGGTTCACGCGGATGGGTCTCGAATCGGGATACCCCACGAAAAATCCTGCGACGATCAAATTGCCGCCAATTCTTCGATGGAGCGTAACTGCATTCGAGAGCACCTTCTAGAGAGTAATTACTCGTTGACAGCAGCCCAAGTATCGTCGCTGGCTCCATCGAGGGTTTCTGATGGAGCAAAAAACCTGCGCATGACCATTGTCCAAGAGCTGCATAAGACGGATATATATGGAAACATGCTCAAAGCGTGGCAGACTGTCTTCAAGCCGGCAGGAAAGCATGTGGACTGGAACCTCTTTCGGATCGCAGTAATCAAGATATTGCGGAATCACTGGTTGGCCGATCGAAAGGTTAGCGACGCCGAAAAGCTCATGACAACGTTCACTGAGCCTCCCGACGAAATCATTTATGCCGTATGGAAGGATATTGTCGGCGAACAAATGGGTGCAACGATGCAGTGGAAGCACTTTGTCGATTTGTACGGAAGCATGGGAGTATGAGCAGCACTTTTTCATAAGTTGAATGGCAACATCAGAGCGGCATCTCAGGAAATGCCTTTCTGGTGAGGCGAGGCAAAGCAGTTTGCGCACATGGTCTCGGCGCTCAGGAACCACGCATCAGCAGGTTTTTGCAGGTGCGTGCCGTTGCTTCGCATCAGGACTGTATGCAAACATTCATGCCGTCCCCCATCTGAGGACATCGCAGGTTTCCATGAACGAAGCCCCTCCCGGCCGCTTCAAGGTGCCTTTGCGTGGCTTCCAGAATCGGGCGGACATCCTCATGTTCACATTTACGTAGAAAGGGTAACCAGTGAATCGATAGAAGAGTGCTGCTGTGCTCTAGAGCAAGTATGACAATGTACGGCTTTCGGGGAATCGTTTAGACGACCCAAAAAGAAGAGAGCTTGGCTGGCATGTGCAACCTGGGTACATGAGCTATATGCAGCCGCCCACCGGCGACCAAGTTATCCCTCTCGGACGCTGATCCAGAGGTACCGATGCTAACTTTTAGATCCATCCCAGATACGTTTGCAGATTTGGCCAAAAGTCCCTATTCAGGGTCACGTCGGATTCCCAAGGCTCTATCGATTGCAGCAAGCAGATCTACGTCACTCCGATGACGGCCTTGAGCGCCCTTACCAGGCTTACCGTGCAGGGGCTCTGCATCGGTATCTGCTTTTGAACCATTGCTGGCCTCTCTTGGGGCATCTAAGCGCTGCAACGGGCGTGCATCCAGCCCCTGCCTTTGTGTTCGCGATGCAAATGATGCCGGGCTCGGAATGCTCGATGAGGAATGCTCAGAGGCAACCGCTTCTGTAATCCGATCTGGAGGACGCGGCGGTTGCGTGGACGCCCTTTGAGTGATCAAGAGTTGCCGAACCATCTCGCCCAGTGCCTTGCGCTGGCTCTCGTTCATCGGATGGAGGGTGCTCAACAGCGACGTTGCCGACATTCTTGCCCGTGAATTCTGTGGCATCTCACGAGCGAATACGACAGCTTGCGCAATGGCTCTCAGGCGCTCTTGCATGAGACGTTGCTCCAGGGCCTCGAGTGCTTGCTGCTGCATCTCTGGAGTTAGGTTCGGCATCACGAGTACTCGTTCCTTAGCAGCTTCGGTCATTTGTAAGAAGAACGGGTCCCGTCGCAGCCACTCTACAAGGTCAGGAGCAATCCGATGTCGCATAGTTTCCTGAACCACCTCCCGGCCTGGAGTCAAAAGTCCCGTTCCATGCCCCGCATTCGCTCCACTAGCGGGCTGTGCGCTCTGCCTGGAAACAGCACCGAGAGGGCTCGGCATGCTTGCACGATACTGGAGGGAGCTCAACCGCTGTGGGATTCCCGCAGAGGCTTGACTCGATTTGCTCTCAGCAGCCGCGTTCGCCACCTGATTTCGTTCTGTGGAAGCTGCGTTGGAGGCCTCGTCCGGCACACTGTTTCGCCGTTGCACAAGATCAGAGAGTTGGCTTCGAATCGATGATGGCCCGTTGGACGCCAAGGAAAGCGACGCGGCGACTGCTCTCTGCGTGCTTGTAGGCGCTTGATGGAGACGCGGTAGCAACTGGCGACTTGGGTCAGTCCAAAATGTGCCGGGCTGAGCAAAAAAGCTTTGACCGTGGAAGATCCCATTCGTGGTTCTGTTCTGCGAGAGCTGCCGAGGGTCTATGAGCCATGATGAGCCGAAAGAACGTTTGCTCTGTAACCGCAAAATCGCATGGGCAATCGTATTCGTTGATGCTGGCAGAAGCTCCTCTTTTGTAGAGAGCTGCTCTTTGGCGGGGTGCACGTAGCCTCTCGCACTGGTTACCTTTTTCTTCATAGCCGGCGGTAAAGTCATCTGCATGATTCTCTCCCAAGACATGTTCAGATACAGAAGACGCGCAAGGGGATCCAACCGATCCGGCATGCTCTCTGTCTCAGCGCTATTCGGTTTTGACGCATATGGTATCCGCGGCCAAAAATACTTGCGGTGAAAGGCTCGGCATTTGGCGGCCTCTGTGGCAACATTGCCCGCCGTGATCCGGGAGTTGGTCTCAGCGATACCAGCGTTCCTCGTCACTTTGACAGTTGAAAGTGCAGCAAAGCTCCGATACAAGCTCAAATCTGCGTCTACCGGAGCAGTGTGATGCTGCTGATCACGATTGCCGCTGATCGCACGCGCAGACTGCATTCCGTGCATGAAGAGCAACTGCGAGTCGTACACTTTCCCTACACGCTTTGCATGTCTGCCGAAACGCGTTTTTGGTGCACCATCCTCGTCATCCAGAAGCTGAGAGAAATAGATTTCAGGAAACTCAAACGAAAGCACGACATTATGCAGATCGCTGTCGCACATATTGCGCTGGAACTGCGTGGCGACGTTCGTCACCTGCTTGGCACACTCATTGAGGAGCGGAACCCATCGATCTGGGCAGCAGCGTAATATATGCTCATAGACCCGGGACTCGATTACAGGGCGGCGGCAGTTTTTGCACACATACAATACAGGGCTGCGAGTCATAAAAATGTCGACATCCTCCAGGGCAACGCTGGGAGGCATGGATAGCTTCTGCGCGAGCTTCGCATCGTCTACGCTATCTCCCTCGACGGTGCTATCCAAGTACCAAGAATCGAGTCTATCCTTCAGAAACCCAACAAAATCCACGTTTATCTCTTGTCCACACGGAAGTGTTGCACACAGTTCCTCAGAGAGGAAACTTATCCTCCTTTTCTTCTCAAGCGGGTACTCGTGGCTTTTCGAAATTTGTGGCGGAGGAGGACGTTTCCGCTGTACTTTATCAGCAAAGCAGCGAGCAAGCGCACGGGCAGAAACGCAAACATCGGCTTCATCGGACAGTTCTAGGAGCTCGTGCATGATTTGCTTTTCTGAAGCGTCAAAACCCATTGGACACAAACAACGCGATTGCGCTAGGAAACGAGCGCTTCCCGCGCCGCGGCGGGCCTCCCGACAGTACCCCGTTGCTGCCCAGTTCGAGGCAAATCGTCCCGCCACCACCTCTCCACAAATATGAGCACGCTTTCGCTTCCGGCAGAGGCAGCCCCAGGTTTCACACACTACTCAAGCTCCGGCGTT
>JGI24721J44947_10005777_pt1 | contig 16842 bp, 9 predicted proteins | sample YelNatPaOPGAMG01_FD_44947 | JGI IMG/M metagenome (IMG submission 44947)
CGGTAGTTTTTTGTTTCTTCCACCAAAACCACAACAAGGAAAAAATTAAAACGCTACTCATCCAACCCAGAGCAGGACCACGACTGCCGCTAAAAAACAGCGCCACAACTTGTAAAATAATAAGAAAGAGATATATGGTTGATTTGGTAAAAGTCATCCAGGAGAATGTAGATTGCTCGGCTAATTCACCAAATGAAGAAATCACGCGGCTCAAAGTAAGTGGAAATACCATAATCAGATAAGCCGCTACAAAGATTGAATTCCCCATTGTAGATGCGATTCGCTCCGACACATCACCGCCCCAGGGAATCGGATCGAGATGATAGCGTTGTAATAATCCATACATCGCAATCGGAAAACTCACTGCGATCATTACACTGATCAATCGTTTTATTTGTTGAGGGTTTTCGAGATTGAAAATCAACGAGGCAAACAAAATCAAGTACGAAAATGTCGTATAAGTGCCTTGTAATCGTTGATAAGATCCGAGCCAGCTGGTAAGCGGAACTACAGAAAACAATGAGGATATTAAATAACTTATTATCAATAAACTCACTGGGAACATCAAGGGTATCGAAAAAAATCCCTTAAAGGAAATGGTGCGCTTTAGCCCTGCCTTGCGCTGGTCAATTATTTTTACCAGCCACGCCAATGCAACCAGGGATGCAATGGACCTTAATAAAGCAATTTTATCCGGCTCGAAGATTCGACTGGAATATACGTTAAAATAAAGTGCAGTGGTAATGGCTGCGCTAATCCAGCCAGCTTCGATGAGATGATTACAAAAACGAGTTAATTTTGTCTGCATGGATTATCCTCTTATAATGATAATTTATCTTACCACAAGAGAGGATTATTTATGGATGATGAAATCTTGATACACTAATTAATATAGTCTTTTATGAATAAAGAATTTTTATACACTTTTACAGTTTTTACACCTACATATAATCGTGCTCATTTACTCCCACGGTTATTCGAGAGTTTACGGTCTCAGTCATTCATAGATTTTGAGTGGATCATTATAGACGATGGTTCCGAAGATGAAACGAGTGAAACTGTACAAGCATTTAATTCGATAGGTTCATTTCCTATTCTATATCAGTATCAGCCTCATCAACATAAAAAAGTTGCTCATAACCTCGCCTTAAAACTTGCTAGGGGGAAATTATTTTTACCCGTTGATAGTGATGATGAATTATTACCAACAGCACTGGAGATACTTAGTCAGAATTGGAACGAGATTCCCGAGGATCAACAAGCGCTCTACGCTGGTGTAACAGGTCTTCGAATTGATGAATCAAATAAAATTATTGGAACCAAATTTCCCCTAAATAAAATGGATAGTACTTCATTGGATATGTTTTACTGTTATAAAATCAAAGGGGATAAATGCGGATTCATAAGAACGGATATTTTATTAGAATTTCCATTTCCAGAAAACATACCCAATCACGTGCCGGAAGGAGTTGTATTTTCGAAAATCGCTCGATTTTATAAAACCAGATACATCAATGAGCCATTATTAAAGGCTTATAAAAATGCCAATCAAATCACCAACTATAAATATCAGTTGAGATTACTACAAGAAAACGCAGACGGTCACGCATATTGGGCAAGGGAAATATTAACAAATGAATTAGATTATTTCCGACAACGCCCATTCTGGTTTTTCAAAATAGCTGCAAACTATACCCGTTTTCATTTGCATATGAAGATGAAAGGCTCATTAAATAAATATCCTATCCAGTCCAAACAAGCAAAAGGTTTAGTTTTGGCAATGTTACCTATCGCTACGATCAGGTTTTTATTAGATTACCGAAGAAAGAATTAATTAACTAATTAGAAGATGAAAATACTCATAGTAAGTCCTTCTTTGCGTATGGGCGGCTCTGAGAGAGTTATATCGTTACTGACTCAAGAACTGAGCAAAAATAATCAAATTCGGTTAGCGTTATTTAATTCCCATGATATCGCATTTCCATATAAAGCAGAGCTAATTGATTTATCTTGTCCAGCAAGAAGTAACTACCTTGGAAAATTCTCGAATTTCATTAAAAGAATAATTCGTTTGCAACAACTAATAAAAACTTATCAACCGGATTTGATCATTTCTTTTATGGAAAGTGCTAATTTTCCAACCATAATCGCTTCTTTATTAGCTGGAACCCTTTCGAAAACTGAAATAAGCGTGCATAGTAATCCAAAATTTTTTTCGGTTCCCCAAAAACTATTTATAAGCATAACTTATCCTTTACCAAAACGAGTAATCGCTGTTTCTCAAGGAATTGCTAATGCTTTAAGTTATTATCACATTCCAAAAAATAAAATTGTTCACATCCCTAATCCAATATCATTAGAACAAATTTTGCTACTCAGCAAACAAGAACCCCCTTTATTTTCAAATGTTCCCCCTAATTATATTTTAGGGGTTGGAAGATTACACGTGTCTAAAGGTTTTGACCAACTTATTAAAGCCTTCTCGAAATTACGAGATCAAAGTCTCCATCTTATCCTTTTAGGTTCAGGTGAAGAAAAGAACAATCTTCTACAATTGGTTCAAGAATTAGAAATCATTGATCGAGTGCATTTTCTTAATTCTGTCGAAAACCCATTCCCATTTTATCGAAAAGCCATCTGTTTTATATTAAGCTCGCATTACGAGGGCTTTCCATTAGTTTTATTAGAGGCGCTTGCTTGCGAATGTCCAGTAATCAGCTATGATTGTGATTATGGACCTTCCGAATTAATTCAGGACGGTGTCAATGGTATGTTGATAAAAAACGGGGATGTAGAAAGTTTAGCGAATGCAATAGAACAAGTAATAGAAGATTCATCACTTAGAAAAACGTTTAGATCTAATAGCCTAAATAGTGTTTACCAATATGACATTCAATCTATCGCTAAACGATATATCAATATGTTTTAATGGAAATGATGTTTATATACCTCAATCATAAATACCGTTAGATAATTATTAATAATGGAAAATAACACAAAAAACCAAATTGCCATTGACTGGTTTATCACCCAAATGAAAATCAAAGGTGGAGTAGAGCGCTTCGTTTTTACTGTCTTGCCGCTATTAACCCAGCGCGGCTGGAAAATCCGTCTCATCACACTTACCAGCGATGAGGATTATTCCCTTCAATTACAACGACAAGGAATTGAGGTGATCACCCTGGGAGCAAGGGGAAAATGGGATATATCGGCTTTATTCAAACTAATCCGTCTTTGGAAAGCCTCACCGCCAGTTCTGCTGCACACACATTTATATCACGCCGCAATCTTGGGTAGATTAGCAGGAAGTTATTGTGGAATTCCAATCATCATCTGTCACCAAGCAGGCCCAGAATTGGACCGCTCTCGATGGAGGTCTGCCCTCGATACCCTTACCAGTAAGCTAGTTGCCCGTTATCTAGTCAGCAGCCAAGCTGTGGCAAGAATACTTCATCACAGAGAGGGTATCCCTTATGAAAAGATCACGCTTATCCCTAATGGCATTCCAATTCCTTCATATTCTAAAATTTATTCCTCAGAAAGAACTAATCCTACCGTCAGGCTGATCTCCATTGGCCGCCTTTCTCATGAGAAAAACCATAAAATCCTGATCCAGGCATGTGCGGAATTATCAACAAAAGGCATCCCCTTCCATCTCGATATTCTCGGCGAGGGTGCAGAAAAAACCGCCTTAATTCAATTGGCAAAATCATTGAAGGTTGATCCATACATCACATTTCACGGTTTTCAGGAAAATCCAGCAAAATGGCTTGAAAACGCGGATATCTTTATCCTGCCATCGAAATGGGAGGGTGTCTCTCTTGCTCTTCTGGAAGCAATGGCGATGGGATTAGCTGTGATTGCCACCAACACGGGTGGCACTGGCGAAGTAATCCAAAATGAGCAAAATGGTATTCTCGTTGAAGCGGATAATCCAGCTGAGATTGCCAATACTGTCGAAAGGCTCTATAATCACCCAGAATATTGTCAGTTTCTCGGTTACAATGCCAGACGATTTATCATAGAGAACCATTCCATCGAGTTTTCTGTGCAGAAAATCGAAGAGCTATATCAGTACATGTTAAATCAACAAAAATCATACTAGCGAAAGCTTGCCTTATAACAAATGACCATCCCACCTCAACCCATTCCCACCCGCCCTGTTCGCGTTTTGCACATCATCACCCGCATGATTATCGGCGGCGCACAGGAAAATACCATGTATAGTGCTGCAATGCTCGACAAATCCCTCTTTCAGGTTGATGTAATTTGTGGACCGCAAACGGGTAGTGAAGGCTCACTCATTGAGGAAACTCTTGCCAGAGGAGTAAATTTAACTATTTTGCCTCCATTAGTGCGGGAAGTGCACCCACTTAATGATTTATTAGCGTTGATCAACCTGTATTTCATCATTCGGCGTGGAAATTATCATATTGTCCACACTCATTCATCAAAAGCAGGCATATTAGGTCGTCTAGCAGCAAAAATGGCTGGCACACCGATCATCCTCCATACAGTGCATGGCTGGAGTTTCCATGATTACATGTCCGTTGTTAAACGAAACATTTATATCTTCTTAGAGCGCTTGACTGCTCGCTATTGCCAAAAAATCATTGTTGTCACTCAAGCAGATAAAGAAAAAGGCTTAAAAATGAAAATTGGAAAAGCCGAGCAATATCATCTCATTCGTTCTGCCATACCACTCGAAGAATATCAACCAAACCATATATGGAAAGCTACCCTTCGCCAAGAACTTGGAATACCCGTTGATGTACCCGTAATTGGCACGATTAGCCGTCTTTCACCACAAAAAAATCCGCTTGAGTGGGTTAAAGTTGCAGCGCTAATCTCCCAGCAAATACCTTCAGCTCACTTTATCATCGTTGGAGATGGACCATTACATCAGGCGGTGAATGAACTGCTACAAAGCGAGGGATTGTTGCAAAAAACCACCTTGACCGGTTTACGCCGTGATGTGGGAAAAATCCTGAATACGATGGACGTCATTTTATTGACATCGTTATGGGAAGGATTACCAAGGGTCATTCCAGAATCAATGAGCGCTGGGATACCTATCGTTGCGTATGCAGTTGATGGGATAAAGGAGATCATTCAACACCGCGTTAATGGACTACTCTGCGAGCCGCATAATCTTCAACAAGCTGCGCTTGAGTGTGTCGAATTAATCAATAATCCAGCCTTGCGCGCCAAGCTCATTCATGCTGGCAAGCAAACCGCTGCAGAGCAGTTTGATTTAAAGCAAATGATTCAAGGCTTACAACAATTGTACTTAGAAAGCATGAAAAGAAAGGCATCGCTATGAGTAGTCTCATTCGACGACCGACAATTGGTTTGGCATTAGGTGGGGGTGGTGCACGTGGGTTAGCTCACATCGGTGTGCTGGAAGTATTCGAGCGAGAGGGTATCCCATTTGACTGCATTTGTGGCACAAGCATGGGGGGGATCATTGCCACGTTATACGCTGCCGGGATATCCGTTGAGACAATGAAAGAAATTGCGCTCTCTTTATCCAACCCCAAGAATTTCCTCCGCTTTCTCGAAATCACCCCGCCCCAGCGTGGGATTATTAAAACAGATCGCATTCGAGCATTTTTAGCCGATCTCATCGGGTCAAAGAAGACCTTTGAAGACCTCCCGATACCCATCTCCCTCACGAGCGTCGATTTAATTACTAAAAAAGTAGTATATCTAACCAAAGGATCGTTGATAGAAGCATGTATGGCNACCTCCGCTGTACCGGGATTATTCCCGCCCGTTGAACTTGATGGCATGCTATTGGTAGATGGAGGAGTATTGGATAATGTTCCCGCTCGGGCTGCGAGAAAAATGGGGGCTGAATACATCATTGCGGTGGACGTGAATTACTTTTCGGGCAGTGAGTCTCGATGGGTGGATTTTCCCAAAGACGCAACCATTCGTAAATTCCTGCCAGCTTTCGCGCTTGATTTTTATCAAGCAGAAATTATTATGAGCAGCGCAATCACTGCAATGAATCTGAAGCAGGCAAAACCTGAATTGGTTTTGAATCCTCAAGTGCCAGCGGATGTCAATATGTTCTTTGGATTTACGAAAGCTGCCGAGGTAATCCAATATGGAGTTCATGCTGCCGAAGAGGTTGTCCAACAGGTGCGTGCATCCATTAAACCCAAAGTACACCTCTTCCCACCCAATATTGACCCCAAACAAGTAGGTGATTAAAATATAAAGCATAGGAAGCAGATATGCCAATTTACGAATATCTTTGTGAAAATTGCCATAAAAAATTTGATAGCTTGCGAAATTTCAAAGAAGCAGATTTACCTATTGCATGTAGTTATTGCCAAAGCACTAACACCAAACGAGTTTTATCCGTTTTCTCCGCCCAAAGTGGCGGGAAAATGATTACCGGCGGTGGAAATAGCGGATGTTCCTCCTGTAATGGTGGGAACTGTGCCAGTTGTGGATTATAGAAAAGCCTTAATCGAAATGTCTTTCAACAAATGATAATCGCGTAAACGTTTATTCATGATGAAAAAATGGAGATTTTTCTTAGGGGGGATTGTTTTCATTGTTTTGATTCTCACAGTGGTGATCACCCATTGGTTATTCGCAGATCTCCCTTCCATTGACCAGCTCAATGAAATTCAAAACTTTCCCAGCTTGCGTATTGTTGATCGCAACGGTAGATTGCTCTATGAAGATTTAGGGGAGAACAGTATTCGCTATCACCCCCTTCGCTTCCAAGAAATTCCAGATTGCATCAAACAAGCGACTATTGCAACAGAAGATGCTAGTTTTTTTAGTAACCCAGGTTTTGATATTAAAGGTATACTGCGTGCTCTATGGATTAACCTGCGTGGCGGCGATACCATAGCCGGAGGTTCGACTATCACCCAACAACTTGTCCGTAACCTTTTACTCGAAAAAGGAGAAAGCGAGCAGCGCACCGTAAAAAGAAAACTAAGAGAAATATACTTGGCCTGGCAGATCACCCGTCANTATACGAAAGAACAAATACTCAGCCTTTACCTCAACCATACTTATTATGGCAGTTTTGCATACGGAATCGAAGCAGCCTCTCTAACTTATTTTGGAATTCCAGCCAAACAGCTGGATTTAGCTCAATGTGCCGTGATAGCAGGTTTGCCTCAAGCTCCCTCTATTTACAACCCGTTTATCCATCCCGATGCAGCGAAAAAAAGACAGAAAGTTGTATTAGAGCGCATGGCAAAATTAAAGTTCATCACTGACCAACAGTTTACCAATGCCATCCATGAGGAATTAAATTTTAGCGAAGCACCTTACCCAATGGAAGCTCCCCATTTCGTTATGTATGTTCGCAATCAAGTTGATCAGCTCATCTCATCCGGGCAGCTTTCCCCGAACGCACGTTTAAATGACCTGACTATTTATACGAGCTTGGATTTGAATTTAGAAAAAACCGCTGAAAAGGCAATTCAAAGTCATCTCACAAAACTTGCTTTAGACCGAGGTGGATTAGGTCACAATGTCCATGATGCTGCTTTGGTAGCTATCAACCCCAAGAGTGGAGAAATTCTTGCTATGGTTGGAAGCGCCAATTACCAGAATGAGGCAATTCATGGAGCCATTAATATGGCAATAACCCCGCGCCAACCCGGATCAGCATTGAAACCATTTGTCTATGCCCTCGCCATGGATCCAAATCAATTAAACCCATTAATGCCTGGATCATTAATTTGGGATAAACAAACCAATTTTCAAACTCGGGATGGAAAGACCTATACACCAGCTAATTATGATGGGAAAGAACACGGCCTGGTTACAGTCCGTGAGGCGCTTGGCTCATCATTAAACATACCTGCTGTTATGGTATTAAACAGATCGGTTTGCAAAGGTTCTCTGCCTTTGCTCAGACCATTGGACTGACCTCCTTGCGTAACCCGGAGACGTATGACTTAACGATCGCATTAGGAGGCGGAGGCGTGAGTTTGCTGGAATTAACCAGTGCATACAGCATCTTTGCTGCCCAAGGTATAAAGAATCAACCTTATGCTATCCTTTCCATTCAAGATAAATTCGGAAATGTCTTGTATCAATATCAAAGGAAAACTATCCAAGTCGTTGATCCGCAAGTAGCTTGGTTAATTAGTGATATTCTGCACGATGATAATGCCCGTACCATAGGATTTGGCCGGAACAGTATCCTTAATATTGATCGTCCGGCTGCTGTCAAAACAGGGACCACTACCAACTTCCACGACAATTGGACCATCGGTTATACCCCTCAAATCGTAGTTGGCGTTTGGGTGGGAAATGCTGACTACCAACCAATGATGGAAGTGACCGGATTGAGTGGCGCTGCTCCTATCTGGCATGAATTCATTCGTCAGGCTCTTCTCAATCAGGTTGAGGAATGGTATCCACGCCCCCCAACAATAATCTCGACTGCATTATGTAAGCCAATTTCGCCTTTCACGGAACAGTGCGGCTCCCAATATCAAGATTGGATGATTGTTGGCACCCACCCTCTTAAATCCCTAAATTTCAATGCTGTTCCGTCGGAACCTAACCAATCTCAAGCTTTTGAAATCATTTCCCCCCATCCCAACGCTGTGTATATAAAGGGGCAAAATCAACCGGTAACAATACCATTAACTATACGCAACAATAATGGGCTCGACACCTTCAAAGTATTTCTCAATCAAAAACAAATTGCCACCCTTGATCGTGATCCTAAGACCATCTGGTTAGACCTTCAACCAGGTGTTGCTGTAATCACCATCGAAGGATGGCAAAACAATCAACTGATGGAAACTCAAACTATTTCGATAACGGTCAATCCTCCTTTACGGTAGTACACGGAACACCATTCCAGCCCCACGACCAAATACCTCTGGGAAGTAAAATTCGTAGGCTAATGTGGGGATAGTCTGGAAATCACCCACCGTTGACGCGCGCGCCAGATATGTATAAGAATATGTTCCTGCAGGTAGATATTCCGCTGATAAAACAACTTTTTCATCACGGTATTCTACGTGGGTGAAATTCCACCAGCCCCAACCTTTTATTTGCATCTCTTGCCAATTAAATTGCTGAGGTTGCTCACTCTGCGAGCTAGTCAAGAGAGATTGATCGATCGCTTCTAAGCCAGCGGGTAATGCGTCTTCTACTACCAGATAATGCGCATCATTCGGCACGACAACCGTTACGCGGACATACACGACATCGCCCTGATGCGCTTCACTTATCGATGCCTGCGGATTATCTGCTTTGAAATATTGACGGGTGACGATGACACCCCGATCAAGGGGTTCTACTTCGTCCACCGGCATCGGTAAACTTAAGTGAACCGTATAATACAGGGTACCGCTGTCATTGTCCTTGGAGAAAATAATTTGGTTTGCGGCATTTTTCAACAAATCGCTCACCGCAATTTTGACCTCAGTTTGCTGAGTAATGGTCTTTGGGTCGCTCTGCCAATTACCCAAATTTTTGTTATTCAGCGTTAGTTGATAATTGTAATTACTTTGTAACTCTCCGCTCTCTAACCAACCCGATAACGCCATCAAAGCCCAGGCACCTTCCTGAGTACTACCCCAGTGTCCATCGTTTCTACTGTGCATAAGCCAGCGCACAATATTCTCATTGAGTGGATTTGTCGGATCAATGTCATTCAACATTGCCAGGACAATTGCAGTGGTTCGGGTATCTGTGTTCCATGAATAATAATCGGTTGTTTTTTCATGCCAAGAAACGCCTGTAGCAGAACTCACTGCCTTATTCTGCAGGTCTGAGAGCAGAGTCTGAACGCGCGTGTCACTTGGATTTGCTTGATGAAGGGCATGCGCCAAGTAGGCTTTTGCATAAATAGCGAGCTGTTCACGGTAATCATATAACTTACCCAACATTGCGCTATTACTGACGTTAGCGCGATCTAGTACATACATCACAAATGCTTGTTGGTTGAATAAATACGACTCATGNATCGTACCAGGATCAATCAAATTATTCTTGAGGAAATCAATTCCATGGTCATAAACATCCTGATCAATAGCATAACCTGCCTTTTTAGCTTCTGTTAAACTCAGGAGCACATACGCGCTGGTTTGAATGTCGCTCTTGTCAGAATTCCACCACCCCCAGCCACCATCTGGATTCTGGCGGTTGTAGATGCGCTGCAAAGAGGTTTGAACCAAACCATCCAACTTTGCTTGTTTTTCCGCGTCAGTGATCCCCGCTTTATGAAAAGCTTGTAAAGTCAAAATGTTCGGTAAGAAACGNGAAACGGTTTGCTCAATACAATCGTATGGATAATTTTCCAAATAGCTTAATCCGTCCAGCATACCAGCGGCTAGAGACGGTTCCATGCGAATGGTTAGAGTTCCGCCGGGTGTATTGTAATTCTGCGGTAAGACTACCTGTTCCTCGCGCGTCCCTTTTTGTTTGAGGCTTCCCGCAGTTGCAACCGTTTCGGGACTGGTGTAATGGAGNACCATGATACCTTGATCCGCTAAGGTTGCTAATGTGGGTTTAGACGCATCACTTAAGTCGCCGGATTTTGCGCTAAAAATCAAATCCACCCGTTCAGAATCCAGTGGTACTTTACCGTTCCATGAAACATAAGCCTGTTGCCCAGCGGCTACATTTACCTTTTTCACTTTCTCATCCAGGACATCTATGCCCTTTGCTTGAACCTCAACTTGAACGTCAAGAGCTTGCGCCGTGTTATTATGTATTACGCTTCCAAGTGAGACCTGATCGCCCGCCACAAAAAAGCGCGGTGTCATCGGCTCTACCATCAAAGGTTTAGTCGTCAACAGGTCTAACGTAGCCTGTCCTGCATAGGTATCTTTTGTGACAGCCCGCGCATCCAGCCGCCAGGTGGTTAAGTTATCCGGTAGTTTTACCGAAACAGTCGCTTTTCCATCCTGGTTTGTTAATAGGTCTGCTTGCCAAAAAGCGGTATCGGGGAATTCGCGCCGTACTGTTACTACGCCTAATTCACCCCCGCCTTTGCCGCCACCGCTACCCATTCCAGCACCAGAAACCAGCGCAGCTTGCGTGAGGGCATTGTAGTCATCCATGCTAAAGAGTAATGGCGTTGAAGTTTGCACTCCCAAGGAACGGCGATTATAGAAATAATCGTATATCGGTGGAGAATTTGGATCAACCAGAGATAAAGTTGCTAAATCGCTTATACCCAAAGATACATCCGCTTGAACGGGATTACCAGCACTATCTTTAACCATCACATTAATCGTTACAGTATCTCCGGGTTTAGCTGGTTTGGGCTGCGCTTCTAGTGTTACATTTAACTTTGTCTTTTGGGTAGAGACATTTATCTCTGCCAAACCTATCTTGAACGATGGGCGGGGGTTGGTTTTATCTACCCCTTTTACAATGACAACCGATATATAGATGTTTGGTGCCATATCGTCTTGGATGGGTAAACGGTAAATCATGCTATTCGAGGTGATAGGAATGACTTCTGATTGGCGAATATGACCACGTTCAACAGTAACTAATCCATACGCAGAGCCCTGATAAGGAGAAGCAATCAGTAGTTCTGCAACATCGCCGGGCTGATATTCTTTCTTATCACTCACCAAGCGGAAGGAGTGATCGTTGCTAACCAGCCATGGGACATATTCGCCACCCGCAACCCACAAATAAGCGGTAGAACAATGCTCGTTCTGGGAATTATCTTTGACACATGCTTTTGCCCGGAATACTCCGCCATTGGGTGGCACAAACTTCACCTCTGCAATTCCTTTCGCATCGGTTTTAACATCACTGAAAGTTGTAACCGGGATATCTTCCACCTTCGATGTCCACAAAATCGTGCCATCTGGTTGTTGTTCTTGAACGCTATGCCAGCGTCGCTCGACAATTTCCACCTGGATATTCTGATCTGCTTGCGGTTTTGCATTCCAATCCAGTACCACCATGCGGAAACTTTGCTCTTGACCGCTTTCGCCAATATATGCAAGAGGCTTTATCCCAACATAGAGCTGACTTTGATGAACCACATAGACTGCTCTACCACTGACTACATTACCGCCGACATCCGTAATATCAGCTTCGAACTCCATACGGCGGCTTTTCTTTAGGTTTCCTAAATCACTGGGCAACTTTATAGTTGCTTTCCGTTGGTATCCAATTTAAAATCCCCTTCCGCAACCATTTCAGAAGCCGGTGGATTGGGTAAACCAGATTCCGTTGCGTCTATATCCTCATCACTAAAGGAATAATCGAGATAATCACCCCCTGGAGAAAAAGTGAATGGAGAAGCNATGACGGTGTAATGCACAGCGCCATTCGAGACATTGCCACCGGAATAATATTCAGCCGCCACCATTCCATTCACCGCAGCGCCTTGAAGTAATTCCTCAGGTTCAACTGTGGCGGTTACTTTAAATTCCGGTCGACGGTATTCCGCGACATTGAAGACAATATCGCCNATTGGATTTTCATTNTTTGGCANGAATACAGAGAGGTTGTAACCCCCNAGTGCAGCATCTTCGGAAAGGTTATATTTACCGCTAATCGTACCGTAATCCGATATCGCAAGAGTGTCTTCCCAGACTTTCTTTCCATCATAACTGCTAATCACTACCCTGGCAGTCTTAATAGAAGATGGAAGGCTATATTTCAGATCATCATCGTTGCGTATCACTGCTTTGAAATAAACCGGTTGTCCCGGACGGTAAATTGGACGTTCTGTATAAACATAAGCACGCCATTGCCCTGGCACAGCATAATAGTGGCTCCACAATGCCTGGTCATACTCACTGGAACCACTCCCCCAGTTGTTGCCCGCAAAAGAAAAGATTTGTCCTTCTGTTGTATATGCGAAAGCTGTATTATCGTAGTAGGTTTCGGGGTATTGGATCCGGGCTAACCCGTTTTGATCGGTTTTCGCCTTCCCCAATTTAATCTGGTGCAAGCCCATTACTTCCACGTTAACATCCGCTAAGGGATTACCGCTTTCCAAATCGGTCATCCAAATTAGCGCCTCAGTTGGAGTGGTTTTCAATGTGAGATTTGCATTAGCAACAATAAAAAGGCGTGTGTCCAGGAAGGGCGAACCAGGGTGAGGGATTTCTGTGCAATCTAAACCAATAAAATAATAACCATTCTCTAACGCTTTTCCATCTGTTGAAGATAAGCTTACTTTTGCAATATCCTGAATGTCTAACGGTTTTGTGTTATTAACCGTGATTTCTTTGACAAGGCTATTTGCTGGGGGCGTGAAATCATTAGTAGATTTTTGATAACTGCTTAAATCCACAAAATCTTGCAAATTTAACCGATACAGCTTCAATGTGGCACTTTTGGCATTTATTAAATTCACATACAAATATTGTTCTTCTTTGTTTTGCCGGAAAAGAGCTGCTTGATAAGGCATGTTTAAATAGACCTGAGGAGGATAAGGCGCAGTCTTAAAATGCAGTTTTACTCCTTGAGTGATTTTATTCCCATAAATGTCTTCCATACCGGGTTGTATTTCCACCTGGTATTCAGTGGATGGCTTTAAAACATAAGTATGAATGCTGTAATCCCATTCGTTATACCACCACTCTATTGTCTCTTTTGGTTTCGGTGTGATGGTGATTTTATCTTTCACGGTATCAATCCGCATCGGGGAAGAAAATTGAATCGCAAATTCAGAAGAATAGTTGGATTGGGTGGTGTTATCTGCGGGAGTAATCGATAAAATCGACGGTTGAGGCAGAGTGTGAAAACTCCATTGCAATCCTTTTTCCAAAGCGCTACCATCTGTCGTCTTGGCATCTTGACCAATGACGAGTTGATATGTGGTGTCTACTTTCAGCCTCTGGGTTGGTGTAATGACAACGGATGTGGCATCCTCATTCCAAAGTGTACTGAGCGGTGTTTTTGAACCATCCTCTGCTGTTAATTTAATCGCCTGGTTTGTAGATGGTTCATCCATCGGCTGCAAAAAATCAACGGTAAAGGCTTCATCTAACAAGATTCGATCCTGACCATCAGGAGGATTAACTGCCCCGCTTTTCAATCGCAGCGCGCTAACTGCTGCCGGGCGGGTTGTAAATGACCATTGAAAATCTGCTTGCAGCTCATTGGTTTGTGATACATCCTTCAATCCTTTTTTGATGAGGATATGATAACTTTCACCACTATGGAGTGGTTTCGTTGGCTGTAATGTAAAAACGGAAGTAGCAATCCATTCCGCTTTTCCTTCTATGGTTGGAGTAATTACCAACGGATTTGGTAAATTGGATTGATCCTTTAATGAAGATAAAGGTACAACCGCCTGATTGAAAACAACGGTGATTAAAGCATTGGTTTCAACATTATCACTTTGATCAGCGGGAAACGCGCGAAGAACAGTCAGCGGAACTTTTGTTATTTCCGTCTCGGTTGGACGGAGTGGGATAACACCCGCTGGGGTTTCTCCAGTAGGCTGTACCATATTGGGTACGCCGCTTTTGGCAAATAAAACCACGCTTACACCAATGATGATCAGCAGGATAAATAACCCAATCAAGAGTTGGGTATGGGAAATTGCCCAATTGGACTTATCGCTTGAGCTCGGCGGTTGAGGAGATGAAGTCATATATGCCTCTTTTCTTGAACGGAAAATGATTTAATCAAATTATTAAACGAATGGACAGGTGAAAGGGTTCCCTTAAAACACAAACAATTTAAAAAAAGTGTTATCGAACAATGAGCGTTGGATCGCCTAATAAGGTATAGGTTGCTAAAACGTCACGAACACCCTGACTACTCAGGTCAATTTCGCGAAGCGTTTGCATCCAGATATCCCCAATTCTATCATGATTCGATTTCAGAAAATGTTCAACCAAGGATTTCGTTAGAAAACCCTGATCGTTCGGTAGCGTTAAACTGGATGGTGCAATAATCGCCACCGCGCCACCGTTTGGATTCCAAAGCAAAGCCTCGCTTAAAGATTCCAGCTTTGGATGAATATAATAGCCCGTTAAACAAGTCATCTGAATCACCAGCGGGAAAGATGGCGAGTTGGTTAATTTTGCCGCTTCATTGCTGGTGAAAAGCTGATCTTTCCCCCACATCTCGATACTGCCATGTCCAAAATAACCCAATACAGTCGTTCCAGATTGAAAGTATTTGTCAATGACCTGCGCCGCTTCGGTTGTCCCTGCTGGGGGAGTATAAAGTTCTTTTTGGGCGGATCCCCCCCAGAGATCCAAGAAGGTTTGAGCCTCACCTGCAAACATGTCTCCTTGCGGATCAGCCACTGCAACAACCTTCAAGGGTGATGAAATATTCACCTGGTTTTCATACGCCAGCATCTTTTTCACCCAATTTGCCACCTGTTGGCTGTTCTGAGCTGGAAGCCGTCCGACCGCAAGCGCTAAGGAGTAGTGATCGCTATTTTGCAGGAAATCTAATCCCTCCGGATTCATAACTGCAAAGGGTAACTCACTGGAGGTTTTGCCGCCATAAAGGGTTTGAATGAAAAATGTGGGGAGACGATTCATGGTCGTATCATTCGCCAAACCCTTTGGATCATAAGTCGAATCGCCCACTAATAATACATATTTCAAATTCGGATTTTGGGAGGTAACCTCCTGCAAATATTGTCGAATTGCATTAGGCTCAGGATACCCGCCATATTGGGCATAAATCGCTGCGACATCTTGCGTCTCTACTGTAAAGCCTTCGCTCCGCCGCTTTTCAATTAACGGGCTCAACGGATCCAGCAGATCCTGTGGGCCTATCATCAAATAATCCGCATGGTTATGAGCAGCCGGTTCATCTCCTTTTTTGATGGATAGTGAGTCCATCCCACTGATGTTTTGAACAGCCGATGCTTTGGCAGCTAAAAATAGATGGTTCTTCGTTTCTATTGGCGAGGTTCGCTTCACTAAAGTCGGGCTGAGAGGGCTGGTGATATCCAACAACCAATCCTGTTTTCCTAACCGCAAGCTATCTGGACTTGGAAAGCCACCATCTGCTACCCCAAAAATAAGGGCTTTATTATTGGGTANAGATGGTTTTTGCCATGTATAAAGCTCGATGGTATCGAGATAAACGATATCAACCACAATTTGNGGAGGAAGGTCTCCTTTTATGGAAAGGGTGTTGCTCCCTTTTTTAAAATAATTGGCATCGATGACCGCTTCAATCTGATGATATCCCGCTCCATCCCATGCTTCATCAGCAACAGTCGTTCCATTAAGTTGGAGCTGATAATGATGATCAGGGGTAACCGCAGCCGAAGTACTCGCCCATAAGTTCACCCTTAAATAGGCTTTATCCAAAACGGCTTGGTCTATATCAATTGGGATTTCTTTCTCAAAAGGAGAGACCAACCGTTCCCAAAACCAATCATCCGATTCGGCTAAAGGCTGATATAGCTTGTCCTCACCAAATACAGCCGGCACAAGGACACCGTCATGTATAGCAGGTGGTATTTTCTGAAGGATTGAGGGAGATCCATCAGCTTAAGGCTTTGATAAACTGCTTTGTCTTTTTTGAAAACTGAGCTCGTTTTCGGTGAAAGGATAAAATAAGCATTCCTGGTATAGTCACTATTGGTAGGCGGGACATAAAAGACCAAATCTGCAGTCTCGCCTGAATCGGACATCCAGAAAGGAATTTCTATTCCTCGATAAGTTAAATGCCAGGCTTGCTGCTCTTGGTTTTGAAATCCAATAGAACGCAATTGCTGATGATTTATTTTAACTAAACCCGATTGGCTCGCGCTTATCCGTGCACTTTGTTTTTGAAGGTCTGGTTTATTGCTGGCTGGTGACAATGCAATTGGAGTATCCCTCCGCAGATATAACCAACCCGCCAAGGAGAATAAGAATAGTCCCAACAGCGCAAGGG
>JGI24721J44947_10005793_pt1 | contig 16813 bp, 18 predicted proteins | sample YelNatPaOPGAMG01_FD_44947 | JGI IMG/M metagenome (IMG submission 44947)
TTCTTCAATCAGTTGAGCGCCCTATAGGAGGATGAAAGTCAGATGCTCGTAGTAGCGTATTGAGCAGGGCGATGGAAGACCCAAAAAGGACTACTCCAGCTCCAACGACGAGGGTATACAAGGAGTGTGCACGGCGTTTCGTTACAATACCGATAGATGAGTTTCGNGCATCNTATACANACCACGNGCTGGGTTGTACACTTCAGAGGGTCGAGATGGAAAAGTGTCAGCGGANCCCTGAGGATATAAAAAAGTACGGACCGCTGACGGAAGAGCTAATGGAAAGGAGGGCGAAAGTTCGAGGATCGCTTGCATTGGTCAGTACAACCAACGATGGCAAGAAACGGATGGAATTCGTGAATCGAGGCTTTCATGCCGCAATCAATATACGGAGATGTGCGGTGGTGGAGAAAAGACCTCCAGATTGGACACGAAAGAACTTTGTTGCCCAACCTCTACAAGTCGAACTATATGAGAAAAAGTTGTAAGTAGTAGTGGGTGGCCGGTCCAAGAAAACTGCGAGGCGTCTGCGCGTAAGTTGGTGATGTCTAGTCCAGGGCACGGCGATCGCCACTGCAGTGCACCGCTGCCACGAGGGCTTTTTCGTGCGTGGGCGCTGGCGAACTTTCGTTTGTGAGACGAACACGCTCAAGAGACGCCTGGAATGCTTTAATGCGGCTCGCAACTTGTGAGGTACTCTGTGAAACTTGCAATAAAGCAGTTGCTCGCAAATACTGTCAAGAGTCTTGTATTTGCGATGGTTGCTGGGATTCATTTGCGCAGCGAAGTGCGTCGCAGCCGCTGGGTTCGTCCGTGACAGCGCTGCCGTTGTGCGAGCGCTGCGAGCAGGTGCCAGTCGCATATGAGACAGCTCTTTGTCTGACTTGTCAGACTGGCATAAAACCTGGAGCGTTTTCGGAGAAGATGGACTTTACTGCGTCTTTGTGGAGCAATTCACCACAGAGCACGTCGACGCCGTCTGTTACTTCGCCGCGCACAGCACAAGGTCCTTTGCAAAGCGAAGACGCTCCGGTTTGCAGCGCTCCCGAGCANGCAGTCTCGTCGGAGGCGCTGCGATACGCGCCCGCAAACGATAAAGTTTTGTCGCACGAGCCGGCGACCAACGCCGCGCAACCCGCTGATGCGAAGCTGACGAGCGAAGAGAGCCGTGCAGTAGATAAGGGTACCCTACCCGCATGGTTTGCTCTGCTCTGCGAAGACGTTCAGCGGAGAAATGTGTGGTTCAGGCGTCGTCGGAAAAGGCGAAACGCTTCGTCTGTGGACGTGTGCCTAAGCGCGACTGCATCCAGCAGCGATCATGAGCTGGATGCTCAGCAGATAGCGAGAAAGCGCAGCGCAAAAAATCACGTTGAACCGCGCTAGCAACGCTTGATCCCAAAAGAGCATATCGTACAACTCGATCATACCCGTGCTGTTCAGGCGCCGCGAGAGTATTCCGCGACGATTTATGGCTCGATNTTTAGGTCTACAAATAATATTGATCTAACTGTCTGGATGCTGCTTTGATCGGAATATGTGAATGCCCGCGATATTCCCGAAAACTGGAGCTCCTGTATTCTCACGCTGCACATAGAGTGACTTGAGCGTGACTTTTCTGAGATTTCTCCACAATCTAATATACGCACAAGGACAAAGTCGCTATTCCAATGCGAACAAGGTTACGGATCCAACGACAGCAAACGTTCCGCGTTGCAAGGGCTTCATTAACCTGAACTTGAACGACTTTTTTACCATGGATCCAACGATGGCAACCTTCACACGTTGCATGTGCTTCACTCACCTGAACTTTGTGATCGGAGATGAGCGCTTGTATCGAAATAGAGCATGGCGACCGGACGTAAACACCATCGGCTCGCTGTCTTAGCGATGCCCTGCGTTCTCCAAAGCGCCCTTATTACAGGTCTTCACCAAAAGCAGCGACCACCACGATGACGACACGATTGCCGCCCTGCTTGCTTTCTGCTGCAACCGTGTGGCCGGAAAGACTCTAGATCCATCCGACCACCCATCCATCCACTCATCCATTGATGCTACACCAGAAAAACTTGGACCGCGGGAGCCTCCAAGGCGGACGCACCAATCCGAAACGCTCGCAACCGGCCTCTGTATCGTACGAAAAGCCTAGTCGAGCGAGCGGTATCGAGTGTATCGCTTCGACGGCATGATGCCGACGTCCGGTTTCCGCAACGCCGCTACCGTCTCCGCGGCTTGTTGCCGTTTCCGGAAATATTCCAGGGCCTCATTCCCAAAACATTCCAGAACTGAAATCGTAACCCAAGTCAATTTCATTCGTTGGCTCGTTGCTCGCTCTGTCGATGGCGACGCCGTGCCTTGAGCCCGTGGCGACCCAGTGCCGCCACCAGAACCCCAGGTCATACCGGGCATCCCAGAGCCGATATTCACGAGGCCATTGCAGGTGAAGTCATCTAGTGTGCAGGGTCGCATCCACTCGACAAGATAGATCTCTGCTGGTTTTGGTTTGCGAAAGCCCGGCCTGCCGAATCGTCCTCCACGCTCGGCCGTATCGAGGACAACGATCGGCAGTGAATCAACCAGCAGACGCGACGCAAGAACCGTGCATACGGACAGCGTACTTTCAGCGTCGGTAGATCCGGGCAGCACAGGGCCTCTTACAGAGGTCCCTTCGGCTGCGGAGTCGGGCAAGCGCCCTGTATTAGAGAAGCGCGGCTGTGACTCGGCTTTGTTTGCCGCTGGGACGCTCACGGAGACCAGAGACTGGCCGAGGGGGACGACCCAGCCACTGGGAACAAAGTTTTCCCAGCCAATGGGACAGCGAGGAAAAAGTGGTTCACGCGCAATCTCGTCAGACCGGCGCACAGCTCGGCGAAAGTCCAGAGGCACCCGCTGACTCGCGTCCATGCCTGCGTAACGGACTCGCTCAGTTAGGCGTGATTCCTACCGACACGCTGCCACCTTGTCAGGTGTGGAACGCGCTGCGAACGTGTCGTCCCCAAGCAAGAGCGGTCGCGAATGAGAATCGCCCTTAACCGGTGTGCCTTGCAGTTGCTCGCATACGCTGGAGCACCAAAAAACATTTTCTCGTATCTGGCGGCTGCGAAAACAGCAGTGAGAATCGTGTTCACGCGAGCTCCGCTCTCGCAGTCAAGTGCTTTCTGCTGCATCTACGCTGNGAGAAAGCGTTTTTTCTAGTTACAGGGACTCTATGACGGTACGTTTACGCTACAGTAGAGGTCTGTNGACGTGAAGCGGTGTGTTCTGCATATGCAACAGACCTTTTGGATGGATTCGGATTCTGAAAAAATACGTGTGCTGGTATTCTTGCGGTGTGTCGACACGGACGTGCGGGTTCTGCGTACCCGACAGACCTACTAAATGGTGGATTTGGATTCTACAAAACAATATGCACTGCTGTTGTAGATTTATATCGACGTACTACGGTGCATTCCATATAAGTTATCGATACGGGGCAAAAACTGAAACGCACCTTCCAGCACGCGATATGCAGGAAAGCATGCGCCCTCCCTCAACGCTGGACATATTCACATTCGAACATCGCTTCCTGTACGTACGTTGGTAGATGTTCCCTCTAAACCAAAACAATTTGCAGGTGGCGCTGCATCTTCGAGGATGCGTCCTATTCGCAGGAAATCCGGCGTTCGAGTCATACGCAGTTCAGGGCGCGAAGTACATTTTAGCCTGCACAAGCACAAGTATGTCAAACCCTCGACCAAGAGCAACAAGCATGCAACGTATAGACTGGAAACGATCACCTCGGTGCCAAAGTGTACCTCTCTGCTGTGCGAGTTTCCGGCGCTGCGGCACGCTCCAGGTGTCAGTANTGCACTGGAGCTACCCGTGACCCTAACCGATCATTGCTCGCTTGCGTCCCCGAGCTCTAACAACATCAAGCCTTCGTAGCACGAGCTTCGCATTTTCAATTGAGGAACCCGATTCATACGCTCGCAAAACCTGCGCAAAGTACGCTGCTGCTTGCTGAACATGAACAGAAGCGAGCGCGCGCTCGAGCACATACAGGTCAACAGCTTTCGCTTCCACTGTGGTGTCGCTCTGTATAGGGTACTGCTGCGCTAACCCAAAGTCAATCACAAATACAGTGCTTTCGTTTCGGTCGGCGGACTCGCGCACAATGAAGTTGGAAGTCGTGAGGTCACCGTGGATGAGGCCCACCGCGTGTATCGCCGCTACCATGCGTCCGACTTGTTCCAACACTGCTGCTATATGCGTTGTTCCTTCAACTGATTCACGCGTGCGCAACCAGTCGCGCAGACTCAAACCCTCTATCCACTCTAGAACCAGTCGCAGCCGGTGTGGATCCACTAAGTACACTGCAGGTACGTGAACGTGCGGTAGAGACCAGGCTCGCGCGAGCGCTCGTGCCTCAGCGATGATTCTCGAGCGGTTCAGGTGTTCATCTAGCTCCGGTATGCGATAACGCTTGGGCAAACGTTGTTTAATGGCCACGTCCTGGTCACCGAAGAGCCTCGTGCGGTAGATGGTGGCTTCTGCACCCTGCGCTACGGCNGCCAGTCCAGGACTTGCAGCCGGCTGAGACGCNGGAGTTTGGCTTCCCATCTCAATCCCGTCAAACTTCAACCGTCACGAGTGACTCTGCTGGTGAACATCCGCTTTAAAAACGGCAGATTTGGGCAGTGGACTTGTCTCCGGGCCAGACCGGGGTTTCGTGACCAGGGCAGCTGTCAGCAGCTGTAGCTCGCCGAACGCGAGCGGGCACGTGCATCTGAAGGTCGTTCGCCTTACCATGGTTACGGTTTCGTTCCCCGAGGTGAGGCTCTTCAACAGCCGCACGAGTTTCACCTGAAGAAACGCATAGTTGAGGAGAGCATGCACTCGTCAGGAGAGTACACCCGAGAGCGGCTGGGTTTTCTCAGCGCCATAAACGTCGCACAGCCGCTGGTCAATGGTTGTAGGACGGGGAGACGCGTGTGCTACTCGCGCAGTCGCTGGAATCTGGCGACAACGAAAAGGGCTGCAAAAGTTATGATCGAATCTCAGTCAAGTTTACCGGTGGATGTCCCGCACTGCGAAGCGTTAACGCGCAGGTGGGTTCGCGACTTTGTGCTGGCGCTCCAGCTGTGCCCGTACGCGCGGGCGCCTTTTCTCGCCAACCAGGTGAGAATTGCCGTTGATGGTGCTACATCCATCCAACAAGTTGAACGAGCACTGGAGCGAGAGGCGCAAGTGCTGCAGCATGCACCAGAGGAAGCGTTGGCAACCACACTGCTCGTGTTGCCGAACTTTCATCCCCGAGACTTTGAGCGTTTCTATGCGAGCACGCTCCTTCTGGAACGACGCTGGGAGGCACGCGGCCTAAGTGATTCCTTCGTGCTGGTTTTTTTCCATCCAATGCATATGTATGCGAAGCATGGTGCCCCAGCGAACGGTTGTATCCCGGTAGACCAGTTGGATTACGAACGACGAGCACCCTTGCCCACGATCAACCTTCTTCGAGATGATCAAGTCGACGCAGCTGTGGCGTCTGGCAAGTCCACAGAAATGCTGGAGCACAATGCCGCACATTTAAGTACAATCCCACTGGAAGCATTAGAGATTCGCTTCCGATGCCTGTACAAGACGGATGCGTAAAGCGCATCAACATGGGGTCTCCTGGGAGCCGGTCTCTTCGATGCGCCATCGTTGGCCTCGAAGAGTCCTGATCTTCGCCGGAGTGGTTCAAGTCTGCACTCGATATTTGTCGAGCGTGGAGTTTGGCCTTGGTTCAGATGCGCGACTGCGCCTCTTAACAGATAACTGCACCGTGCATCGCCGTGCGGTGTTTGGGGCGTTCAAAATTACTGGTGCATCATCTCGTGCAGAAGCATTCGAAGAATCGCCAGCTCCGTTCTTTGGAAACGGTGGAATCGGTATGAGGCAAAGACGCGCAGTACGCCTTGTTCGTGGTCTGACCGTCGGACCGGACTGAACATGAAAGTAGCGCTCGATATGGTGTCTCGGTAGGTGGCCCAAGCGGTCGTCACCGGCGCCCTGTGGATTCGAGAGCGTACGCATCAAAAGTGAATATACTGCTCTTGAGCGAGCGCTGTCTCTTGTTAACGATGCCTATGACGTAGTTTCATGAAAAGCATGTGCATCCGGATGCATGTCGTTCGTACATTGATCGAGCTGGCTATTCATCGCAGGTACATCACGCGTGACTTGGGCGCATGCGCAACCGAATACCTGCTTCATCCAGAATGAAAATGCGTTCGTGCCTGTGTATTCCGGAATATTCGTTCGTTCGTGCGCTCGTGCATCGATGTTCGTTCATACATTGCGTAACTTGCGCCAAAAGTAGGCGCTGCATTCCGTACATGTGGTGGATTGCATCCACCGGGAGACGCCCATAATCCAGCGTCTCACATCAGAACAGATCCGCTTCGATATCCACGCGGCGTGCCAGGCTAACGGTGGTGTCACCGGTTAGACGCATGACGCGCAGCAACCTGGCTTGCTTATGAACATGACGCGATAAACCAACTTAATCAGCCGCATTCAGCTGATCTAGCTCCGCTTTCGTCTGTTCCAAGCGACGTTGGACTCTTGAGCGCAAAAGAGGGTTCGCGATGCGACTGATCTCCCGCTCCAGTTCCGCAATCCGCTGCTCTAAATTGCGGCGGAGAAGATCCTTTCGAGCCTGTTCCGCCTGGCGTGCGGCACTAACGGCCGTCGCAGAGGGCCTTTCTTCCGTGGTCGCGGGTTCAGAGTCCTGCAGGAGCGCCTCCTCAAGCTCAGACGCAAGCTGATCCGTTTCCGTTGGGAGAGATACCGGCGCTGCCTCAAGAGGTGTTTCATTCGGCAGCTTCTCCATATTTGCCACAGAAGCACTTGCTTGGGTTATGACTGATGCTTCTGGCGGCTTTGGCATCTCCTCTTTGGGAAGCGGCACCCAGATCTCCTCCTCTACGACCTCTTCGTCAACATCCACTGAGACTGGCATCGGCCCATTCCACGGTTTTCGAAAGTCCAGCGCATACTTGATGATTTCCTCATGCTGCGCCACCTCTATCGCCGAATACTTGGGTTCTTCTGGCCGATGGCGTTCAAGGAAGCCACGACTAGCGGGCGTTAATCCGTCCCCAAGGGTCTCTTCTGTGCCGGTCGGCAGATCCTTCGGGTCTTCGTAGATCTGAAGGATTTGGTGCACGTCCGCGCACTTGTACACTGTGCGGCCGTCTAAAGTCTTCCATGACTCCACTATGCACGGAAGATCGAACATGAAGCCAAAGTGCTCTTCGTACTGCGTTTCGTTCCCGATACGAAGCGCAGCTAGACGGCCATTGCGATTTTCCGGAAAGAAAACCAACCAAAACTGTTCGGTCTTCGTCGACGCCAGCAACTGCCGCGAGCTCGCCTGACCAGTATTATCTGCAGCTAGACTGTTGCCAGCACTGGAAAACCCCTGGTCGACCGAATCAACAGCGGTGGCAGCTACTGTACGTCGCCCGCCGACGCTGGTAGTAGCGTCCTCGACAGTATCCCATGCGCTCGCCTCCAACGCGTCTCGCAAGCGCTTTGCCAGACGCTCAGGCAACCTCAGAATAAAGTGACTCTCCTGAGGCGCATCCATGCCTCCAGAAAAGCGAGTAGCACTCGAGCTCGGAAATATCGCTCAAGCGGTACAGGAATACAGCGTTCCCAAGGCGTCAGCGAGCAACACTCATTCCCGAAGCGTTCATGGCGAGGCCGTAGCCCGCGCCGCTCCACGCGTCCACCCGGACGACATATCCGGCATGTCGACGCTGGTTTGTTCCAGCGTTTTAGACCGGCGGACGACGACAAGTTTCGGAGACCGCAAGGTCGGTGTCCGAAATCGACATGTCGCCTGTTGGGTTCAGGGAGTCGTGTCCAGGCTTCGCGGGTATGTTCCCAACGCACGCTGTGAACGGAGGATTCGGACACGCGTTCCTGCGTCGCAGCAGAGCTGTGGCCATGCTTCGGAGCCGCGCGCAGAAACCGTGCTCTGTTCTAGGGCGCTCGATGAGGATTTTAGTGCGCTGCTCCGATGCGAATCCAACCGAGCGCTATGTGGTGGAGCCGGCTTCACCACCTAATGACGCCGGCGACGAGCAACTCCAGCCTGTGGCCTCCGCCTCTCTGTCACAGGCGACTTGCTGGACGCTGAGCGGCATGACGCTTAAAGAACTGGAAAACTTTGTTAGTGGCATGGGCGAGAAGCCATACCGTGCCCGTCAGTTGTACAAGTGGCTTTACCGCCCGCCAGTTGCCTCGCAGGTGGATGATATGACCGACCTTGGAAAACTCTTCCGAGAGGCACTGGCGAGCAGTGCCCGTCTGCACGCTCTTTCGCTACGCGAGGTCCGCGAAGCACAGGACGGAACACGCAAACTCGTCTATCAAGTCGACGGTGACAGCCCCGGGGCAGTGGAGTCTGTGCTCATCCCTGCCTCCGGTCGGAACACGTTGTGCATTTCCTCGCAGCTGGGATGCGCGATGAATTGTCAGTTTTGTTTCACCGGAAAAATGGGTCTGCAGAGAAATCTGACTGCAGCGGAAATCGTCGATCAGGTCACATTGACCAAGGCTCGCTACGAGTCACCGCGGCAGGCGAGCACGCAAATATCGAACATTGTCTTTATGGGCATGGGTGAGCCATTTCAGAATTTGGATAACGTGCTGAGAGCGTTGGAGATCCTGTTGGACCCCAAGGCCATGGGTCTCTCTCATCGCAAAGTTACGGTGAGCACTTCGGGTCTGGTCCCGGAGATACGACGCTACCTGCGCGAAACATCAGCGAATCTGGCGGTGAGCCTCAATGCCACAACGAATGAGGTGCGCAACTGGATCATGCCGATCAATCGAAAATATCCATTGGAAGTGCTTCTGGAGACATTGCGTGAGGAGTACGCCCGCGATGCTCGCCGCGGTGACAAAGTTTTCTTTGAATACGTGCTCCTCGGAGGAGTGAATGACTCCCTCGACGACGCGAAGCGCTTACTCAGACTGATCGCGCATATTCCCTGCAAAGTGAACCTGATTCCGTTCAACTCACATGCCGGTTCAGAGTTTCGACCAAGTCCGCTCCCGCAAATGGAAGCTTTTCGCCAGTATCTCCACGAACGGGGGGTTCTGGTGACCCTCCGCCGTAGTCGTGGTGATGATAAAATGGCGGCATGTGGGCAGTTGGGGAACCCAGGGATCGGTCGAACGCCTCCTCGCATGCGCGTACCCGATGCTTTTCAAAAGGTGCTCGGAACGACACCGCTTCAGACGCGTAGGTCAGCAGGTGCTTAGCAAGGCTTGTCAAAGCATTGAGAGCTTCACGTCAGACAAGTCATAGATGAATCGTTTGTCTAACCTGAGCAGCACACGTCTGAAAAGTACCGCCCGCTCCCGTGGCAACGACGCCGCATGCTTCGGGAGTGCCCCGGATTATTGGATCGCAGAGGCACTAGGCATTGATCGCACGATGTCGAAAAGCACATCCTTGCGGGCACGTCTTGTGGCGTGAATTGAATATGCAGCTATTCTCGGTAAGAATGCATCGACATGGCCCAGATCTGTAGGTTTGCTGCGCCGACGACAACAGCGCTGGCAGTGGCGGCAGCGGTTTGCCACGGCATGCGCGTATCGCGCTCGTGCAGCGTCTTTGGGCCAATTTCTTCGAAAACACTCTCGATGATCCCCATATATGCAGTAAAGGCAGGTCTCGAGACTCGCTCGAAATTGCTGCATTTCGTGGTCTTGCGCGTTCCGATAGTCTCCGATGGAGCGTCTACTTCTGCGTCAGATTAGAACGGAACACAGAACTGTTCGCTTTGTGCATGCTTTTTGGTGTTTTTCCTAACGTGCTCAGATGGACAGTATTCATATTCAAAGTTTAGCACGTTGTGCGTACGGATTCATCCGTAGTTTTAGAATCTTCGGTTGTCGTTTTTGCGTGCTCATCTAGACTCTCTTCTGCGGGACGTCGTTCTGACCCCGGCATCGAGATGATTCGCGACGCACGCGAACAAGGATTCGTAAACTAAATAACAGGATCACCCGGTTCGGAAGTGCAAGCGTCCATCCTTTTACTGTTTCTTACGTGAAACGTATTCATAGCACGCATTCTTCATGTTTTCGATCGTTCTGTTTCAAGGTGACTCATGGGCGCTGCAATGCACGCCAGTGAATTGACGTCGAAAACAGCATCTCACAAGTTCATGCCAAAACTTGACAACATATATGATGTGGAATCATCTATTCCGTTCGAAAAACAAATCAGCCTCTCCTTGTGGCTAACGATGAAACCGCATACGACAGCAGTAGAATTCCGCAGACGGGATTCGCTCCTGAAGGCTGCCGTCTCTTTGATTCGTACGGAAAAGGAGCCCGGACTCTGACGAACTTCAGTGATCGCAGCGATCGACTCCACTGGTGCATGCGTCACCGCTTGGCGTGAGGCGAGCGCAGACGGATCGAACATTCTCGGTGTACTCCCCAGTCTCGATTTTCTTTCGGTCCTTGTTTCATCATAGACAGGATACCATTCCACAAATCCTCGATCGAATGGAGCAGCATGTGCTTGCGTAATCAGCAGGCAGATTACTCACTCGGAAACCGCCCTAGAGAAGCCCGTGATCATCGAGCGATGCACCTGGCGCGGAATCCGGCGCTGGCATCGAGGAGGACCTTCTGTTCTCGTCAAGGGCATGAACCAGGCGCCAAACCGAGCGGTCACACGTCACAGGATAGCCCCTGGAGCACGTGAACCGGATACATCTGGGAAGACCTGGCCGCAGTCAACCGTCACAACAGCGAATCACGGATCGGGGCTGTATACCAGGAGCATGTGGATGGCATACGAAGCGTAGATCACAACGACGGCATGTGCACGAACCGCACTGAATACAGCTGGGGGCAGCGAAATCGGGACGTGACTGCTGACACGAACAATCCTCGACTGCTGAAAACGGAGCTCGATGGAAAGAAGAAACCGCTGTATATGAAGCTTGATATACGTGAAATGAAGAGGATTCAGTCGGATCTAACACCTGCAAACGCTGGCATTGATGACCTTCGGAAGACGCCTGAACTTCGATTTATGCATCCATGTCGAGCAATCCGTTCCATTTCATTCCAAAATCGTTGCTGCGATCATCGTTATCGTCCGTTACTCAAGAAGATTTCCGCGCTCCTCAGCGCCACTAGCCACGGTGCACCTGCACGAATCCGCACCCGCNTCCCAGCGACAAGTCGCGTATGGNTCCCTGCTGGCATACCGCCGCGATGCTCCCTGTCCCGTGGGCCTGGCACGCAACATAGGCGGGCATGCACGGGAGCATCCATAGGGCTTCGCATCTCGCGACTCGGATTGCTCTGTTGGTGGCCGCGCTCACACCAAAGNCTCCCCGGAGACTTTGTATTCGAGCAACGTGTTTACTCGAATACGCCATTCCTGCGTGCGCCAAGAGGTACAACATCCGCTGAAACTTGGATAGATTCAGCCAGTCGGGTGGCGACGCACCCAGCCAACATCGCCGATATCCGGAGCTGAACACGGTTTTCAGTCACGCAAAACTAGAAAAGCGGTAGCAGCACATGTCCGAAAGCGGGTGCAAGTCAAGGGAACCAATCGTCTAGAATAAGTACTTCAAAGGGAATGCTGATACCATCGTATCTCCGTACGGCGAGCCAGGTTGCAGCGCGCTCAGCGTCGCATCATGTACATGAGACGGGTCGGCATACCGCGAACTGCTTGATCGATTCACGCCCTACTTGCGATGGACGGACTGGTCTAGTGCTCTCGAAAGTCAGAAGCGTCTGTGAAGCAGCGAGAGGCTATTTCCTGGTTACTGGCGAGTCTCGAGGATAAACGGGAATCAAGGTAGAGTGACAGACCTTATACTGCTCAAGGAGCAAAACAACCGCTTCAGCGGAGCGCGCTATCATTTACGGAAGGATACCCAGCTTCGAGCATGATTCGACCACGATACGCGGACCCAAGCACTGGGACATACCGTGCTAAGAATCCGCGTTAGCTGATTCCCAGTGGCACTTTGCGAGCGGCATGACCTCTCTCTGCAGTGATGCATGCCCGACGGGGTTCCACAGGTTCCGCTATGCTTTCGCACCGTCCGGTCTCCGTCCTCAACGTGCGACGCATTCAAGAGACCCGCTCCAAAAAAAAACATGGATGCGCCTGGGCCTAAATCACGGTGACACCAACATCGAGAATAACTCAGTGGAGACGACATGGTTCAGTGAAAAATTTAAAATTAGAAACTTTATACTCATTTTCAGAGTAGCAGCGTGCACTACTTAGCCGTTGCAGCCGATTCGGCGGCTCATGAAGACCCACAGCCACCACCACGAGAGCCACATCCAGGGCCCGCTCCATGTCATCTTCGTGAAGCGCTCAAGCCTGAGACGCACCAAATGCACCAGCTACGCTTCTGCTACCGCAAACTACACACACGTATTCTGGTTTGCGAGCACCCAGCGTCAGTGGTACCGTGTCAATCGCGTCGAAGCTCGAAGCGTTCGCACCGAACACCGCTGGCAGTCACAGCGTAGAGTTCGAGTGCATCGCCTGTTAGAATGTCGCGTTCAGCAGCCGAGTTGAACACGTCTCGTGTCAACTCGATCGCCTCAGCGAGACTAAGAGACGCCATGCGCTGATCATCCGGNACATCGTATTTCTGGCGACCAGCGAGCTGCTGGTCCAGTACAGGTTGCACCAATGTCTGCCCTGAGCCGCTGCATACCACTTTGACTTTCTCAAATGAGCCAATTGCATCGTATCCGAAGACGAATCCCTCGCCAGTGTTCGCGTCAATACCTCCCAATACATTAAAGGCGTAAATCGGAAAAAATCGACGGCTGTATAGCGTATTGCTGAGGAGCTGTGCAATTGCGCCCAGAGACATCTCCTTCTGGTGCTGGTATCTGTAGATTTCAAGTCGAGACCGCAGGATTTTGTGAAGGTATTGTCGATCCGCGCCCATGCCTGCACTTGCGAGCACCGCCTGATCCGTAAGCTGCACAATTTTTGTAAAGTTTCGGCTTGGAATGGAGAAGCCAACAGACAAGCGAGTGTCAGCTGCAACAATAGCATAGTCACGACCCGCAAGCGCAAGAACGGTACCCCCGTTATCCACGTATGGTGACCATGTGCGCTGATGTGATACGATCTTTCTCTGCGTGTCCGAGTCGAAACTCATGGAGACAAAACCTGGGTCTGGGTGGCTCATCCTAGTAAACTAAACCTTCCGAACAATCAGGTTCGCCAACACCTTGAATCAGAAGCCGACGAGACAGCTCGTTCTGTTTCCACCGCTCCGGATCCTGGAAAAGACACAACTATTCTGCGTCGTTTTTGGTACGCAACGTTATACGTCAAGTGAAATCCCAGAAACAAACGCTTTCGTACTGTGATGCGTCCGCGCCCAGCAGTTTGTTGCCTACGCTGCACGGTCTACTTGAGTCGGTTCTGGTGAGATCTGTTGGCAACACGCAGACTACCGCTGGATCTTTCGACAGTAGTGCAAAGAAATACGAATATCGCTCTCGAATCGTCAGTCTTAGAACCGGATGAAAAAGAAGCAACGCACTCGTGAGTGTGATATGAAGGAAGCGCTGAAACGCGAGGCTACATCCAAGGAATTCAGCCGTCGCTCAATAGCGATTAGATACATTTTGGGTCAGTGCGCTCGACTGGGGATCCTGTCTGCAGTTCAGAGGTCTCGGAGTTGCATCGCTATGAATATGTCGTAGAGAAGACTTGCAAGTATATGAGCGTCGTCCGTGCGCTTGCCTTATCCATTGCCCCCGGGAAAACGAATACTGGTAGAAAATTGGTGCAGGACTTGGCGACTTCACGATACTGGCGGTATGGTTCACTCTTTGGGGCCCAGATAATGGTATATGAAGCATTATGTCTCCCTTTGCTGGACAGTGATTCTTGGCAATAGACGAATACCAGGCAGTACCTGCTCTATCTTGAAAATCAGGGTCGGATCTGTTGGCGCTCTCGGCCTATTTCGAGCACACAACCAACGACTTTCCGACTCGAAACGAAGTGCTTTACGCTGCAGCTTCGAGTGAGCTCCCGGCAAAGTCTGCACGCCTGTCATTGCGCTAGACCACGGTGACGCTAAGCTAGGTGCAGCTCGTTAGGAGCCCGGTTCTTATCGCGAACGAGTCTATGCTTGATGAGAGCAGGCAACGAGCCGGTCGAATTAGGTCGCTCCTTGCACACACATCACAGCGGCGTATGGGAGCCATAGGTAGCGGACCGGGCTTACATGTCGCCCCGCCTTCACGGAGCTAATGCGAATGCATTTGTCGCCGCCACTGGACGTTCGTCGAGGTGCCTCTGTGCGGTTCACAGTCGCACCTTCGAGACGCTTGCCCAGACAGCATTTGGTGCCTGGCGATGCTCTTCTCGTCTCGTCTCTTCTTGGCTTGGCAGCGTTTGCCAAGACTTGCTATCAGTCGAAACTGCTTTCTCGATAACTCATATGTGAATATCAAGCTGAAAGACTACACCCGATGGCGAATAAATGCCCATGAAGTACTCGCGGGGTCTGTGGATTTGGGCATCAGGCGCCGAAGCGCTAAACTGGTGTAACTTGAGCAAATTGGCTTCCGCGAAACACGAGGCCCTGTAACAAGGGTATATCATTCAGATTCTGTTTCGAAGGAACCGTTGCAGGTCGGGTCTGTGTGATCATCCCGCCTGACCCTAAAGTACGCACTGCTCCTGGAGAGGGAAAGCGAGTTAGACTACTCTGACTCGCGAAAAGGCAGCGTCGGAGCTCGGTAGCTTCCAGAGCATCCAGAGGGCAGCGTTTCCAGGTGTGCATACGCAGCGCCCTCTGGGTACTTGACCCATGTNGTTTCCGTCTGGATCAATGGGAAACGAAAAATTCCTCACGAGGCGACCGTCTACCACGGTAAAAAGTTATCGTTTAAATGCCCTGCTACTGAAACAACCACGGAACGATCACCGATATAGACGCAGAAAGCGGTATCGTGAGCAGCCAAGCGAGCACTATTCGAACTAGCGTTCTATACTGAATCGGTTTGCCCTGCGAATACGCAGCACCAGCGACGGCTGCAACTAGAATCTGTGTCGTACTGACCGGAATACCAGCCGTTGTCGCAACCAATACGCAGAGAGTCGCTGCCGTCTGAGCTGCAAGGCCCGTTGCAAAATCCAGTTCCGCAATAGCATACCCTACTGTCTGCATGACTCGATAACCAAATAGCGTTAGACCGCACAGAATTGAAGCGCCGCCAAGGGCCAATAACGAAAGCGAGATTGCTCCCGATGCAACTGTTTCTCTATCTCCTGAATCATGTCGCGCATAGTTGATGATGTGAACCAGCGGTGCAATGCCGTTACTGACATCTGGACGTGAAGGCGCAGCACCGCGATTGCGTCACTGCATCCTCGTGGTTAGTAAGCTGTTCAGTGATTCGAAGCAATATCGCTAGATGTATACTTACCGTTTCCTCCATGCGCAAACGCCAGCGCTGCTGCCGTAAAAACCATCAAGATCCGCAAGCCTATCGCTCGACTATGAGCAGGCTCTTCCGAACTGGATTCCGCTTGCCACTCACTCGAGAAAGCGTCCTGTCCCGAATGAGGTACTCGGGACTGGCCTGGAGGCACCACTGTGTCCACGTACGGAGCGAGTAATGCTCTCCGTTTGACCAGAAACACCGTTGCAGCAACTGCAAACGCCAAACTACTTGTTGCGGCCGCAATGGGGGCCATCCAGTCCCTCAAGAGGAAACGAAGATCGGGCGGGCCTGCCGTGAACACGAAAATGGATAAAGTACCGATGATTGCGCCAGCGAGCAAGGGTAGTCCCAGAACCTCCTCGGAGATACAGCGAGCTCCGCAAATAAAATACAGCACGTAGCCGGAAAGAAAGCCTACAAACGGTGACATGGTCCAGGCGGTTAACATCGACCAGACCGCTGGCCAGTGCACCAACATGGGCGCTTCCGGTTGGCCTGGGGCAGCTGAACTCGACAAAACCCTGGCAAAGCGCTGCCGCCAGACCTGATACGCCCCGCTGGCAACAACCGCGGAAGCGGTTGCGTGGGACGCAGATACAGGCAGTGCGGCCACAGTGCTCCCCGTCACAAGGCTAAAACTCGCCAGCAGACACCCCAGGGCACCGATAGCTCGCTGACGAGCCGATCCACCAGAGACAAGTTGGGAGCTGACGTGTTCGGTCACGCTCGCGCCGGCGAAGAGCGCTCCCGCGAACTCGAAAACTCCCGCGAAAAGGATCAGAGGAGCTGCCCCTTTGATTCGTGCCCAAAGACTCGCTGGCCCTGAGTACACTGGTACATGCAATGCACCAGCACCATAGGCAGTTCCCAGTACGTTCGCAACGTCGTTGGCGCCCATCATGCAAAGGACGCCGACGGCTAGCGCTACACCGCAAACCGCGAGAACGGTTGAACCCAGGTCAAGCATTGCATAGGTCCGCACTGTGGGTCACGAAACGACACAGGTCATTGCTTCCAAGTGCACCTGAAACAAAAACTTAACTAGGTTGAATCCTAGAAACGTAGAAGAAAACTATTCAAGGTTTGCACGACAAAAGAACGGGGGACAGGTGGTGTTCGAATCGAGGCGACGCGCCGCTCGTAGAAGCATCCAGAGTAGTGTGCTGTCGAAACTGGGGCATTTGCTCTGTACCAANAGAAAGGTACTGGGAATCAGCGGTTTTCTCGATCNATTTAGCNGATGAAGATGCGTTTCATCGGGAAGGAAAAATGATTCTGCTGGAATAGATGGAATACTTTG
>JGI24721J44947_10005796_pt1 | contig 16809 bp, 9 predicted proteins | sample YelNatPaOPGAMG01_FD_44947 | JGI IMG/M metagenome (IMG submission 44947)
AAAGAGGAGAAATTATTGTTGATCACCAAACTTATCAGTCATCTGATCCGGCTATTTTTGCCGCAGGAGATGTCTGCGATTCTTTGTATCAACAAAATAATATAGCTGTAGGCGACGCTATTAAAGCTGTTTTAAGTATCTATAATAGAATTAAATAACAACTTATTTTTTCTTTTTAATTTTTTCTTTATATCGACTTGACAAACAGGTTTTGCTTTCTATAATTAAAGACGAAATGAAGAAAATGTTTAAACCTTAAAAAGAGTCGGGCTAGTTTTATTTTATNAGCCCGCTCTGCGCGGGTTTTTTGTTTGATTGAGAATGTTGAGCTGGCTAGTTCTTTAAAAATAAATCTTATTATTAATTAAAATATTTTATTAATAATAAGATAAATATGGAAGATTGATATTCTTAAGATTCATTTATTAGCAAGCAGAATCGCATTTAAGGGCTTATAGTGGATGCCTTGACACCAAAAGGCGATGAAGGACGCGGCGTAGCGGCGATACTCCTCGGGTAGGTGCGTAGCAACCTGTGATCCGGGGGTCTCCGAATGGGGAAACCTGTTTTGGTAAACCCAAAACAGTTCCGATTTTATGTCGGAACNGCAAACCCGCTGAAGTGAAACATCTCAGTAAGCGGTGGAAAAGAAAACAAGTCTATTGAAAAATAGAAACATTCCCTAAGTAGCGGCGAGCGAAATGGGAAGAGCCTAAATCAATTAAAATTTTCGAAAGAAAATTCTAATTGAGGTTGTAAGACGTATACTCTGCTAAAATCTATTTTTGTTGCTATGCTTAGAAACAAAAATAGATTAAAGTAAGGAAGAGTTAAAAAATCTTTAGCTAGCCGAATAAGCTGGAAGGCTTAACCAAAGAAGGCGATCGTCCTGTAGGCGAAAGCTGAAGATCTCTTTAGTATTCGTTCTTAAGTACTTCGACANACGAATGGGTCGAAGGAATCTGCCAGAACTACTCTGGCAAGGCTAAATACTTTTGGTGATCGATAGTGAACTAGTACCGTGAGGGAAAGGTGAAAAGCAGGCCTGTTAGGCCGTTGAAATAGAACCTGAAACTATAAGCTTACAAAGAACAGGAACGCTAACTTTTATATATTTTATAAAAGCAGCGCGACTGTGTGCCTATTGAAGAATGAGCCAACGACTTTATATGTGTCGCTAGTCTAACTCGTTTAAACGAGGGAGGCGTAGGGAAACCGAGTCTGAATAGGGCGTTAGCGGCACGTATAAGACCCGAAGCCAGATGAGCTTGCCTTGACCAGGGTGAAGTTCGCAGAAATGCGGATGGAGGCCCGAACCGGTTGGTTGTTCAAAACCTTCGGATGAGTTGAGGCAAGGAGTGAAAAGCTAATCGAATCTGGTAATAGCTGGTTCTCTCCGAGATAGTTTTAGGACTAGCCTCAAGAACTACACTTTGGGGGTAGAGCTCTGGATGTTTGGTATAGGGCGAAAGCTCGACCAATCAATCAAACTGCGAATACCGAAGTGCTTATCTTGGGAGTCAGACTGTGGGGATAAGCTCCATAGTCGAGAGGGGAAGAGCCCAGATCGTAGTCTAAGGTCCCCAAATTTTTGCTCAGTGTGAAAGGTAGTGATCCGCCTAAGACAGATAGGAGGTTGGCTTAGAGGTAGCCATCCTTTAAAGAGTGTGTAACAACTCACTATTCGATTGGCGGGTTGCGCCGAAAATGTACCGGGGCTTAAGCAAAATACCGAAGACACGAATACCAGTACTTTTGTATTGGTATGGTAGGAGAGCATCCTTAGTGCCGTGAAGGTTGACCCGTGAGGGCAGCTGGAGTGCTAAGGAGAGAGAATGTTGGCATGAGTAACCATCAAAGCCGATAAGAAATCGGCTCCTCGAAAATCCAAGGTTTCCTCCGCACTGGCAATCAACGGAGGGTTAGGCGATCCTAAGGCAATGGTGAAAACCGAAGCTGATGGACAGCTGGTTAATATTCCAGCCCTTCGATTTTTTTATCTAGCAGTGACAAAGGAAAGAGGATAAAGTGCCTTATTAGTTTGGCATCCATGACGTGAGCTTTTCCGAAAGGTTAAGCGTGCGTAGTGGAAACGTAGAGTTTTTGCTCTGCGGATTTTATCGAAGAGCCTTTCAAGAAAAGCTGCTAGATGTTAAGGAAATCGAAATCGTACCGTAAACCGACACAGGTGGGTGAGGCGAGAAGCCTCAGAGGAACGAGTGACCTGCCGCTAAGGAACTCGGCAAAAAAGCGGCCGTAAGTTCGCGATAAGGCCTCCCCAACAACCTCAGATTGTATCAAAGGGAAGTTGGGGCGCAGCTAAAGTCCCTCTAGCGACTGTTTACCAAAAACACAGCTCCCTGCTAACTCGTAAGAGGATGTATAGGGGGTGACGCCTGACCGATGCGAGAAGGTTAACGGTAGCGGTCTGCCGCCAACATCCAACTTCTAACTTCNAACTTCCNACAAATTTGTGGTTGGCTGTTGGNGGTTGGCTGTTGGTGGTTGGCTGACTGCCCGAAGCCCTCGTCAATGTCGGCTGTAACTATAACGGTCCAAAGGTAGCGCAATTCCTTTCCGGGTAAGTTCCGGAGCGCATGAATGGCGTAACGACTGGAGGACTGTCTCAGCGGCAAGCTCGGTGAAAATGCGATTCCCGTGAAGACGCGGGGTACCTGCAGCAAGACGAAAAGACCCCGGAAGCTTTACTATAGCTTGGTATTGATATTAAGATTTGGATGCGTAGCGTAGCGAGGAGACTTTGAAGTCTGCCTTTNGGGGCAGATGGAGTCGACAATGAAACACTCGCCTTTCAAATTTTATTATCTAACATCGGTGGCAAAAACACCGGTAGACAGTGCCTGGCGGGTAGTTTTACTGGGGCGGTATCCTCCTAAAGAGTAACGGAGGAGTTTATTAAGGTCAGCTTAGCGCGGATGGAAATCGCGCTGAAAGTGTAAAGGCAAAAGCTGGCTTGACTGTGAGGCCTACAAGCCGAGCAGGTGCGAAAGCAGAACTTAGTGACCCGACGATAATATTTAATTTTTTTAATCAAAAAATTAAATTCTTTGTAGGAAGGTCGGAGACAACGGATAAAAGCTACTCCGGGGATAACAGGCTGGTGAAGTCCGAGAGTTCCCATCGACGACTTCGCTCGGCACCTCGATGTCGGCTCGCCACAGCGCGGGGGTGGAGAAGCTCCCAAGCGTTTGGCTGTTCGCCAATTAAAGTGGCACGTGAGCTGGGTTCAGACCGTCGTGAGACAGGTCGGTCTCTATCTACTGCAGGCGGTGATACTTGAGGAGAGTTGACCCTAGTACGAGAGGACCGGGTTGAACATACCTCTGGTCTACCGGCTTTGGCACTAGCTGAATGCCGGGTAGCTATGTATGGAAGGGATAAGCGCTGAAAGCATCTAAGCGCGAAGCCTACTCCAAGATTAGGTATCTTTAGCTTCCTAGAAGACTACTAGGTTGATAGGATCTAAGTGTAAGTTTCGTAAGAAATTTAGCTGAGGATTACTAATAGCTAAGCGATTTTGCTTGCTAATAAGTGAGTCTTAAGATGTTAATTTGTAGACACTAAAATTTTAGTGTGTTGGTGTTTAGTTTAAGCGTGATCTACCTCATCCCATTCCGAACTGAGAAGTAAAAGCGCTTAAACCTGATGATACTTATACTTTCGGGTATAGGGAAAGTAGGGTATGCCAACACACTAAAGTTTTAGTGTTTTTTGTTTTTATTAAAATAAATGGAAATTTAAGTTTAGCAGATTTATAATTTATAAATGACTAATCCAAGAAAAAAACAATTTATTTATGGATTTATTTATTTAATTATTTTAATTTTGATTGGTTATGGTGTTTATTTAACTATTAAACCGGCTCCTAGCTGTTTTGATCACATTCAAGATGGAAATGAAACTGGAGTTGATTGTGGAGGCTCTTGTCCTCCTTGTTTGCCTAGTAGTAGNGCTTTGAGTTTNATAGGATACCCTCAAATTTTAGTAGTTAATACTACNACAATTTCTATTTTAGCTAGAATTCAAAATACAAGTTCTGATTTTGGAGCTAGTAATTTTAGCTATAATTATGTAGTTTATGATAGCAATAATAAAGTTTTAGCTAGCTCTACTGGCTACAGCTTTATTTATCCAACTCAAATAAAATATATTTTTATTCCGGTGATTTCGGTTCCTAACGCTAATCAAGTCTCATATGCTCAAATTAATGTAGGTAGTATTAATTGGTTAAGCCAAGATAAGTTTAATAATAGTGATAGTTTATCTGTTACAAATCTTGTTACTACAAGTACTGATAGTAATGTTAGTGTTTCTGGAGATATCTTTAATAATGGACCTTTTAATATTAAAAAAGCCAATGTTTTAGCTCTTTTTTATAATAATTTAGGATTAATTGCCGGAGCTTCTTATACAGAAGTTGATAATATATCTTCGCTTAGCCATCAATCTTTTACAATTATTCATCCATTAATTAATAATATTAATAATTTAGCAACTAAAGTTTATATTTATGTTCAACCGTTATAATCTTCAAATTTTAATTCCGGTTTTATTAATTGGGTTTTTAAGCTTACTTACCCTATCAACAATTTCCTCAACTCTTTTAAAGTTTCAGTTTTATTGGTATTTAGTTGGAATAATAATTATTTTTATTTTTTTAGTATTTGATTGGAGGTTAATTTTTAATTATCGCTGGATTATTTTTTTATTCTACGGCTTGGTCAACATATTATTAGTTTTAACTTATTTTTTCTCACCTATTCGCCATATTCATGGCTGGATTCATTTTGGTGGCTTTACTTTTGAACCAGCTGAATTAGCAAAAATTGCTTTAATTTTAGTTTATGCTGAATATTTTAGCAGGCGACATTTAACTATTAATTCTTTTAAGGTCATTGTCGGGTCGTTTGCCTTTTTTGCTTTACCTGCAGCTTTAATATTTTTTGAACCGGATTTTGGTTCAGCTTTTGTATTGTTTTGTATTTGGTTCAGCTTTTTAGTTTTAAGTGGTTTATCGNCAAAAAAGATATTAATTTTTATTCTAATTTTTGCAATTTTAGGATTGTTAATGTGGCTTTTCTTCTTAAAGCCATATCAGAAAGAAAGAGTAATCAGTTTTCTAAATCCTCAAGCTAATTCTTTAACTTCTAATTATAATATCAATCAAGCTAAAATTGCTATCGGTTCTAGTGGTTTATTTGGTAAAGGATATTTTGGGGCTTCTCAAACTCGATTAGGTTTTTTGCCGGAATCATCGGCTGATTTTATTTTCTCAGCTTTTACTGAGGAGTGGGGATTATTTGGTGCTGGCTTATTGTTGGCTATTTTTGCTTATTTAGTATTTAGTATTTTGAATATCGGACTAAAAGCTGATACAAATTTTGAGAAATTTATTTGCCTTGGCGGAGCAGTTGTTTTTATTATTCAATTTTGGCTTAATCTTGGCTCAAATTTAGGCTTATCTCCGGCAGTTGGGCTTACCTTTCCTTTTTTTAGCTATGGAGGCTCTAGTTTATTGACTAGCTTTTTAATAATTTCTATAATCAATTCCATTGCTAAAAGATTTTAAAACAATTTTAAATCAAAAAATTTTTTTAGTTTTATTTTCTTTGGTTATTTTAATTTGTCTATTTATTGTTTTGGGATTATATTTTTATTTTTCTTTAAAGCCTGTTAATAGTTCTAACAATACTTTGGTTTCTTTTAATGTTTATAAGGGAGAATCGGTAAATGCCATAACTAATGATTTGTATCAGAATAATTTAATTCGTTCACCTTTAGCTTTTAAAATATTAGCTNTAATTTTAGGAAAATTTTCTCAATTTAAACCCGGAACTTATAATTTTTCCCAGAGTTTATCAGATTATCAAATTATTCAGGATTTAATAAAAGGAAATGTTAGAGAAGAGGAAGTAGTTATACCTGAAGGTACCAATATTTTTGGAATAGACGAAATTTTATCTGACAATGGAATAATCAAGCCCGGTAGTTTGATTAAATATTGGCAAGATGTCTTGAAATCCTCGGGCTGGAATTTTGAAGGATATTTATTTCCAGATACCTATAATTTTTTTATAGACTCTAAAGTTCAAGATGTTGTCTCTAAAATGTTAGATAATTTTAATCTTAAAGCTCTTCCTTTACTTACTCGCAATCAATTTTCTTTTATTCAGCCATCATCAACTCTAAGTGTAAGTAGTGAGCAAAAATTTTTAACAGCGCAAATAGATAAAAATATGTTAGATAATTTAATTATAGCGTCTCTTATAGAAAAAGAAGCTAATGATTATTATGACAGGCAACTAATAGCCGGCATTATTAAAAAAAGATTAGCTTTAAATATGCCTCTTCAGGTTGATGCTACTATTTGCTATATCAAAGATATGATATCTGAAACTTCTACTGGTAATTGCTATCCAATTACTAAAAATGATTTAAATTTAAATTCTCCTTATAATACCTATCTTAATAAAGGCTTACCTCCAGCTCCAATTTCAAATCCAGGAACCTCTTCTATAATAGCTGCTATTAACTCTGTTTCTTCTTCATATTTATATTATCTTAGTGATCCAAAAACTAAACAAATTATTTATTCTAAAAATTATGCTGAACAGTTGAATAATGAGTTTAAATACCTAAATGCNAATTAATAAAATTATCCACATCTTAAGGACTTGACGAAAATAATATATCATATAAAATAATCTTATTATGTAACCAAATTATAAGTTTGGAGGTTATTTTTTAGCTTTTTTATTCATAATTATTAATTTAATTTTTTAATTAATTTTATTTTAATGGCCAGATCAAAAAATATTAAAACAACAACATCACTATCACAAGAAAATTTTCCAATTAAAAATTTTTCCCCAGATGCTGCACCTTTGATTGAGCAGCCAAATCTTAATGAGATTCAAATAAAATCTTATAATTGGTTTCTCAATGAAGGCATTAAAAATGTTTTTAAAGAAATTTCTCCTATTAAAGATACGGGAGGAAAAGATTTTGAATTATACTTTGAGGATTATTATTTTGAAGAACCAAAGCTTACAGAAGAAGAAGCCAAATATAAAGATGCTAATTATGACGCTGCTCTAAAAGTTAAACTTAGGCTAGTTAATCATCATAGTAATAAAGAAGAAGTTCAGGAAGTTTATCTCGGTAATTTCCCAAAAATGACCAGTAGGGGTACTTTTATAATTAACGGAGTTGAAAGAGTTGTTATATCTCAATTAGTTCGGTCGGCCGGAGTTTACTTCTCGGCTATTTATAAAAATGGACGAAAATGGTTTGGAGCAAAAATTATTCCTAATCGAGGTGCTTGGATTGAATTTGAAACAGATCTTGATGGAGTAATCGGTGTTAAAATAGATCGTCATAGAAANGCACCNGTAACAGATTTATTAAGAATATTTGGCTTAGAAGACAATCAAAGTATTTTAAAATACTTTTCCGATGTTGATAATGGCCAAATTAAATATATCGAAAAAACTTTATCAAAAGATACCTCTAAAAGCGTAGACCAGTCTTATTTAGAAATTTATAAACGAATTAGACCGGGAGATTTGGCAACTGCCCAAAACGCTAAAAGCCTCATTGATTCTATGTTTAAGCGGAATGATCGTTACGATCTTTCCAATGTTGGNCGTTANAAAATTAATCAGCGCCTCGGCTTAAATTCTAAAGATATGCTTTTAAGTCTTGATGATATTGGAGCGATTGTTAAGGAAATTATTAGATTAAATAATGACCCAGAAGCTAATCCTGATGATATTGATCATTTAGGGAATCGAAGAGTTAGGCCAGTTGGTGAACTCCTAGATGGTCGTTTAAGATTGGGTATGAATAGAGTAAAAAGAATTATTCAAGACAGAATGTCTACTGCTTTTGATAAGGAGCATCTTATGCCGGCTCAACTAATAAACTTCCGTTCTTTAATGGCAGTAATGGAAGAGTTTTTTGCTACTTCTCAATTATCACAATTTATGGATCAAGCTAATCCTTTAGCTGAGGTAGAGCATCGGCGCAGAATTTCTGCTCTTGGTCCTGGTGGCTTAACTAGAGAAAGAGCTAGTTTTGAGGTTCGAGATGTTCATCATTCTTATTATGGTAGAATTTGTCCTATTCAAACTCCAGAAGGAACAAATATCGGTTTGATTAATTATCTTGCTAGTTTTGCGCGAGTAGATGATTTAGGTTTTATTCGTACTCCTTACATTAAAGTNAAGAAAGGGAAAATTACCGACGAAGTTGTCTGGCTTGATGCTTTCGAGGAAGAGAAATATATAATAGTTCATGCTGGAGTTAAAAGAGATAAAAATAAAAAGATATTAGGTTCTAATTTAGAAGCAAGGATTAAAGGTAATCCGGGTTTTTGTAGCGCTGATGAAGTTGATTTAATTGAAGTTGCTCCAAATCAATTTGCTTCGATGTCAACATCGCTTATTCCTTTCCTTCAGCANGATGATGCCAATCGAGCTTTAATGGGTTCGAACATGCAACGTCAGGCTGTTATTATTGTAAAACCGGAAATTCCTCTTGTCTCAACGGGATTTGAAGAGAAAATAGCTCGAGATTGTGGTTATTTAATTTCTGCCGAAGAAAGCGGAAAAATTATTGAAGTTGATAGATCTCATATTAAAATGAAAACCGATAAAGGGGAAATTAAAAATTATAAATTGGAAATTTTCAAAAAATCTAATGATTTTATGGCTATCTCTAATACTCCTAAAGTAAATGTTGGCCAAAGAGTAGAAAAAGGAGATATTTTAGCTGATGGCCCATCTATTAAAGATGGAGTTTTGTCATTGGGTCGGAATTTAGTTGTTGCTTTTCTTTCTTTTGATGGAGGAAATTTTGAGGATGCCGTTATCTTATCTGAAAGAGTTGTTAAAGAGGATTTCTTTACTTCTATCCATATGGAAGATTTTTATGTGGATGTTCAAGACACGAAGCTTGGTCCAGAAAGAACAACAGCTGATATTCCTAATGTTTCTGAAGAAAAATTAGCTAATTTAGACGAAGAAGGCATTATTAGGATTGGTGCTGAGGTTAAAGAAGGAGATTATTTAGTTGGAAAAATTTCTCCAAAAGGGGAATCTGATTTGACTCCAGAAGAAAAATTACTTCGAGCTATTTTTGGCGAAAAAGTTAGAGATGTTAAAGATACATCGCTAGTTTTGCCTCATGGTAAATTTGGTCGGGTCATTGGTGTAAAGGTTTTTTCTCGTGATAAAGGAGATAAACTCGAACCTGGTGTAATTAAAAGAATTCAGATTGAAATTGCTCAATTAAGAAAAGTTCAAATCGGAGATAAATTAGCCGGTCGTCACGGGAACAAGGGTGTTATTTCTCAAATAAGGCCCGTAGAAGATATGCCATATCTCGAAGATGGCACTCCTGTTGACATTATCTTAAATCCTTTAGGTGTCATTTCTAGAATGAATTTAGGCCAAATTTTAGAAACTCAACTTGGATTAGCGGCTAAAAATCTTGGCTATCGAGCAGTTATTCCTTCATTAAGCAAAGTAACCGAAGAAGATATTAAGTCTGAACTAAAAAAGGCTAATTTACCGGAAGATAATAAAGTTGTTTTATACGATGGACGGAGCGGTAGAAAATTTGATCAGAAAGTAATGGTTGGAGTGATATATATGATGAAGCTTCACCATTTTGCTGAAGATAAAATTCATATGCGTTCCATAGGTCCGTATTCTCTTATTACTCAACAGCCTCTTGGTGGAAAATCAAGATTTGGAGGTCAGAGATTTGGAGAAATGGAAGTTTGGGCATTAGAAGGTTATGGAGCAAAACATGTGCTTCAAGAAATGTTAACTATTAAATCTGACGATGTGGCAGGTAGGACAGCTGTCTATGAATCTATTATTAGAGGAGAAGTGGCTAAGTTTCCGAATCTTCCTTCCTCATTTAATGTTTTAATAAGCGAGTTAAAATCGCTGGCTCTTGATGTTATTCCTAAATATTCTAAAGACAGTCTAAATCGACCGGAAGACTTAGAATCTCTAACAATTTCATTAGCGTCTCCTGAAAAAATATTAAGCTGGTCGCATGGTGAAGTTATTAAACCAGAAACAATTAATTATCGCACTCAAAGGCCAGAAAAAGATGGCTTGTTCTCCGAAAGAATTTTCGGCCCAGTGAAAGATTATGAATGTTATTGTGGTAAATATAAAAAGATTAGATATAAGGGAGTGGTTTGTGAAAAATGTGGTGTAGAGGTTACAAGATCTATTGTACGACGCGAAAGAATGGGTCATATTGAATTAGCAACTCCTGTTGCTCATCTTTGGTTTTTCAAAACTGTGCCATCTAGAATAGCTTTAATTATGGATATCTCTTCTAATAAATTAGAGAGAGTTATCTATTACATTTCTTATATTGTTACTCAAGTCAATGAAGAAGCTAAGAAAAAAGCTTTTGAAGATATTGATAAAGAGCTGAAGTTAAAGACAAAATCATTAGCTAAGAACGATAAAATGGTTGAAGAGCTTAATGAAAATGCTAAAAAGCTTAAAGACTTTCTAAAGCAACTTAAGGTTGGAATGGTTTTAGATCAATCAGAATATTTATTCTGGTCTAAAAAATTCTCTAGTATATTTGAAGCTAATACTGGCGCTGAAGCAGTAAGAAAAATCTTAGAAAAAATAGATTTAAGAAAGGAAGTTCAGCAAATGGAGAAAAAGTTGGCTGANTCTAAAAATTTCTTAGCTGAAAAGAAAATTTTGCAGAGATTAAAAATATTNCGGTCAATGATAAGAAATAATATTCGCCCGGAATGGATGGTTTTAACAGTTTTACCAGTGATGCCTCCAGATTTAAGGCCAATGGTTCCTTTAGATGGTGGAAGGTATGCCTCCTCCGATTTAAATGATTTGTATAGAAGAGTTATCAATCGAAATAATCGATTAAAGAAACTTATTGAGATTAATGCTCCTGATATTATTGTGAAGAATGAAAAAAGAATGCTTCAAGAAGCTGTTGATGCTTTAATTGATAATTCTGCTCACTATAGCGCTCAGCAAATGTCTTCTCAACGACGCCCACTAAAATCTCTTTCTGATATTCTTAGAGGAAAACAAGGAAGATTTAGGCAGAATCTTTTAGGAAAGCGAGTCGACTATTCTGGTCGAGCGGTTATTGTTGTCGGTCCTAAATTAAAAATTAATGAATGTGGTCTACCTAAAAAAATGGCTCTGGAAATATTTAAGCCATTTGTGATATCTAAAATTATTTCTCAAGGTTTAGCTCATAACATAAGAAGCGCAAATAATTTAATAGATCAAGGCACAAATGATGTCTGGGCGATTTTAGAAGAAGTTATTAAGGACAAAAGAGTATTGCTAAACAGAGCGCCAACTTTGCATAGGTTGAGTATTCAAGCTTTTAAACCGATACTAGTTGAAGGTTTAGCCATTCAAATTCCACCGTTAGTTTGTACCGCTTTCAATGCTGATTTTGATGGTGATATGATGGCTGTTCATTTACCTTTATCTATTGAAGCTCAAGAAGAAGCTGAAAAGATTATGGATGCTCGATTAAATGTTTTAAAGCCATCAACAGGAGAAATTATAACCAATCCTACTCAAGATATTGTTTTAGGTATTTATTATATGACTAATCTAAATCAAGAAGTTACCGATGATAGCAAGATAAAATATTTTGCTTCTATAAACGAGGCTCTAGTAGCTTACGAAAATAATTTAATTCTTATTAATACTCCAATAAAAACAATTGTTGATAATAAGGTTATTAAAACTTCCCTTGGCCGATTGATTTTCAATGAAATTTTTGAGGGGAAATTGGAATTTGTTAATGAAAAAATTAATAAAAAGAAATTATCTAATCTTGTTGAAAGCGCTTTCGATGTAGGGGGTTTAGAGTTTTTGTATAAAGTTCTATCTAGAATTCAAGCTTTAGGATTTTATTATGCTACAGAATCTGGTATAACTTGGTCTATGAATGATATGATTGTTCCCGCTGAAAAAGAAGAAATTTTAGCTCAAGCAGAAAAAGAAGTCAGTATTATTGATAATCAATATAAAGAAGGTCTTTTAACTCTAGACGAAAGAAGAGCAAGGATTATTACGATTTGGGAAAAAGTTAAAGAGAAAATTTCTAATTTAGTTAAAACTGTTTTATTGCCAACTAATCCAATTTATCAGATTATTGATTCTAACGCCAGAGGTTCTTGGGCTCAGCCTATCCAAATGATGGGTATGAAAGGTTTAGTTTCCAATCCAAAAGGTGAAACTATTGAATTTCCCTTAAAATCTTCATTCAAAGAAGGAATGAGCGTCTTGGAATATTTCGTTTCTACTCACGGAGCTAGAAAAGGATCTACCGATACGGCTTTACGAACGGCTCAAGCTGGGTATTTAACTCGCCGATTAGTTGATGTTTCTCAAGATTTAATTATTCGCGAAGAAGATTGTCATACAAAAAGAGGCATTGAGATTCATCGTAAAGATGGTGAATCTTTTGGCTACTCTTTTGCTGATCAAATATTTTCAAGAACAGCTTTAGAAGATATAAAAATAGGCAAAAAAGTTATTGTTCCGGCTGGTGAAATTATTGACAAAAAAGCTGCTAAAATTATTGCTGATTCGGGAATTGAAAGTGTTAAAGTTCGTTCACCGATTACTTGTGAAAATTTATATGGAGTTTGTTCTAAATGTTATGGTTATGATTTAGGTGTTAATAAACCGATTAAAGTTGGTCAGACCGTCGGGGTTATTGCGGCGCAATCAATTGGTGAACCGGGGACACAGCTAACAATGAGAACCTTTCATACTGGTGGTATGGCTGGTAAGGATATTACTCAAGGATTGCCTAGGGTTGAGGAAATTTTTGAGGTTCGTCCGCCAAAAGGGAAGGCTCTTTTAGCTAATTACGATAGTAAAGTTATTTCTATTGAAGAAAAAGGTGAAGAAAAAATAATTAAACTTCAAGAAAAGTTTAAGGGTAAACAAAGAATTTCAGAATACAGGATTCCTCTCTACAGTTTATTGCTGGTTAAGGTTGGAGACAAGGTAAAAAGAGGAGATCAATTAACAGAAGGAAGCCTTGATTTAAGAGAGCTTTTAAAGCTTCGAGGTTATCAAGAAACTATTCGTTATATTATTAGGGAAGTTCAAAAAATATATTTCTCTCAAGGATCGGCTATTAACAATAAACATATAGAAATTATTGTTAAGCAGATGTTTGCGAGAGTAAAGATTATTGATGTAGGAGATGCTCCAGATTTTACTGTTGGCGAAATTGTTGAAAAATCAAGATTCTTAGAAGTCAATAGAGATCTTAAATCAAAGGGAATGAAGCCGGCAAAAGCTGAGCAATTATTACTCGGAATAAAGCGAGTTGCCTTATCAACATCTAGTTGGCTATCAGCTGCTTCATTTGAAGATACAGCTAGAGTTTTGGTGTCTTCGGCTATTGAAGGGAGAGAAGATAAATTAAGAGGGTTAAAGGAAAATGTTATTATCGGTCGATTAATTCCTACAAAGCTTGATTTGGGTACGGATGTTTCTAGCCCAAACGAAGGTGATGTGAATCAGAAAAAATAAGTATTTGACCTAAGGAGGAGTTTGGAATAATATTTTAATTATATATTAAACTATGGAAGAAGAAAAAATAAATTACGAAATAGCTTATTTAGTAAAAAATGAAGCCGACAAAGAGAGAATCTTAAAAATTTTTGATTCTTTAGGTATTAAATTAAATTCAACTGGCGAACCAAAACTAATGACTTTAGCTTATCCTATAAAGAAAGAAAAAACTGCTTTTTTTGGTTGGTATGATTTTTCTGCTGAGCCAGAAAATATTTCTCAATTAGAGAAAAATCTTAAGCTCGATCAGCAAATAATTAGATTTTTAATTGTTAAGCTTCCCAAAATTTCCAAAAAAGAAACTCGTCCCAAAAGCCAGAATGTTTCCAAAGAATCTTCTCTAAAGAGATCTATGGAGAGTCAGAATGTTCTTACCAATGAAGATCTTGAACAAAGGCTAAAAGAAATATTAAAATAAATATATGGATTTAAATAAAGTTTTTATTCTTGGGCGATTAACTGCTGATCCGCAAGTTAAGACAATTCCCAGCGGTAATCAAGTTGCTAATTTTTCCGTAGCGACTAATCGAGTTTATACTGATAAATCTGGAGTAAAGCAAAAGCAAACTGAATATCACAATGTTGTTGTTTGGGGTCGGCAAGCAGAGATTGCTGGACAATTTCTAAAAAAAGGTAGCTCTGTTTTGATAGAAGGAAGATTATCAACTAGATCTTATGCTGATAAGCAAAATCAAAATCATAAAGTAACAGAAATTATTGCTGAAAGAATTCAGCTCGGCCCTAAAAGCGTTGCTTCAAGTAAAAAAGAAGATGAGCTGATTGATTCTAGTTTAGATAATAATCAAAATGAAATTCCTACTATCGATCTAGAAGAGTCGAGTTCTAGCATTAGTCCGGAAGATATTCCTTTTTAATCTATTATGAAAAAGACAAAGCAGTGTTTATTTTGTTCGCAAAATATAGATTATATAGACTATAAAGAAGTGAATCTTTTGCGAAGATTTATTTCTTCGCAGGGGAAGATTATTTCACCAATTCATACTGGTACCTGTTCTACTCACCAGAGAAAATTATCTCAAGCTATAAAACGAGCTAGATTTATGGGCTTGTTACCATATACAAAGATAGTTTAATTAATGAACCAAAACCTATTTATCTTGATTCATAATTTGTCTGGACGGTTTTTTTGGTTAGATGAGTTAGGTATTTTTTTGGCAAGTTATTATACTTATGTTTTAGTTATTATAGCTCTTGCTCTTCCTTTGGCTTATAAAAGCTGGCGAACTTCATTGCTTTTTTATTGTGAAATTTTCTTGGCTGGAATTTTATCAAGAGGAATATTTACAGAAATAATTCGATTTCTCTATAATCATCCAAGGCCCTTTGCTGTTTTAAATTTTACTCCTCTTATTCCCGAAAGCGGTAACTCATTTCCGTCTGGGCACACAGCTTTTTTGTTTGCTATCGCTTTAATTATTTATTTTTGGAAACCAAAATGGGGGTGGTTCTTTTTTATCTCTGGGCTACTAGTTGGATTGGCAAGAATTTATGTTGGTGTTCATTGGCCATTTGATATTTTAGGAGGGATAGTAATTGGATTATTGTCTGGGTTTATTATTTATTATTTACTACTAGAACAAAAAAATAAACTTTTAAATAAATAGTTTTATATTGTTTGACATTTGTTTTTTAAAATTTAATATAGGTTTTCATTGACTTATAACTTTTTTTATGTTAAATTAATAACAGTAAATTAAAGGAGGATAAATGAGAAAAATGATGCTAGATTTTACTTTCAGTGATTGTGGGATTAGAAGAAATCTTTTTTTGCAAAAAACAAAAAAAGATAAAGTTCGTAAAATACCTTATGGTCAGGACAAAAGAAATAGAAATATCTTAAAAAATATCCTACTAGTATATCTTCCGAGAAATCATTGTTAATAGTTAATAACTGGCGCTCTTTTAAAAAGGGCGCTTTTTTTAACTTGCAATTAATATAATTTTGTTTTTTAATATAAAAAGATTACTGAAAATTAAATAAGGTAAGGAGGGATGATATGAGCGATAGAAAAATTATATTAGGGATTGAAACCGAATATGGCTTTATCTACGAATCAAGAAACAAAGAAGTAACTTCTCAAAATATTGTTAAAAATCCTTTTATAGCAAGATTTGGAGATTCGGATATTTGCCAAAAATTTTCTTTTTATCATCAAAGTAGTGGGGCNAGTGAATGGTTATCTAATGGAGGCAGATTATATTACGAAGGAAGTGTTCTACCCGAATTTAATACGCCGGAGTGCTTACTGGTGAAGGATTTGGTTTCTTATGATAAAGCTGGGGATAAGTTTTTGTTTGAATTATTCCAATCAACTAAAAATGAAGGTGAGAAGGTTTATATCTTAAAAGATAATAGAGGTATTTCCATTAATACTGAACCAGCTTTTAAAAAAATCGANGAAGATGCAAATGGTTGTCATGAAAATTATGGATTTTATGCAGATCAATTGGATTTTGATCTATTNTTTAAAGACACAAGTGATGCCGGGGGGAGTTTGCTTTCTTTTCTGGTAACTAGACAAATTTTAGCAGGAGCAGGTTTTTTATATTGTAATAATTATTCAATAAATAATACTCCAAGGAAAAATAAATTTTTCTTTTCTATTTCTCAAAGGTCTGATTTTATAGGATCATTATTTGAGCAAAGTTCAAATGTCGGTATTGGAAGACCAATTATTACTAAAAAAGACGAGCCNCTGGCAGAGTTAAAAGATTTTCATAGATTACATTTAAGTTGNGGTGATTCAAACTTGAGTGAGTTTTCGACTTATCTCAAAATTGGCACAACTCGCTTAGTAATTAGAATGATTTTGGAGCATTTTATTAAAAACTATCCAAAGTTAGATGATCCAGTAGGTGATTTTCATAGGATATCAAATGATATTGAATATCAAAACAAGTGCAAAGTCGATTGGCCTTTACTTCTTAATGGAAGTGGAAACGTTACTGCTCTTGAGATTCAAAATTATTATTGTGAATTAGCATTAGATTTTCTTGCTAAAAATGGAGGCTCAAAGGAAGAGTGGGAGATAGCTAAAAATTGGCGCCAAACTCTCGATCTTCTAAAAACTGACCCTGATAGCCTTAACGATAGATTAGATTATCGGATTAAATTATCACTATTTGAATCCTATCTCAAAAA
>JGI24721J44947_10005833_pt1 | contig 16755 bp, 15 predicted proteins | sample YelNatPaOPGAMG01_FD_44947 | JGI IMG/M metagenome (IMG submission 44947)
GGGGGGAGAAAAATATTTTAGGGGCTTCTAATCTATACTTTGCCCATTATATGGGCAAAGTCAGACACGCTAATATAAAGAGAGTGGCTAAAATGCTCTTAGAAAAATACGGAGGTAAATTTACCACTGATTATGAAGCCAATAAGAAGCTTGTGGAAGAGCTTCTAAATGTCTCTTCTAAGAAACTAAGGAATCTATTGGCGGGATACGTTACAAACCTTGTTAAAATACAGGCTAAGGCTTCTAGCGTTGAGAGTAGTCAGTGAGCATCTTTTGAGAGCCCGCTTCTTCAGCAGCCTTCAGAGATTTCTCTGACACAAGCCCCCCAACTTGTTCTTTAATCTTCTTGGAAATTCTCCCCCCTATTGTTGGGACGCGCATAAGCTCTTCTATGGAAGCTCTCCTAAGGTCATCTAGAGTCCTATACCCTGCATTGTATAGAGCTCTAGCTCTAACCCTTCCAATACCTTCAAGAGATACCAATGGTAGGAGTTCCTCTCTAACACCGAATTTAACCCTCTCCCTTAACACGCGTATCTTTGAAGATAGTCTTTCAAGAGTCATGAGTTTTGAGAGCTCTTGTGCTGCGTAGAGAAGCCATTCTGCTGTTGAAACCACTCTGTAGAGGTCGCCAGGCTCTACGCCGTATTTTTCAAGTAGTACGTTTTCAGGCTGCTCATTTATCCAATCGTATAAGACTAGGGCTGTTTTAATTTCTCCCAGTAATACTTCAAATTCAACGGCATCCATGTACATGTCTGAAGCGTCTATTAGAAGCTCATCTCTATGCAGCTCCAATACCGCTGTAAGNCTTTCATCTTCTCCCCGTCTTGGGTAAAGTTTCGGCGTAACATCCGGGGTATGTGTTATAAGGTGTAGAAGTGCAAAGTCCGTTATTTCATCTGATTTCCTATTTTCAAACCCATCAACCATTATGGCGGCCGATAGAGGGTCTATGTAGAGCTCCGACACTCTCCTACCTAGAGAAGTGGCTTCAATCCTATTTCTTATGGTTTTTATAAATCCATGTTCTTCAAGGTTTTTCAGAACTTCACCTATCGGTTTGACTATCGGCTCCATACCCATCTGATGCACGTAGAGGGTTTTAGAGAAGAATTCTAAGATTTTTCTCTCACTGTGTGCGGCGTCCGTAGCGATAACGGATAATACGTGAGATCTAAGGTATGGTTCGGCTCCTAAATTCGACCATATGCGCTCCGGTTTAGCGTATATGTAGTGTTCCATTATGAAATCCGCCTCTTCTTCATTCTTAGCTATTAGTATAGACTCACCTATTGGGTCGTAGTTGGGTCTACCGGCTCTTCCAACCATTTGCTTATACTCCATAACGCTTATCGGATATCTTCCATATCCGGGCTCGTATCTTTCATAGCTTGTTAAAGCAACCCGTCTAGCTGGTAGATTGACGCCTGCTGCGAGTGTAGGTGTGGCTGTTAAAGCTTTTATGTACCCTTTCCTAAAGGCTTCTTCAATTACGGCTCTTCGATCGTGGATTAAACCAGCGTGGTGGAATGCTACACCGCATTCGATGAAGCTTGCTAAAGACTCGTCGAGGCTTGTCACAACTTCATTGCTCAATATCTCGTTGATTATCTTCTTCAAGCTTCTTTTAGCCCGTTCATCTAAGAGTGGTTTAACGGTTTTTGTAAGTTTTTTAGCGAGTGCAACAGCATTTCTCCTGGTATCTGTGAATATTAGGATTTGTCCGCCACTTCTAATAGTGTCATACGTTATACTTTCAATTGGACTACCGCGCTCCTCTATCTCCATGGTCGTTCCATCATTGAATATGACCCTACCGTCAACGTATACGCCCTCCCTTAACTTCACTGGCCTCCAGTCTGTTGTTATGTATTCTGCATTAAGCCATTCAGCTATCTCCTCAACGTTTCTAACGGTTGCACTTAACGCCAATATCTGACCTTTACTATTAAATCTTCTAAACCTCGTTAAAACAACCTCTAAAGTCGGTCCTCTATCACCTTGCCCTAGATAGTGGATTTCATCAACAACTAGGAGGCTGAGTTCTCTCACCCATGATGCTCCATGCCGTAGAAGGCTGTCAAACTTCTCATACGTCGTAACTATGAGGTCGTATTTGCCGAGCCATGGGTCGCTACTATCGTAATCCCCTGTTGATACGGCGACTCGAATTTTATCCCCATTGGGTTTTGTAAGCTTCTCGTATCGTTTAAACCTCTCGTATTTTTCAGATGCCAAGGCTTTTAGGGGTGTTGTATATAGGACTTTACCGTTCAATTCGATGATGTGTTTGAGGGCGCATACCTCTGCGACAAGCGTCTTACCGCTAGCGGTTGGGCTGGCCATTAAAAGGTTTCCACCGTTTAAAACCTTCGTTTTCCTAAAGGCATCTTCCTGTGGAGGGTATAACTCGTAGATGCCCTCTTCTAGAAAAATCTTCTTGATGGATTCATGTACGGGTAGCTCTTCTATTTTCATAGAGGTCTTAAACTATGTTAAGTCTTCTTCAGAAAGCCGTCTTTTGGAGCGTATACTGTCCCATCTTTACGGAGTTGCTGTATAAGGTTTGCCGCTTCGCTTCGGCTTATACCGTACTCCTCTTCTAGGGTTTTATAGACGGCTTCTTCTTCAGCCATACCTGTCTGCTTGGATAGGGCTACTATGACCCCTATGACTACTTGAAGCTTATCTCTTAAACTCTTAGGTTTACCCGTCATGATTATATCTATGTCTATCTTCCCAGTTGAAATATCCATGCCAACTTGCTCGAGGCTTTTACTCATAAGTAAAATTGCTCTCTTAGCATCCTCCGCTGTAACCTCTTCTCTTAATGCTACTCTAGCTCTAGCTTCAGCAAGTCTGATTATCGATTCAAGCTGTCTAGCCGTTATAGCTACCGGGGATTCGGCAAACTCACTAGCGCTACGCATTTTAAGGTAGAAGTCTCTTATAACCTCCATAGCCTCTTGGGTAATCCTAGGCTTAATACGTTTACTGTAGCTTATGTACTTTCTGAGGAGGTTTGGATCTATGGGTGTTTTAGCGGCCCCTCCCTCTTCGCTATGAAGTTTAAGTATGTGCTCTGTCAGCTTGCTATCGTATTCTCTATTGGGCTGATCTTTCAAAATGAATATGAGGTCGAATCTTGAGAGGAGAGTAACGGGTAGGTTTATATTCTCAGCGACTGTTCTATTCGGGTCGTAACGTCCAAGAGCGGGGTTTGCCGCCGCAAGTATCGACGTTCTAGCATTTAAAGTAGCCACTATACCTCCCTTCGCTACGGATATTGACTGTTGCTCCATGGCTTCGTGCATGGCCACGCGGTCCTCATTCCTCATCTTATCTATCTCATCTATGGCGCAGACCCCTCGGTCTGCTAAAACGAGTGCTCCCGCTTCTAAAACCATTCCTCCGCTTCTTTCTTTGAGCACGGCGGCTGTTAAGCCTGCAGCCGTTGTCCCTCTACCGTGTGTGTAGAGCCCTCTGGGGCTTATCCTCTGTACGTATCGTAGAATCTGGCTTTTACCCGTACCGGGGTCTCCTATTAAGAGTACGTTTATATCTCCTCTAATCCTCATACCGTCTTGTGAAATCTTCGTAACGCCTCCGAATAGAAGGTACATTATGGCTTCTTTGATTTCGTCATAGCCGTAAATGGACGGGGCTATAGATTGTTTAATCTTCTCATGTATGTCCTTCTGCTTTGCAAGCTCAAGTATAAGCCTCTCTTCTTCAGGAGATATTTCAACGGTTTCAGGGTCTTTACCGTAGATTTCGATGTTATTAACCTCAAGTGTTATATTGAAAACTCTAGTTCTTCCAACCGTTGGGAGAACGTCCTGAACCGCTCTAACGACCCCCGTTATGATGACTGTGTCGCCTGGTCTAGCTGTGTCTACGAGCTCCTCGTATACTCGTATATCTATCCACCTTGGTAGTTGCCCAGGCGGTAGCTCTTCAGGCTTCTCTTGGATTCTCAGTTCTTGATAGTCTATGAATGTTGACTCTGATTGGAGAAATTCAAACGGCCCTTTTCTCTTGCAAGATTCGCAGATGCTGGGCGTTTTCATAGCCATGCCTGTTTGAAGTACATATTGTACGTGTTCGCAGCTTTTACATTTGAAGGCCGCTTTCACAACGACGGGTCTTACGGGGCTAGCTCTAACAACTATACCTTCAACTCTAACGAGTTTGTTTATGTTTTTCGCTCCAAGTCTTCTAAGAGAAACTGTAAGGTCTTCTGGTAGTTTTTGAAGTCTAACTCTAACTCCTTCTATTTCCTCTGCATAGTGAGGGTCTTCCCTCTTTAATTGTTCTAAAGCCGCTCTCTCTAAAGCCGGTAGGTAATCGTCAGGGTTCGTAACGAGTTTCTTCGCAAGCTCGGGATCGTATGCTATTATGTCTATGAAGTCTACGGCTAACGATCTGCTACCGGAAATGGACATTTGGCTAAGCCTAACCCTGTACTTCTCGCTTGAAAGTACTTCTTGAAACCTCTCTTCAACGCTAACCTCCAGTGGTGCTCACCTCCTTTAAGGGCTCTAGGATGTAGCTGCGCCAGAGTTCTACGATCCGTTTAATTTCATCATATAAGGCCTTCTCTTCAGCGGTTAAAAGTTGAAGAAGCTCCTGTGGAACGCTTAAACTAATGGCCATATTGACAATCTTCCTAGTTCTACTGTCTACGATATCTCTTGCGAGTCTTTTAGACTTTTCTAAGAGTTGGATGTTGCCGCGTGATTCAGCTTCATATTTGACTTTTCTGAGGTGTAGTCTAAGCTTCTGGTAGAAGTCTCCCTGAAGTTCGCTTAGACGCGTACTGGGTTGAAGCCCCTCCCTCCAATGCGCATTGATGAGTTCTTCCTCCGTCAATTCTTCACCCGGTTTGAATACTGCGGCTCCATTCTCAACAAGCTTGAGGGCTATCCAACGTTTCAGTTTGACTTCAGAATCAGGCTCGTAGGGTTTTATGGCTTCTCCTAAGACTATAACGTCTTCTAGGCTTTTTAAAATCTTAACCTTTACATCCTTGTTGAGAAAGTCAAACTCCAATTCTTCTAAAGCGTCTTTTAAACCCATTCCTATTCTAACATAATTAAGAATTTAACAGAAATAAAGCTGTCTATCTTAAAACTAGAAAATTAAACGCTCCAGCTATCCTCTATGTAAATGCAATTTTCAAAAGAAACGTCCATCTGTTTAAACTATGGGTTTAAAATTCGAGTCTATCCCTTATTCTAGGGAAAATCTTTCATCCATAGCATGAAGATGCGGTGTTCTAAGCCCTCTATCTATGGAATTTTAAGTTTTAAACGAAAACTTATTATTGCCATATGGATTTAAGATAAAACAGGAGATCGATGCGAGGGGAGTCTGCGCCGGATAATCCATCGCCGCATGGTTTAGAAGGGTATAGAGGCTTGGCATTAAAGGTTTTAAGGAGTATAGGTGCTGAAGTGGGGGATGTTATAAGGGTTAAGAGGGCTGATGGTGCGGTTTACGAGGGGATATTGGTTCCTAGGTTTGAATATGGGGATCCGGAGTGCGTGGTTTTGAAGCTTAGAAACGGGTATAATATTGGATTGAAGATAAAAGATACGGATGTTGTGGAGAAGTTGGCTGAAGGGGGTAAATTCACGTATAAGGTTCAACTTGCACCTAAAGCTGTTTCAAGTCTTCCAAGGGTTTCAATAATAGGTACTGGGGGAACGATAGCCAGTAGAATAGACTACCGTACTGGAGCCGTTACACCGACTTTCACTGCAGATGACCTTTACAGTATGGTTCCGGAGCTTGGGGAAATAGCGAATATAGATACTAAGGTTTTATTTAACGTATTCAGTGAAGATATGACTCCTAAACATTGGACTAAAATAGCTGAGGAGGTGGCTTCCCAATTTGAAAATAGTATTCAAGGGGTTGTGGTTGCCCACGGTACGGATACGATGGGCTATACGGCGGCGGCTTTAAGCTTCGCACTGCAGGGTCTTCCAGCCCCCGTGATACTTGTGGGGGCTCAAAGGTCTTCCGATAGGCCTAGTAGTGATGCTGCTTTAAATTTGATAGGTGCTGTAGTCGCCGCCGTTCACGCACCATTTGGAGAGGTTGCTGTAGCCATGCATAAAAACCTCTCAGACGATGAAATTCTAATTCATAGGGGTACGCGTGTTAGAAAGTGTCATACAAGCCGTAGGGATGCGTTTAAATCCATTAACACGGACCCTTTGGGTGTTGTTAAGAATAAAACTTATCATCAAATTTCAAGCTCTTTTAAACCTAGAGGTTCTTTAAACGGTTTTAAGATTAAGCCGCTGTTTGAAGAGAAGGTTGCTCTCATAAAGTACTATCCGGGCTTCAACCCAGAGGTTATTGAGAGGCTTCTGGATATGGGTTATCGTGGGATTATACTTGAAGGTACTGGTTTAGGTCATGTCGGCTCGATTTGCATTAAAGCCATTGAACGGGCTCGGGATATGGGTGTTTTTGTGGGGATGACTTCGCAGTGTATATGGGGGCGTGTAAACATGAATATCTACTATACTGGTAGGGATTTGCAGAAGGCTGGTGTTACACCGCTTGAAGATATGCTGGCTGAGACGGCGGTGGTTAAGCTTATGTGGGTTTTAGCTCAAACGGATAATATTGAAGAAGTTAAGAAGCTCATGCTTACAAACATCTCGGGTGAGTTTTCCCAAAGGACTTCTTACAGGTGGTCGGCTTGAAGGTGAAGGTTGGTTTAGAGCTTCATCAGCAATTGGCTACAAAGTACAAGCTTTTCTGTTGCTGTCAATCTTCTCTAGCCGCCGTAGAGCCTGAGTATAAGTTCATACGTAGGCTTAGGCCGACTCAAAGTGAGCTTGGTGAAGTGGATCCGGCGGCTCTTTTTGAATTTAAAAAGGGAAGGTATATTGTGTATGAGGTCGACGATGCGTCTTCATGTCTTGTGGAGATGGATGAGGAGCCTCCTCATCCCCTTAATGAAGAGGCTGTTGAAATAGCTTTAACTGTTGCTATGATGCTTAATGCTTCTCCTGTTGATGAAGTGCATGTTATGCGTAAAATTGTAATAGATGGCTCAAACACCGCTGGTTTTCAGAGGACGGCTTTAATAGCGACTGGAGGTTACATAGATGTTGAGGGTAAGCGTATTCCTATACAGACGATATGCGTTGAAGAAGACGCTGCTAGGCTTGTTAAGCAGGAGGGGGAGGCTGTTTACTATAGGCTTGATAGGCTTGGAATACCCCTTATAGAGGTTGCAACAGCCCCTGTTATAGAATCTCCCAAAGAGGCTTTAACGGTCGCCTTCTCCATAGGTCGTGTACTCAGAGCCACAGGCCGTGTTAGAAGAGGTTTAGGCTCTATAAGGCAAGACGTAAACATATCTGTTGAAGGGGGAGGTCTGATAGAGGTTAAGGGGGTTCAAAAGCTCGACCTTATTGAGAAAGTAGTTGAATATGAGATTATGCGGCAGAAAAACCTCCTGGCGATTCGAGATGAGCTTAACGCTAGGGGCTGTAAGCCAGCCGATATTATAAATGAGCCTATTAGAGACCTTACGGAGATATTTGTAGATACTTCGAGCCGAATCATACGTAACGCCGTTAAATCTGGAGGGAGGGTTTTAGGTGTTAAACTTAAGGGATTTGGGGGTCTCCTATCGCGTGAGCTTGAGCCGGGTTTAAGGTTTGGGGGTGAATTTGCAACTAGAGCTAGTTTTTGGGGTGGTGTAGGGGGAATCTTTCATACAGATGAGCTTCCAGCTTACGGTATAACCGCTGAAGAGGTTGCTAAGATTAAAAGTTCAGCTGAAGCGGGCGAATTGGATGCTGTAGTGTTCGTGGCCGATGAGTGTTCTAAAGCTGAAGCGGCTTTAAAGGCTGTTTTAGAAAGAGCTTTAGAGGCTTTGAAAGGGGTTCCAGATGAAACTAGAGGACCGAATCCCGACGGTACGACTAGGTATATGAGACCTAGACCTGGAGCTGCTAGGATGTATCCTGAAACCGATATTCCTCCTCTAAGGATAACTGAGGATTTGCTTTTGAAGGTTAAGCGTAATCTTCCAGAGCATCCAAGTGTAACGCTCAATAACCTCATGGAGTTATACGGGTTGAATAGAAAACTGGCTGAGCAGCTTATGGACTCTGAATACTTAAACACTTTCAAGCTGATAGTGTCTGAAGTAAAGGTTCCAGCTAAGTTTGTAGCGGCGACTTTAACTGAAACCCTTAAGAGTCTTGAGAGGGGGGGTGTTGACGTAGGTGTTTTATCGGATTCTATTCTAATCGACGTTTTTAGGTATGTTGATAGGGGATTTATGGTTAAGGAGAGTATACCTGATGTTTTAAAGTGGCTTTGCTTAAACGTTAACATGGGGGTTGAAGATGCATTAAAGGCTTTAAACATACGGCTATTATCTAGGGAAGAGCTTGAGAAAATAGTCGATGAGGCTTTAACGGCTAAATCTGATATTGTGAGTAAAATGGGTGTTAAAGCTGTAAACTCTATAATGGGCTTCTTAATGAATAAGCTTAGGGGTAGAGTGGACCCGCAGCTTCTAATGGAGATTATCCGTGGGAAGATCGTAGAGAGGATGGGGGGTGGTGAATCTTAGCCTATTTTAACATGCGAATGGAGCTTGTATGTGGAAGGTGTGGAGAGGCTTATCTTCCGATTAAACCTTGGATTGGTTGTTCAAAGTGTGGGTCAATGCTTGAATTCGTCCTCAGCGATGGCTTAAATGTTGAGGAAATCCGCTTCGATAATGTCAATTCTATGTGGCGGTATAAGCCTATTCTTCCAATACCTAGCAATTGGAGTCCGATTTCCCTGGCGGAGGGGTATACGCCTCTCATAAGAGCGGAAAACCTTGGAAGTGTTTTAAAGTTTAGGAAGCTTTATTTTAAAGATGAGTCGAGGAATCCAACAGGTTCTTTTAGAGATAGAGCTGCCTCCCTCATGACTACGTGGGCTTATAAGACTGGCTTTAAGACCATTGCCGTGGCCTCGGATGGTAATATGGGCGTCAGTATAGCCGCCTACGTTGCTAAAGCCCGTTTAAACTGTAAAGTCATCGTGCCTAAAAACGTCGATGAAGGTAAAATACTTCAGCTTTTAATCTACGGGCCTGAGCTTAGCGAGTACGGTACTTATCTCGATGAAGCGATAGATAGGGTGGCTAAGCTTGCCGAGGAGCAGAATGTTTACCAAGCAACTCCGGAGTTAAATCCTTTGAGTATAGAAGCTCAAAAGACGATCGGTTACGAGATTTGGGAGCAGTTGGGGGATGTGCCGGATACGGTAGTGGTTCCAGTTGGAAGTGGAAGCTGCCTCTTCTCCATTTGGAAGGGGTTTGCAGAGCTTAAGAAGCTGGGTTTTACTAGTAGAATTCCAAGGTTTTTAGCCGTTCAGTCTGAAGGCTGTGCTCCCATAGTTGAAGCGTTTGAGAAGAATTCCGATCTCGTGGAGCCGATTAGCCCTGAAACTAGAGCTACTGCGATATTGGTTAGAAAACCGGCGTATGGTGCTAAAGTCCTTGAGATTTTGAGGAAGAGTGGTGCGGCCATTTCAGTTAGAGACGATGAGATATTTAGAGCTGAGAAGATGCTGGCTAGATTTGAAGGTTTATTCGCCGAGCCGTCGAGTTCATCGACTGTCGCAGCCCTTATAAGGCTTTCAAAAGAAGAGGCGTTGTTAAGCCCGGATGAAACGATAGTGTGTATTCTCACCGGGAGTGGTTTGAAAGCACCGAGCGTATTTGAGTCCATGGGTTATAGGAGGCGTATGCTTGAGCTGGGCTTTGAAACAAGCATGAAGTTCCGCATACTCCACTCGCTTTCAGAGGGTGAAAGGCATGGATACTCTATTTGGAAGTCCTTAGGGGGTATTATCAGCCCTCAAGCCGTTTATCAGCATCTTCAAGATTTAGAGAAGAGAGGTTACGTTGAAAGTTTTACTGTAAATGGTAGGCGTCTCTACAGATTGACGGAAGAGGGGAGGATGCTTTTAAAGGCCTTCAAGATTATAGGTTTTTAGCTTCAATAAAACATAGGATTTCAGCGGCGATTTTAGCCGCTTGAATGGCGGTTATTCCATCATCGTAGGGTGGTGTAAGTTCAACTATATCAGCTGCGACGATTTCAGTATTGCAGATCGCCCATATGATGTCGAGCAGTTGAGTCATTGTTAATCCTTCAGGTTCTGGATTTGCAACCCCAGGTGCTTGAGATGGGTCTAAAACATCTAAGTCTATGGTTACGTAGACTCTTCCGGCATTTCTAGACCATTTCTCAACTTCCTCCAAAACACGGTCGAATCTTCTGGCAACATCTAAACTCGTTAGGAATTTAAGCCCAGATTTCTTGGCGTAGTTTACCTCTTCTTCTGAAAACGCCCTAACACCTATCTCAATGATTCTGCCCACTCCAAGTTTTTCAGATATTCTACGCATAACTGTTGCGTGGTTTATCTTAGAACCTAAATACTCGTCTCTAAGATCCATATGTGCGTCGAAGCAAATTACGGCAAACTCTCCACGCTTGCTTACGGCTTCTACAGCTCCTAGAGTTAACGTATGTTCTCCTCCGAATATTACCGTTTTCAAGCCTTTAGACAGTTGCTCTTCTAACACAACGCTGAGTCTTCTAAGCGTTTCACATACGTCTTGAGCTACATTGAGGTTTCCTACGTCTTTAATCGCGAGTTTTGAAGCGTCTAGTCCAGCCCTTAGGCTGTAAGTTTCAATGTTTACTGAAGCTTCTCTGATGACGTTGGGTGCGAATCTTGAGCCGGGTCTAAAGGTGGAGGTTCCATCGTATGGTACGCCTAGAATTGCATACTTAGGCTCGTGTGAATCTCCAGCTTCTAGAAACCTCAATGTTTTAGAAGTGTAGAGTTCTTCGTAGCTCATAATTGATCCCACATATTTTTGATTGAGCTGCCGGCTCATAAGCTGTAGGTTTAATTGTGGAGCTTAAAGTGTTCATATTTATGTGGGCTAAAAGGTTATATTTTCAGTCTACGAGTACCAGCTTCATAGGTGGTTGTATGAAGTATGGTATTTGGACGGACTTCTATGGAGATTTGGATTTGGTGACGGCTTTATCTAGGTTGAGTTCTCACGGTTTTAAATACGTAGAGTATAGCTTTGAACACATTCTAGCTGTTGAAAGAGAAGGCTTTGAATACGCCTTTAAGAATATTGTGGAAGCCGCTGCAAGCTTGGGTGTTGTAGCCCTTCAGATGCACGGTCCAAGTTTAGAGTGGACTGAAACGTATAGCATAGTTTGTAGGGATGAGACGATTAGGAGGTTGTGTGTGGAGAGAACCTGTAGATGGATTGAATACTGCTATAGGCTTAATGTGCCAGTATTTATTGAGCATCCGGGTTCAATGCCAGCGAAAACGTTGGATGAATTGAAGATGTTGGAGAAGCTTAACATTGAGAGTTTTAAACGTATTGCTAAATTTGCAGAGGATAGGTCTGTGAAATTGGCTATTGAAAATATCTTCGATTTTAAACCTGAGAAGCTTAAGGGTGTTCGTTTTTTAAAGTACCCGGCTAGCTACGGCTCTACAATCGACGAGATTAGGAGAATATGTGAAGCTACAGATCCGGATGTTGTAGGTATTTGCTTCGATACTGGGCATGCGAACTATCAGGGGTTGGATGTAGCTAAAGCCGTGATTGAGTGCGGTGGGCTTCTACGCGCTGTGCACATACATGATAATGATGGGTCTGGTGATCAGCATCTTTCCCCGTTGAGGGGTAGTATAGATTGGAAAAGCGTCATTGATGGTTTTAAGAGCATCGGCTATAATGGGCTTTTGAGTTTAGAAGTTTTCGGGGAGAAGCATCAAAGTATTGCCGTTAGAGATAATAGGTTGAAGTCTTTGCTGATAGTAATGGAGAATCTTCTACGCTAGCTTACATACGTCTAGATCTGGTAGAATTTTTTATGTCTAATAGAACGTTTATGAGGCCGTCTGGTGCAGGAATTGAAGTGGATGGGTTTACGTAGATTTAGGGGAATGTTTTCGGCTTTACATAGAGGGTTGTGGGGGGTAATCTTTATATTTTATACGTGGCTAGAGCTTAGTTTGCTNCAATGAGTAGGCTATATAGGAGATTGTGCATGATAGTCTCATGTTTGAGTCTCATTATGTTAGCTTTAGGCATCTATCCAAGTATAACGCCTCACGTACTTATTTTAGGTGCTGTTGGCCTTTTATCGTCTATCTTATCTACATTTACGGGGAGGTTTAATAGATTGTTTAAGCGTTTGACTTTAGCCGTTTCCGTGTTCTATTTAGTTGTGTTCTTCTGGATTTCCACCATCCCTGGGGATATCCTAATGACTATTCTATCGTGTATAGCTTCAATTTTTACGGCATTATCCATCATAGGTTTGCTCGTGGTTAAGGAGGGTTGAAGATTGTCGTCTTACCCCATCCACTGGATAGATAAAGTGGCCAATGATATTGAACAATACTGGGGTCTTGATGGGGAAATCATATGCAACGGTGGTTTATCTGTTTCAGGGTTGCAGCACGTAGGCCGCTTGAGGGGGGAGATAGTTCTCATAGATGCTGTTAGAAGGGTGCTTGAAGAGCGTGGTAGAAGGGTTCGCCATCTTCTGGTCTTATATACTCAAGATAATTGGAAGGGTAAGGAGGCTCAGCTTAAGGCTTTTAAAAACCCTGAAGAGGCTTCGAGGTATAAGGGTTGGCGGTTGATAGATGTCCCAGACCCGGAGGATTGTCATAGAAATTGGGTTGAACACTATTGGAGGAGTTTTGGAGATTATCTTGACGAGTTCGCTAAATCCGTAGAAGTCTATACGACGACTCAGCTTTATAAGATGAGCTCTATGAAGGACGTTTTACGTGAAATACTTTTGAAAAGGGAGGATGTTAGGGCGACTATAAACAAGTATAGGGGTAGAAGGCCTTATCCTGAAAACTGGATACCTTACGATCCGTTTTGTGGAAACTGCCGTAGAATAGACTCAGCTGAGCCGTTGGAGGTCGACTTGGAATCTTATAAGATAAGATACGTCTGTAAGAGTTGCGGCTACAGTGACTGGTGTAGCATGGAGGATGGTAAGCTCAATTGGAGGCTTGAGTGGACGGCCATCTGGAAGGCTTTGAAGGTCATGTTTGAACCTTACGGTAAAGATCACGCTACTCCAGGCGGGTCTAGAGACAGCTGTGTGGACCTAGCCGTTAATGTGTTGAAGTTTAAGCCGCCGATTGGAGTAGCCTATGAATGGGTTGGATATGTCGTTAGGGGGAGGGACTTAGGCGATATGGGAAGTAGCGATTTTATAGGGTTTACCCCTGAAGATTGGGTTAAAGTGGCTGAGCCTGAAGTTCTCAGATACTACTACATTGTTAATGACTGTATGAAGAGGTTGACTTTAAGTCTAGATCAAGTATACCACTACGTTGATTTGTACGATTTTGCTGAACGCGTATATTATGGTGTTGAGAAAACGGATAGGGAGAGTTGGGAAATAGCTAATATTAGGAGGAGTTTTGAACTCTCCCAGTTGAAGCCTATTCCTAGGGAGATGCCTTTTCAGTTAAAGTATCTTCATGCGGTTATACTGGTGCAGACTCTCCCAGAGGAGGATTTACTTGAAAACGCTATAAGACGGTTGAAATCTACCGGTATACTCGTAGGAGACCCGGATCCGCTATCGGTCTCTAGGATAGAGGTTAGGTTGAAGGAGGCGTTAAACTGGATTAAACTCTACGCTCCAAGTGAATTCCAAGTTAGGCTTTTAGAGAGTTTTCCCGTTGAGCTTAAGTCTTCTTTAGATGATGGGGATAGGGCTTTACTTAAAAACCTTATGGAGCTTTTTAAACCTATTGAGTGGAATGAGGAGTCGATTAAAAATGCTATGATGCGTTTCACTTCAACTCTTTCAAAAAGCGATTCTCAGAGGTTATTTAAAGCACTCTACTTGATACTTTTCGGTAGGGTTAGTGGTCCTAGGATAGCTCCGTATCTTGCGATGTTGAATAAGAACTGGGTTCTTAATAGACTTAAAGAAGCTATTTCTGAAAGTTGAAATGTAGTCTTTTGCAATAAAAGTGTAAAAGAATATTAATATTTGTTTTCGCAAATAGACATCTGTATACATCTGTTAATTTGGTGGTGCTTTGACTAGAAAGCTCTTAGCGGCTAGGTCCGATTTGGTTGATGAATTGTCTAGAATAGCTAAGGCTAGAAATCAGACGGTTTACGGTTTTTTAAACAACATTCTCGAGCATGCTTTAAAACTCCATAGGATGGACGCTAAAATCGAAGACGTTGTAAACTCCTACATGGTGATAAAGAACCTTAAAAGCTTGGGTTTTATNCCAATACCTGAGGAGCTTGCGTATAAGGTTTTAGACGGTATTGTTAAGAGGAATACTGTTGATGTGTTTTTCAAGCTCGGTGAATGGTATGGTAAGGTTTTGGAAGCGCAGCTTCCAAATTTTAAACCAGTAGATTTACTTAGAACGGTTGTTAGGGAGATCGCTTGGACGGCTTCAGAGGTTTCAATCGGTGAGGAAGGTGGTGAAATCACTATCAGATGTATAGGTCCGAGGTTTTCAGAGTCTTATACNTTGGTTTTAGCCAATATGATTGAAGGCTTGGCCGCGTCAATGGGCTTTAATGCAACTAGACGGTATATCACTAGGGGTATGATTTTTCTAAACCTTAAAAGCACGTCTAATCAATAGTGTAATGAAGCTAGTGAGAGGGTATGGTTTTACCTAAACAGTCGAAGGATAAAAAGCTTGTATGGGTTAGGGCGGATATACTTTCTCAGATAAGTCGAATAGCTAATAGAGAGGGTAAAACCATAACGACATTTGTTAACGAGGTTTTAGAGCAATCTGTTAAGGTTTACGATATGAAGCTCACGTTAACTGAAGTCATAGAGCTTTATATGCTTACTAAAATGAGTAGGGAGGGTGGCAATTTAACTGTACATAGGGATGTGGTCAAGTATTTAATATCCAAGGTTTACCATTCAAATAGAGAAGAGCTGATGCAGATATTCCGCGATACTGGTGCATGGTTTGGCAAATACATGCTGGCGAGAATGGGTAGTGAAAACCTGGTAGAGCACCTCAGGCAGATCCTCTACATGAGTATATGGGATGTGAATGAGGTTTACGTGGATAAGAGCGGTAATGCTATTTCAATCAGGTGTGTAGCTCCTCAGCTTTCCGCTGAAGAGACGGAGCTTTTAGCCTCCTATGTTGAGGGAATGTTGTATTCAATGGGTTTGAGGCAGATTGAGCGGGAGGTGATAAGGGGGATAATAATGGTTAAAGTTGAGGGTGGGGATGTGGGTGGATAGGCCGACTGTACGTAAAGCCCTCTTATATGAGAGTGTTAGGGGAGGGTTTGTTAGATGCCTCTTATGTGAGAGGCGTTGTTTGATATCTGAAGGGTCTACGGGTTTTTGCGGTACTAGGGTTAATGTTGATGGAGTGCTTTATACGCTGGTGTACGGAGATATAAATGCGATTTCTGTAAATCCGATAGAGAAAGGTTGCCTCTTCTGAGGCAGCCCTCTAGAAAACCCTTATACCATTTTTATCCTGGAACTAGAGCTTTGACTTTTTCTACGTGGAGTTGCAACTTCACATGTCCATGGTGTCAAAATTGGACGCTTTCAAAGTTTAAACCAGACCCTTCTAAGGCAAACTATGTAAGCCCTAAGGAGATTGTGGAATTAGCCGTTAAAAGCGGCTGTCAAGGTGTTTCCGTATCCTTTACCGAGCCTACTCTACTGTTTGAGTATTCGCTTGACGTTTTCCCTCTGGCGTTGAACGCGGGTTTGTATACGAACTATGTGAGTAATGGCTATATGACTATTGAAGCCTTGAAAATGCTGCGTGAAGCGGGGTTGCAATCTATAAAGATNGATGTTAAGGGGGGCTCTGGCGCGGTTCAGAGGTTTTGCGGAGCAGATGTCTCCATTGTGTGGAGGAACGCTAAATTGGCGAAGGATATGGGTATGCACGTTGAAATAGTTAACTTGGTGATTCCGACCGTTAACGACGATGAAGGTACGTTGAGGGAGGTTGTTGAAAACCACGTTAAGTATNTAGGCGTGGATGTTCCAATACACTTCACCGCTTACTATCCGGCTTATAAATTTAAAGCTCCACCCACGCCTGTTGAAAAGCTTGAGGAAGCCTATAGGCTGGCTAAAGCCTTNGGAGTTAAGTATCCTTATATAGGGAACGTTCCAGGGCATAAGTATGAAAACACCTACTGTCCAAATTGCGGCCGTCTNCTNATNAGGAGGGTTGGCATATTCAGCGTTGATGTTAAGCTTACGGATGACGGTAGGTGTCCAAATTGCGGTGAGGCTGTTCCAATAAAGTTGTGGAAGAGTTCGGTTAAGCGATCTTAAACCTTTACGGCGTCTTCTTGGAAAGTTGATAGGTTTCAGGTGGGTTGAAGGCTGAGGCTACGGCTCCATAGAGGACTATGTCCTCCCCCAACTTTGTAAGTTTTATCTCCGGTATCCTGTTTATAGAGTACTCTGCTATATGTTGCATTATGAAGGGCAGTATGAGTTCGCTGTTGTGTAATGCTACTGATCCTCCAACCGTTATAAGCTCTGGGTCGTAGACGTTAACTACGGTAGCGAAGCCTATGGCGTTTAAAACCCCTATATTCTTAACGGCTTCTAAGCTGAATCGGTCGGCTTGTTTAGCGGAGTCGTATATCATCTT
>JGI24721J44947_10005837_pt1 | contig 16752 bp, 20 predicted proteins | sample YelNatPaOPGAMG01_FD_44947 | JGI IMG/M metagenome (IMG submission 44947)
TAAAATCTGGGTCGCCCTTCCTTCCCTGATGCGCCAAAACCACAACTTTTGCGCCTTTATCTGCCAACTCTTTAATTGTTGTTTCGCCGTGGGCTCGAATCCTCACATCCTCCAAGATTTTTTTGCTTTCCGGGTCCACTGCAGAGTTGAAGTCTACTCTTACAAGCACAACTTTGCCTTTCACTTCCACGTCATCTAATGTTAGAAACTTTACCATTTTTTCACCTCACATTGAAAAAGAAAATGAGGGAGGGTGAGGCTAGAACCCAGCCTTTTCCCCTATGAGCTCTATCAGTTCCACCATTCGGCAGGAGAAGCCCCATTCGTTGTCATACCAAGCAAGCACTTTCGCAAGGTTTCCGGCGACAACCATTGTTGAAAGACCATCAACAACAGCAGAATATGATGTATGGTTCACATCTGTTGACACTATTGGTTCTTCAGTGTATTCCATTATGCCCTTCAATGGTCCTTCAGCTGCCTTTTTGAACGCAGCATTCACTTCCTCCTTTGTTACGTTTTTCTCTAATACTGCTGTTAAATCCACTATGGAAACGTTTGGAACTGGAACCCGCAAGGCTATTCCGTCAATTTTCCCTTTAAGTTCTGGAAAAACTAAGGCTGAGGCTCTGGCAGCTCCNGTTGTTGTNGGTATNATGTTTACTGCNCCNGCTCTTGCACGGCGGAGGTCTCTGTGGACAAGGTCCATTATTCTTTGGTCNTTTGTGTAGGCGTGGGCTGTTGTCATAAGTCCAGCTTTTACTCCAAAGTTTTCATGCAGTACTTTGACGCATGGTACTACGCAGTTTGTGGTGCATGAGGCGTTTGACAGTATGTTGTGGTTTTTGTGGTCGTATTTGTCGTGGTTTACGCCTAGAACTATTGTTATGTCTGGGTTTTCAGCTGGGGCTGATATCAAAACTTTCTTGGCTCCTGCTTGCAAGTGTTTTGAAGCNTCTTCTCTTTTTGTGAATAATCCTGTCGATTCTACGGCTAAATAAACATCCAAGTCTTTCCAGGGCAACAATGCTGGGTCTTTTTGCATCAAAACTTTAAGCTCTTTTCCGTTGACNATTAGACTGTTGTCTTTAACNTGTACATCGGCGTTAAATCTGCCGTGCACAGAATCATATCTTAATAGATGGGCTAGCGTTTTCGCATCAGTTACATCGTTTATGGCTACGAAATCTATGTTAGCNTTTCTTTCTATGGCTGCTCTATACAGAAGGCGTCCAATTCTGCCGAATCCGTTTATGGCTACTCTTATTGCCATTTATCTTTCACCTACCTAGTTTTGAATTATCTAATCGAAGTTTTCTCCTAATTAATTTTCCGACTGTTCTTTTTANAGGAAATGTGAATTAGGTTTAGCGTAGTTTCATTAGAACCATTTCTGCAGCCAAAACCATTGGTTCCCAAGTTTCGCAAAGTGGTGGTGCATAAGCAGTGTCCGCCTTTGCCAGTTCTCGTACTGTCATCTGTTTTTGTATGGCAAAAGATATGGCATTTATACGTTGGGTTACTTCTTCTCCGCCGATGATTTGGGCGCCAATTATTCTTTGCGACTCTTTTTCAACAACAAGCTTCACTTTTATTGGNAAGGCGCCAGGGTAATAGTCAGCTTTTGTTTTAGAAGCAATTGTTCCAGTTACAGTTTCAATTCTTGCTCTTTGAGCAGCATTTTCAGTCAACCCCGTCACACCTACGTCCATGTCAAAAAGCCTTGTTACAGCTGAGCCTAAAACTCCCGTGAAAATTGCGTAGCCGCCAGCGGCGTTTATTCCAGCAACTTTTCCTTGTCTCACAGCCACTGTGCCTAACTGTGGTAGGGCTGGTTTCTGGGTAACAATGTGCGTGGCTTCTGCACAGTCTCCTACTGCGTAAACGTCTTTAAGGTTTGTTTCCATTCTAGCGTTGTTTTTATAGCCTTTGTTTCTCCCAATGCTACGCCAGCGTTAGCAGCCAGTTGGGTGTTGGCTCTAACACCAAATGCGCTTATGAACAAGTCAGCGTTGATTTGCTCGCCTCCAGCCATTATTCCAGTCACCTTTTCTGTTCCAAGAAATTCTTCAACGCCTTTTCCCGTTAGGATGTTTATTCCTCTCTCTTGTAACATTTCCTGAACCATTTTCGCCATGTCAGCATCGAGCATCATTGGCAATATTTGTGGCAGAAGCTCCACAACCGTTGTCTTTAAGCCTCTTTCAGTGAGGGCTACAGCCATCTCTAAGCCTATTAAGCCGGCTCCCATAATTACGGCTGTTTTTGCTCCGTTTCTGATGGCTTGTTCGATTTTTTCGCCATCTTCCAGTGTTCGAAGCGAATGTATTCCTTGTTTCTCTTTGCCTTTTATTGGTGGCATGAAGGAGTTTGCGCCTGTGGCTAGGATTAGGCTGTCATAGGGGATGGTTTCTGTTTTTCCAGTTTTATCCACGGTTTCAATGGTTTTGTTTTGGGCGTTTATGGCTGTGACTTTTGTTTCAGTTTTTAGGTTTAGCTTCATCATTTGAAAGTATGCTGGTGGAAAAACAATGAGGTTTTGGAAGCTTGGTATTTGTCCACCTATCACGAATGGAAGTCCACAGCGTGAGTAACCCGCATTTTTTTCCTCAGTTATCAGGGTGACTTCTGCTGTACGGTCTGTTTTTCTTGCAGCTGCTGCTGCGTCCACTCCAGCGGCGTGGGCGCCTATTATGACTATGCGTCTCGGCATAATTTTTCATCTTTTATTTTGTTAACGTTTTATGCCACTCCACTGCTTGGTTGAAGTTCATTAGGTTAGCCAGTTCGCCTTGCAAATTCGACGGTTTTATAACGAGCAGCCAACCTTTCCCATATGGGTCTTCGTTTAAAAGTTCAGGTTTTGATTGGACTTCTGTGTTTACTTCTAATATTTCTCCGCTTATTGGTGCAACCAAGTCTGAAACAGCTTTTACGGATTCCACTGTTCCGTATGGTTCGTTCTGTTTTGTTGTTGTTCCAGGGCTTGGCAACTCCGCGTAGACGATTTCTCTGAGTTGTTTTTGGGCGTAGTCTGTTATGCCTACTCGAACTTTGTCTCCTTCAATTTTTAGCCATTCAAACTCTTTTGTGTAGTATAATCCTTCTGGCACTTCATATCCGTCTACTTTCACCATATTTTCCACCTCTAATTGGTGCTTATTCTCTTATGTTTTAGCCTTTAAAATTAACTGTNAAAGAAAAGGGTATTATCATGGTGAAGTGAAGAAAAAGATAAAAATTTGTGCGCTAANTTTGACTTAAAATAAGAGGCAAAAGCGTTAAGCCTTACATTTTTCTTTTTCCTTGTATGTATTCTTCCACCCACTCTTTTGCGGTGGAATCTGGCACCTGCAATGGTGGATGCTTAAAAGCGTATGAAGATATGCTTATGAGGGGTCCAGCTATTTTTCGGTCTAATGCGATTTTTACAGCCCTTATAACGTCAATTACAACTCCTGCGCTGTTCGGTGAATCCTCAACTTCAAGCTTAACGCTTATGGTTAATGGTCTGTCGCCGAACTTTCTACCCTTAAGCCACAAGTAACAAATCTTCTTGTTTCCCAGAAAATGGACATAATCTGAAGGACCTATTCTTGTGGGCAAATCATATGGGACAAGGCTTTTCACGGCTTCTGTCTTGCTTATGCGCTTGGTTTTTAAACGCTCCTCAACTGTCATATTCAAAAAGTCTGTGTCTCCGCCAAGATTTAACTGGTAAGTTTCATCCACAATCACTCCTCTGTCAACGCAGAGCCTAACCAAGTTTCGGTGCAGAATTGTTGCGCCCAATTGACTTTTAACATCGTCTCCAGCTACTGGCAACCCTTTTTCCTCAAATTTTTTGCTCCATGCTGGGTCTGAGGCTATAAATTCTGGTATGCAATTTATGAAGGCGCATCCAGCGTCTAAGGCTGTTTGCGCGTAAAATCTGGTGGCATTTCGGCTGCCTACTGGCAGATAGTTAACAAGAATGTCTGCTTTGGCTTCTTTCAAAGTTTCCATTACATCCACAATTTTGGCTTCATCGCTGCCATAGATATTAAAGGGTTTTTTCATGTGTTCAGCTACGCCATCCAAAATTGGAGCGGGCGAAACTTTCACGCCCAATTGGGGGACATCTGCGAATTTAGTGGCGCAATTTGGCTCGGCGAATATGGCTTCAGACAAATCCTTTCCAATTTTATTTTTGTTAACATCAAAGGCGGCGACAAATTTTATATCCCTTATATGATATCCGCCAAAATTTACATGCATGAGCCCCGGCACATTCTCCTTCTCTTCAGCATCTTTGTAATATTCCACTCCTTGAATCAAAGCGGATGCACTGTTGCCCACGCCGGCTATTGCTACACGAATTTCTGGCAATTCAGTTTTTCTCCTTTTAGACTTTGTTAAGGCTTTAGAACTTGTCTGCTCTATAACTTTTTCTGGGAACATAGCAAAATTAAAAGGGAACCTTCAGTTATACACAATTTTCGGAGTGCACATTCATGGGCAAAAGTGAAGTGGACATAAAATATGAGCCTTTTAAAGAAATTGTGGTTATGGAACGCAACTTTTTTTCAACCCCAGACGAAATAGCAAGGTTCACATCCATAATTGCTGGGGGAAAACCCGCAGGTTTATACTGGGCTGAAGGCGTAGTATTCTTATATTTTCCCCTTCCAGCATCCACTGAAATAGCTGCGAAAGAGTTAATTGAGAACAGCCGAGTTTATTGGACTTTTGTCGGTTACGCTTTTATGCCAAAATATCAATCGACAATTGAAACTAGGGAGAAAATTATTGTTCCAGTCATTGACATGTCTTCTAACCCCCTGTTCCGAAAGGTTGCAAATTGGCTAAAAGAACAAAAATAGCCGCAATTCAGTTTGAAGGCAAAATTTTCTCAGGAAGCGGAGAAGGTGCAAAATTCGTTAGTCTTCCATGGGTAAAAAAGCAAATAACCAAAAAACTCGGTTTCACTCCATATCTAGGCACATTAAACATAAAACTAACAGAAGATAGCCTGAACTTCAAAGAGTTGTTAAAGAAAGCAAAAGCAATAGAAATTTCGCCATCTGAAGGTTTTTGTCGTGGAAAATGTTTTGAAGCATATTTTATGGATGAACTGAAATGCGCTATTGTAATGCCTGATGTTGCAAATTATCCAGTAGACATCGTAGAGGTCATAGCGCCAATAAATTTGAGGGAAAGATTTCACCTTAGGGATGGAGACGCTGTTACTGTTAAAATAATCCTTTAACTTATCCCTGTCTTGGCTTAAACCTGAAGAACTCGCTTATGTAATTTTCTAGCAAATTATACTTTTTCAAGTAATCGCCATACCTTACAAGGGCGTTCATGGCTCTTGCCGCATCCTCAGGCGAAGCATAGGCTGGAATTCCCAGTTTATCAAACCTGAAACGTGTGTGCAAAGCCATTTCAGTTTCGCCAATGTCGCATGCTACTATTGGCTTGTCATATTTGCTTGCAACCTTAGCCACTCTGTCAATGTAGTCTTCTTGTAAGGCTGGAGTATGATGTAAACCAAGCAGTATTATGCCGTGAATTTCTGGGTCTTGGAAGAGAACTTCAACCGTTGTTTCAAACATTTCTGATGTTCCTGAGCCTGTTATGTCAACTGGATTAAGATTTGTTGCAAATTTTGGAAGCTTACCCGCCTCCTTCAGTTTCTCAAATTTTTTAATAGTATCTTCGGAAAAGCGTTTAACAGCTAACCCCCTCAATTCGCATTCGTCAACAGCCATTATGCCTGGACCACCAGCATCTGTAACTATTCCAATGTTTCTTCCAGAAGCAGGCGGCTGCATAGCTAATGCTTTTCCAGCGTCAAAAAATTCTTCCATGTCCTTTGCCCTTAAAATGCCAGTCTGCACAAAAACAGCATCATATATTTGGTCTGAGCCAGCTAAGGCTCCAGTGTGGGAAGCTGCTGCTCTTGCTCCTGCTTCTGTTCTGCCTGCTTTTAGAGCCACTATGGGTTTTTTCTTTGAGACTTCTTTGGCTATTTTGATGAATTCTCTTCCAGACTTTATGTCCTCAATATATAGTAATATTACTCTGGTTTCCTTATCATGCAGTAGATAATGCAACATTTCCGCCTCATCCACATCGCATTTATTTCCAAAACTTACGAATTTGCTGACTCCAATTTGCCGACCAGCCAAATAGTCAAGTGCTGAAACGCCGAAGGCGCCGCTTTGCGTTACCATCGCTATGTTTCCTGGCATTGGACGTGGCGTCGCGATAACTTCTTCTCCTGTTGTCAAAACTTTTGTTTCTGGGAGAAAGAGCATGTCAACGCCTGTTCTTGAATCATAAACGCCTAAGCAGTTTGGTCCTAAAATGCGTATTCCAGCCTTCTTTGCTATTGTTAAAACTTTATTTTCAAGGTCATGTTTTCCTATTTCGCTGAAACCAGAGCTAATTATAACAACTGCTTTCACTTTTTTAGATGCAGCATCCTCCATTATTTCTGGCACAATTTCTGCTGGAACAACCACCACAACCGATTCCAATTCTACAGGAATCTGGGTCAATGAGGGATAGCATTGGAATCCTAAAATAAAATCCTCATGAGGGTTTACTGGAAAAACCTCTCCTTTGAAAACTCCCCTCCTCTTATTTTCGACGAAATTTTTGAAAATTACATGTCCCGCCTTGCTTATTTTTTTGGTTGCTCCTACGATGGCGACTGATTTTGGAGCAAAAAACGCATGAAGATTTTCTGTGGCTGATTTCATGTTTGTTTTCACCTTTTAGCTCTTACAATAACTACTGGTTTATGTTTTACCGTTTCAAGCATCTCCCAGCTTACTTCATTCAATCCAACTTTAAATTTTTCCGCCATGTCCCAAACTGTTCTTCCAGCTCCAAAACCTCTTGAGCGATTTGCAATTTCAGCTATTTCCAAGGCATTTTCAGCTAACATTTTACATCCAACCACGGCTATTGGCGTTGCTCTTTTCTTAAGTTTAAACATTCGCCCAATAACATAAGCGATGAATCCTCCAAAGGAATGGATGCCTTTAATCGGTTTTGGGCGAGGGGTGAAATGGAAATTTTTGAATGAATAGGTTTTATCGGTATCCACAATTATCACACAAACTTTCTTCTTTAACTGCAGCCAAATTCGTTTGCGTATTTCTTCAGCCACGCCAAAAGCATCGTTTAAGGGTAAGCTTACATAAGAATAAGCTAAATTGCTTCCATCTATGCCGCCCTCAGAACCAAACATTAAAGCCTGCAAAAAACCAGCATAATGTAAAGCAACTTGTTTATGGCGGCTCCCCATTTCTAATGGATATTCCCTCAAGTAATGGAGCAGTTTTCCACGGAAATGGCATAATGNTCCGAGAAAATAGCCCCAGACTATTCGCATCCAATACTTAGAAATTAATTTTGCATTCCAATTTGGCTTAACTTTGTTTTCGTCAAGAATGTTGTTTAAGGCTGTCGAAATCGCCTTTTCAGATATGACAACAAAATCTCCATCGGCTATTTTTCCTTCAANGTCCTTGACTATTTCTTGCAAATAATTTTCTTTTGGTCTCCAATATTTTGTTGTAACAGCTAATACTCTATAGCTATTCATTTATCTCATTCTACTTTGAAACAATATTAGAATTTTAATTAAGTTACTCCCATTGCTTTTTAAGCCATTCTTCTACTCCTATTTTCTTCATTTCCAAAAGTCTCTTCTTTTTAGCAGCCGTAAATACATTAGCGTGCTCGCCTTTTTCATCCCAGTTTGAGCAAGGAAAATCTTGGCATTCAAAACAAAAATTCACGCCTTTGCTGATGCAACATTTACGAACTGGACATCCACTCCAACCACCGCCNCCCTTACAATTGAAGCTGCAAGCGCTTTTGGATAGAATTTCTAATCCCTTAATAGTAGCTTTAGAATCTCCACCTTTGTANTCAATCCATCCTGCAACTTCGAAATGATTCTTAACCAATTCTAATAATTGTTTTGCTGGCTTCCGAAGTTCATCATTATACCAGTAACAAAGGCGACAGTATAATCCACAATATGCCACCTCATTCAGCCTAGCAAGGTTCATCTTTTCTTCCATCACACACTAAACCTCCCGAAATTATAATTCTTTGAACCGTTTCTTTATTTCTTCAACGTTGCATTCTGGCGGTTTCATTTTTCCCTCTGGGCAGTAGCCAAGTTCAACGCAGGATGGTCCAGCATTTTCAAACAATATTGGCGCAGCCTTTTTTGCTTGTTTAAGCATTTCAATTGCCACCTCTCTTATTTCCCATTGAGAACGCATGCAACATCGCAGATTGAAGAAGTGGCGCAGTTCACGGGCGTTCATGGTTACAATTATGTTTGTTTTGGCGGCGTTTGGAAGAATAAACCTTGCATCCTCTTTTGGGATTCCCAATGTTAAAAGCTCCTTGTAAGTTTCAGAAATTTTCTCCAATGCCTCGTCAAAAATTTTCTTTGCTTCGGCTTTATTTGCTATGCTTGGCGGCGTTACATATTTTTCCAAAGTATCATAGGTAACATAGCGTTGGCTTTGCTGCGTGTATGATGCAATCCTATGCCTAACAAGCTGATGAGTCATGGCTCTGGAAACGCCTTCAATGCTGAAAGTGAAAGATGCGTGTTCAATGACTGAAACATGACCGTAACCTGTAACCCGCTTTATAATGCGCTTAGCCGTTTCCTCATCCATTTTCTCAAAGATTTCTGAAGGGCTTCCGCTTTTTGACGATGTTAAAGCTGCAGTTCCGCATAGAAGTTCAGCATCCGCAGTATAGCGAAGAAGCTTAACTTTCAATTTTAAACCCCACTTACTTTAGCATGAAAGTAATAAATTTGTTTTGTGCAAAAGCCTATAGAGGCATCAGTTGTTGAGGGTAAAGAAAACTGTTGACTACATAAACGAATTACGTTTAAGCGATAGCGAAGAGAAAAGATTGCTTGGGAATAAACTTGCAGTTCAGTACGCCAAGTGGACAAAGACGCTTAACTTGCAAGACTTCTTAGGTTTCGCTAATTTTATACAAGAAAATAAAGCTAAAATAGGTGTTGCACAATTTTTCGGGAAATTTCGCGCTTACGCATTTGAAGAGTACATTTACCATTTACTGCAAGCAAAGATTAGCTTTCCTAGGCATTTGCAGATTTTTTGGGGAGAAAAATGCTTGGTTTGGCGAAAAGGAGGAAAAGGATACGCTATGGAGTTTGACATTTCTATAGGCAAGAAAATAAACGGTTTCGTTGAGCCAAACGTTGTTTTTGATGCTAAAGTGGAACTTGACTCTGCAAGGTTAAAAACAGCTCTAGCCTCCTTCGTCATATTAAAGCGCTGGAATTCTAATGTTAAGTGTCTCCTAGTTTACGTGGTTAAAGATGTGGATTCGGCTCTCTTAGAATTAGCCAATTACTGGATTGATGGGGTTTTCCGCTTAAGCCTTGAAAAGAACGAGACAGAAGCTTTGCTTGATTATGTTGCTAAATGTTTCAGTTAATGTTAGACGTGTGCGTATATGCGGTCTGCCGTGTATCTTCCGCTTTCCATTTCCCTCTCTATCTCACGCAATAACAGTATTCGCTTAAACGTGGGCGGATGTGTCGCAAACCACGTGTTGATTTTCACCCATGTGGATTTGGCTTCTTTCTCCATGGCAATTTCCAATTCTCTCTCGTCAAGCACCCCATCTTTGTCTAAGTCATATTCCTCTTTTTTCTCTATTATTGGTTGAATCTCCTGTTTCGCCATTGCCGGATCTTCAATGTAGAAGGCTCTGGCTCCGGATGTGGGCTTCGACGAAAGCGACAATCCATAAGTAATCTTCGTTAATGCACTTTCCAAGTTTCGAGGCGAACCAGTAACATAGGCTGAGTATGCATCTGCATAATGTTCGCGGAGTCTGCTAAGCCTCATAACGCATAAAAGCGAAATTATGTAAACCACGTAAGAGATTATTGCAATGGCGAAAAAAGCCGCTTTTATGCTGCTTTCCTCCTTCTTCTTTGATGATGCNGGTGCCCATCTTGCTGCTTCCCATGTTCCCCTTGCAATCAAATAGGCAAGTAATGGCAGTGCCGAAACAATAGTCATTACTATGTAATCCTTATGTTTGATATGGCCTAACTCATGACCGATTACGCCTTTAATTTCTGCTTCGTTTAATTTCTTCAAAAGCCCCTCATGAACTGCTAGGGTGGCGCTGCTGGCTGTTCTTCCAAAAACGAAAGCGTTAGGCGTCTCATCTGGCACAATGGCTAATTTTGGCATTGGTATGCCGCTTTTGTCTGCCAATTCTTTAACCGTGGATTCAAGCCATGGATTTTCGCCAGGTTTAAGATATTGCAAACGTGTGGAAGCGCTGACTATTGCTGGTCCTATGAGGTATTGGAGTAGTATAAAGAGGATTGTGCCTATTACGGCGTAAACCAGAGAAAGCTGAATGATAAACATTATTGCTGATAGGAATAGGGCGAATATTAGGGCTACAAAAAATATTGACGTTCCCATTGCAAGCTTTAACTCGCCAAGTCTCGCCATAACATTCCCATACTGTTCAAATGACGAAGACTGATTTAATTAAAGCTTTCTAAGACGTGGCTTTTTCATCGCAATTTGGCGAAAATGGATTCAGAATCCGACTTTCAAATATAGAAAATCCATACTCAAAATTCACACCCATTAAATACTCCACACCTAACAATTTCAAAGTGAAGGTGTTGTTGAGGTTTAAGCATGAACAAAAAATATCGATGCATCATCGAGGTGGAAGTCCCAAACGGCTCAAAAGGTTGGCAGGAAGTAGCAACCGCAAGAATGAAGCAAGCCATTGAAAAATTAAAGCTGGCAATGGAAGAGCTAGGCGGCAAAGTTTACGTCAGATACTAAAACGAAGCTTATTTTTCCGTAATTTGTGGATGAACCAGTTGACGACAATATGGACAATGAACAAGTGCTTTATCTCCAGTTGACTTCCACTTCTTCTTACAGAAGGGACATTGATACCATACAGTTTTTCCAGGAAGAAGAAACCATTGCCGACTCAAAATCCACAATATCACTCCCACAATTAGCATCACATCCCCAAAAATAAAAAGATAAACTAATTTGAATTCAAACCATGAAGCGAAAGACAAATTTTCTGTCCAAAGAAGGGACAAAAAAGTTGAAAAGGGATTTTCACTTGAGGAGAGATATGGATATGTTTTCCATAAAGCACCTAAAAAAGCAACTATTCCAACTAGACAGAATATTAAACTAAGCGCATATGCAGATTTCTGCTTCCGAAGAATTTTCTTCATTCAAGATTCTAGCCTTTGAATAAATCTCAAATTATACTGGTGCAATGGCTTCAGCAATTCGTGCTTCTAATTCAGCGTATCGTTCTCGAATTTCGCTTTTGAGAACGTCAATTTCCAAACGAAGTCTCCTTTTGGATTCAGGCGCCAAATCTTTAGATTGCACTATTTCATTTTCTATCTTCACCGCTTCATGTTCAGCATCATGCTTCATCTCTTTCGTCTTCTTCAACAAATCCACCTTAGCCTTTTCAATTTTTTCAAACTGCCTTTTTACGTCTCCAACTTTTTGGTTCAACTTCTGTTTTATCCTGCCAAGCTTCTCCGCATATTCGCGTTCAGAAGGTCCCCCCAAACGTCAACACCAACTGTCTTTTATCGCAATACTTAATATAAATTTTGTTATCTAACAATCAACACAAACACCCACAAATTAATGCTCCGGCCGTGTCTGTAAGCACAAGTATAAAGGCACCTTCAAAAAGGCTTATTCCACCCCGGTTCGGTGAAACGATTGCTGCGCGTGGGCGGCGGGCGCATGCATTGGTAGCTCCCGTTTCTGGTAGCGGTTCAGCCGGGGCTAAGCTCCATAAAAGGTCAGCATGTGTCCTCTGGGCTCGGAAATCTATTTTCCATTAGTCGTGGCGCGTGGGGGAGCTGTTGGATAGACGTCATAAGCAAGTTTCACTTTAGTTTGATTTGATATACATTTTATCAAGTCAGAGTTTATACGTGCGATTTTAATTCGCGATTAAGAAAACTGAAGGCTTGACCGAAGTAACGGTCTTCTCTGGCGTCGCCTTAAATGGGGCATTGACTATTTTTAATCTGCATTGTGGAAAATAAGGCTAAAATAGTTGGGTGGGTAGAAGATTCTTCTAGAGGTTTATTCCATGTCTCTCAGTAGGGTTAAGAAAGACATTCTGGAGAAGTTGTGGGAAGATTCTGTTCCTCTTCAAGCTGCAGATCTTTCGAGAAGGCTGAATTTGAAGTATCAAGTTGTGCTCATGAACATTAGTGAGTTAGAGAAGATGGGTTACGTTGAGTCTAAACAGAAGGGTTACTATAGCATAACTGAGCCGGGAAGGGAAGCCTTAGGGTTGCCATTATTAACTGCCGAGCTGGCGCAGAAAATTGTCTCNCCTGTTCCAGTTGAGAGAGCCTTCCACTTTTTTACGGGAATCGGAAACTATANTGGCGTATCCGCAACCAGCCTACAAGATTTCTGCGAAAAAATTCAAGCAATCAACAANCAATCCATCAAATTTCACCTTTCAAGAGGAGACTTTGAAAAGTGGTTTGAATTCCTCGGCGACAAGGAACTTGCNAAAAGAACAAGCCTCTTAAAGAAAAAAGAAATGTCAGATGAACAGTTTANAGACGCCCTATACAACCTTGTCAAAAACAGATGCGCGCGCATTCAAATAACCCGCAGAAGCGACAACTCCTTAAACGAAACTTCGTACAGGCTATGAAAGAGGCGTTTAAAAATACTCCATAAATTCATGAAAGATATCGATAACTTAGGAAGACCCGCCTTGCTCCCATGCCCTTTTAATCCATGTTTTAATTTCTTCATCAAGCCCTTCTTTTGGAGTTAAGTGCACATAACCCCAGTCAGATTCGCCGCTTTTCCAGTATTTGAAGCGTTCGCTTTCAATGACTCCTTTCCCCACAAGAAGTTCAAGGGAAATCCATTTTCGTGTGAACCATACGTTTGCAAAGACTCTACCTGTTTTTCTTCGAAAACGTGGATTTCTTCCAGTCATATAGGAATCTACATCGCCTAAAGATAGGATGTAACTTTTCAGTTCTTGGTAAAGCGAAGAGAGAGCAGCATACTCCTTTAGTATCTCATCCTCCGACACTTCCTCAGAAATAACAAATTCCCTCTCTGTATTATCCAGCTCAATCCTTGGAATTACTAAGATATTCCCGTTCTCGTTTTTGATCGTGTTATACGTCCATATTTGGGTGGGGTTACTGATCACATAACAAGCATTTTTGACTCTATCTTCAACGTCGTTTACCACGCATATCAGCCTAATTTCTGGGCTTATTTTGTCGACATCGGTTTTCTTTTTCTTGATATGTTTCTCGAGATATGCTATGTGCGCCTCATCTCTTACAAACCAGCTAAGATAATCCATAAGTTGAACGAGCGCGTCCTTATCAAATTCGCCCGCCTTCTTATACTCAATAAATACTGGCCTGTTTTTCTCATCTATTGCAAGCGTATCGATCCTACCAGTGCCTATTTGGACCTCAGAGTCTACGTATTCTAATCCTTCTTCCAAGACACTTAAATTTGCTTCAAAGGCTTTTCTGAGCTGGTCTTCAGATAATTCAACAGATTTACTGGAAATTAACTTTATATTCAAGGAATAATCCCTCAAATTTTAGTGATGGACAATTGCTATTTAAACCTAAAGATATGTATCAATCGTGCTTTCCGCATTTGACTTCAGGTAAATGTTTTCGGTGATCTTTCCATACAAAACTCCCTGAAAAATTTTTTCAAAATCAGAATTGGAGACAAATCTAGCCATGGACGCCACAAGATATTCTCGTTTTATATCGAAAGCCAGCCATTTCCGTTTCATTCTTTCAGCAACGTATCCTACCGCATTAGATCCGGCAAAAATATCTAAAACAATATCTCCTTCTTCTGTTAAAAACTTTATAAAAAATTCAGGAAGTTCCTCTGGAAATCTTGATGGATTTGGATTAATATTCAGCATTCGACAAGCTTGCAAATACTGCGAAGTACTTTTTGTGTTTGGAATAACTAGTAAGTTCGGGGGAATGGCTCCATCCTTATTCAGGTTCATGAATTTATCACTAATATTATGTCCTGAAGGCCGCATTTTCGGACGATAAAAACGTTCTCTAAGCTTTAACAATTGTTTCATTCGATCCGAATAAGCTATTAAGATTTTCTCAATGTTCGCTTTTGGGAAATCATCTTTGGACAACCAAAATATGAAATTCACAGCATCCTTGACTCGTATTTTCCTTTTATTCACCCACTCAATTGGAGAAGGAAGTTTTGAAGGATTGAACCAGAAAAACTCTTCTGCAAGTACAAACCCAACTTCATCTACGAGTTTTAGCAGAAGTCTATACGGATAAAGAGACCTTACCGGACGATCTTTAACATAAACTCCGCCCAAGTCTATTACAAAACTACCAGTATCCTTCAAAATCCTTTTGACTTCAAAAGCAAACGGCATGAACCATTCGACAAATTCATTTTCAAAAGCGAATGTCCCATATTCTTTGGGCCTTTGTAAGGGGAATGGTGGGGAGGTTATAACTAAATCCGCATAGGCAGAGGGGAGTTTCTTTAGAAGCTCTCGTGAGTCTCCAACATATGCTGCACCTAAATCCGTATAGTAGATAGGAACCCCTAAATTACTCAGGTCTTTATTAGAGTTTATAAACGGTTTCATGAACATGTCTCTAATACTCTTTCAGCTCCCATATCCAACTTTGAAGAATGACCCATAAAACATTTACTGCAAAAAATAATTTTTCATCTCTCATCTTAATTTGTTCCCGTTTGTTCGCAAAGTCGCTTGGGTTTTGTATACCTAACATATAGGATACCCATAATTTAGAGTCTTCGTCTATCGCTAGATTCAAAACGTCTTGAAAGTATGTCTCTGGTTTATCTTTCAATATTTTTCCTATAACCCATGAAAGTCCCTCTCTACGCTTGCTATCTGAAGTCTGAAATTTTTCAATAATTTTGTCTGAGAACGATTTTTGATGTTTATGGTAGATTCGAAGCAATGCTCTTGCAGCCTCTTTTTTCATTTCAGAGTTTATAGAATTAAAAACATCAATGAGGACACAGGAAGCCTCTTGAAGCCCTAACTCTCCAAGGGCCCAAGCCGCGGTGATTCTTGCGCCTTCTGCTAGGCTCGAGTTCTCCAGAACGCTTTTAACGATTGGAAAAGATTTCTCTGGAGTTATATCACATAAACTAATTATAACTTCATGAATTTGGTGGGGCTCCCCTTCTTTTATGACGTTGTTTATGTAAATTCTTCCAGTTTCGTCATTTAGTTCCAGCAAACTGACGGCAACTTCATAAAGGATTAACTTTTCTTCCTTGACATCTTGTATTTTTTCCTTTAAAGCTTCTATTACTAAAGGAGAATCAAATTGTCTTAAAGCCTTGGCAGCTATAAATCTATCAACGCGAGATGCGCTAGATAAAAGGTCAATGTAATAATCTATTTTCACGTTTCTATCGCATGGTATTTGCTTTGTTACGTTAACCACTGAGGCGATTGCCTGGTTTTTAACAAATTCTTCATTCTGTTTAATTAAAGGCGTTAATTGTATGAGTATTTCCCTTTCTTCAGATCTCTTTTTTATCTGTAACGAAATTTTCCTTCTTTTGTTACCAATTAACAGTTCGATTGAACTTTTATCGAGATTCAAAACCTTTCCGTCTTTTTTCGCAAATTTCGTCGGCCATATTAATCGTTTTTCAAAAGCTTCTTCTCTTCCTTTCGAAGCCGTTAAATACGCTTGCTTGCCAGTCCACGCGCTCCTCATATCCGCAACAGAAACAAATTGTATTGGCTCTGTGGCTATCCAATTTATTGGCTCGGAACCATACTTTTGACAAGTAACAAATACTACGTAATCCTCATCACTCAAACCATAATCCCATGCTCTATCGGTATCCGCTGTGGAGTGAGACATTGATAGCTCCGGTTTAGTTTTGCTCCTTACTTCAAAACGTCTGCCGCACTTTAAACACAAGATATCCGGAACCCTAAATCTCTTAGTTTTCAGCGAGGTCCATATTTTGAAACTCGTTGTACCTTTTTCGACGGGCAAAGGATTATGACCTAGGGCCTTTAATTCTTCGATAGCTTTGTTAACACCTATCACACCTATAGCTATCTTTTCAAGAAAGCTTTCATATGTTTTGGCGAAAAATCTATTCGACATGTTTACGAACCAACTTGATGCATATAATCCCTTTCATCTATTCCTCAATTACAATATCAGAATTAAAAGCTCAATTATTTAAAACATTTGAGCAACAAGCCAAAAATGCGCATTATATGTTTTCGGTGGTGTTTTTGGAGGGAGCCTTTAAGGTTTATTAAGAGGGAGCAATATATGCGAGTGCTGTTAGTTGAGCCATCATATCATACACGTTTTTCCGCCTTTGGGGCTTCTAAAACTTGCTACATTTCACCGACTTAACCGTGACTAGTCGAGCTTGTTAGGGGCTGCGCGCGCGGAAGCAATAATAGGCGAGGCACCAGTGATCCCTAAGTATTTGCCCATTAAAATTGTTGCAAATAAAGAGGATGAGGATGCACCCTGCGGGATGCGCGCGCATGCGCACATGCGTAATTTTACATAAGAAATGTTTAAGCCTGAATGGTGTTTTAAGCGCGAAAACTCCCAGTTTTATCTTGAAGCCT
>JGI24721J44947_10005842_pt1 | contig 16739 bp, 10 predicted proteins | sample YelNatPaOPGAMG01_FD_44947 | JGI IMG/M metagenome (IMG submission 44947)
CTCCTTGTTATACCTCTGTCTCCTCTGTGCTCTCTGTGGTAAAAAATTAAAATCTTTTCTGTTTTGTTTTAGTGTCCTCTGTGTCCTCTGTGCTCTCTGTGGTTTATTTTTCTGTTTTTTAAATCTCTTTATTTTCTCTGTGCTCTCTGTGTTCTCTGTGGTTAATTTTTTATTAAAATATTTTTCTGTTCTGTTCCTCTCTGTGTTCTCTGTGGTTTATAAATATTTTCTACATCTTTTTTCTTTTCATCCTCTGCGGTTAAAAAAGTAATGGAGAGCGGAAAGGGTTGGGTGTTGGTGCCGGGGTTGGTGTTGTGGTTGAAAATTTTTGGATAAATTGCAGATTGAAAAAAAACATTGGTTGGGGGATGATGGGGGTTGTAGTAAATTAAACTAAAAATTGTGGGCGTAAGATTAACAATACTCGGGAGCGGTTCGGGCGGGAACGCCGCATATCTTGAATGCGGCGAAACAGCTATTTTAATTGACGCCGGTTTGAGCGGCAGACAGATTAGCACGCGGCTGAAAGAAATCGGCAAGTCGGTGGAGACGTTATCAGGGATAATTATTTCGCACGAGCACACAGACCATATTAAGGGATTGGGAGTTATTGCAGCGGACTACGGAATCCCTGTTTACGCAAACCGCTGTACGAGCGAGGCAATTCGTCACTTTCGCGGTTTTGACGGTAGTAAATTTAATTTCCGCATATTTGAGACGGGCAATTCTTTTGAGATTGGCAACGTCTGTGTTCAGGCATTTCCTGTGCCGCATGATGTGAGCGACCCGGTTGGTTTTTTGATTGAAACAAACGATGGTAACATTGGTATTGTTACAGACCTTGGACATGCTCCAAGGCTTGTGGTTGAGCGTGTGCGTTCGGCGCATGTGCTTGTGGTCGAGTCAAATCATGATGTGCGTATGTTGATGGAACATCCGTATCGTCCGTGGAGTTTAAAACAGCGGATACTCAGCAAGCATGGGCATTTGTCCAATGAATCTGCAGCGGAGTTAGTGGAGCAGGTTGTTAGCGCGGAGCTGCAGCATCTGGTTCTGGCACATTTGAGCGAGGAATGCAACAAGCCGGAACTTGCAATGAATGTGATGAAGAGAAAATTGAACGAAATCGGAGCCACACATATTGAGGTGCAGCATGCTTTTCAGGATAGGATTGCAAAAACGGTGCATATTAAAAACAGGGTTGTTCTGAAGACAATTGCGGATGTTATCCCGAACCGGATTTGACAGGCTATGGTAGTTGTTAAGACGATAGATACCTTCGATCATCCTTCCCTTACTCCGTATAAAACGATGAAGATGCAAAAAGACCACCATGATCAGGGGATTTTTGTATCGGAGGGGGAAAAGATTGTGCGGCGGCTGATTGAGACTGATTTCACAATTATTTCGGTTTTGTTGCCTGGCAAATGGCTGGAGGAGTTTCGTCGTTTGCTTGAGCCGAGACCTGAACTTGTGGAAGTTTTTGTTGCGGAGAAAGAGGTGCTCGAGCGGTTGACGGGGTTTTCGATGTATCAGGGGATACTTGCGGTGGCAAAGATTCCGCGTTCGTGGACTCTGGAAGAGGCGATAACAAAGAGTCAGTCGCCGCGGTTGTTTGTTGCCACGGATGGGATAAATAATTCCGAAAATATGGGTGTCCTTGTGCGGAACGCTGCGGCTTTTGGGACACAGGCGATTCTTGTGGGTGAAACAAGCAGCAGTCCGTATATGCGCCGGGCGGTGAGGACTTCGATGGGGACAATTTTTAAGATTCCTGTGGTTGAGTGCAAGTGTTTGGCTTATACATTGCGGCTTTTGAATAAACTGGGGATTAAAACAGTGGCTGCACATCCGCATTCAGACAAACGATTTATCACGGATGTGGATTTGACGGGGGACGTTTGCATTGTGTTCGGAAGCGAGGGGGAAGGGATTGCGCCGGAAACGCTCGACGCGTGCGCAGAACATGCAGAGATAGAGATGGCGCCGGGTGTGGATTCGCTGAACGTGGGAAGTTCTGCCGCAGTTGTGTTATATGAGGTCTGGCGGCAGAGACATTATGCAAAGACAATCAGGACATCGTAGGTAACATCCGCCAAAGAGGGACAAAAACTACATTCAATTTTTTAAAGGATAGATAGTGAGCAGCGGATGGCTGTGGGGGTTAAAGCGGGGCAAGGGTATAGTTATAGGAAAGCCGCACAAGAGAGTGTGTTCTGACAATCGTATTTTCCCGTGGATGTGTTGGGTTTTTAATGGGTAAGTTTTCTGCGGTTTTTTGTTGGGGTTATTCGGCGATTCTTACGCGGTAAAATCTGATTTTGCCGGTGGTGTTTGTGTCTGTGAATGAGCAGACGCCTGCCACGGGCGTGATGTCTGAGGATAATACTTTCCAGTTTTCGGAATAGAGCGAGTCGGCATATTCGAGTATATAACGCTGACCTTTCTTGCCGTTCCAGTGGAGTTTGATCTGACCTGAGCTGGTCGCATTCTTTTCCGGTTTAAGTTCAAATTTTGAGGAAGGGTCAGTCGGGTTTGTGCCGGCTTTGTATTCGAAGATGTTTGGGACGCCGTCGCCGTCGGCATCAGCGTCTGCCTGAGATAGGATATTGTTTAACGTGCCGAAATATTTAAGTCGCCATGAATCTGGAATGCCGTCGTTCAGGGAGGAGACCGAACGGTCTTTAAGCGCAATTAATCCTGTGGATTTCTCACGCACTATGAAACCGCCGGCAGAAATGTTCATGAAATAGACTGAATAAGCAGAATCCGGGGTTGCGTTCTGCGGGATTTTTACGCGGAGCTTGCCGACAATGTCGTTTGATTTTATGCCTTCTACTGCGGTGTTCATGAAGAGGGCGGCGTAGTTCCAGTTGCCTTTTGAGGTTGTGAGCATAGGTTCGCCGAGTTTATCTGATGGGATAAACTGCACTGGTTCGTCGAGCGAAGGCGAGCCATCCAGTGGCTGCACAGCGAGGTTCAGGATGAAGACTTTTAACGAATCGTCGCCGTTAATTTCGACACGGACAGGGATTTCGACAGTGTCGCCCGGGTTGCCAATGACGTCATCGGCATAAAAGGCAATATCCTGAAGGGGTTTTAGGTTTATGATTGAGGATTGTTTTTTGGCGAGGCTGTATCGGAAGATATTGGTAACACCATCGGTTGACCATACTCTTCCGGAAGGCGTGAATTTCCGTTTATACCAGACAAGGGATGGGTCGAGTGAACGCCTGTAAGTTACGAACACATCATAGACATCGAGCACGCCATCGCCAAGACCAATGGTGTTGATGGTAGTATCGCCGCCATCGAATAGCGAAATAGATGCCACATTTACGCCGGTGGTAGAAGTGCAGCATGAGTCCATGGCATCGAACATATCGCTTGATGTGGGTGGCGAATTAAGGGCGTATGCTGCTGTCTGAAAGACCTGAACGACATCATTGTTAAGCAGGTAACCATCGCCAAAGTCGCCGCCGTTGAACCATCTGAACGGCGCAGCATCGCCTACAAGATATTCTACATTGCCGATTGTGATTTCTTTTATAGAATTAATGCTACCGGCTCCAAGAGCGCCATTTGTCGGTGTCTCAATGTAAACGTCTTTACCAATGCCGTCTGAAGTTGCAGACGGGCGTATTATCTGAATCTGATATTTTGAACCGGGCGGGATTCCGGGCGGGATATAAACAAGCAAACTGGCGACAATTACCTTTCTTCCGCTGCTTAGGAAAAGATGGTCGTGTGCCATCGAATAGGTGATTAAATCCTGTGATCCAGTATCGTAGAGGTTTGTCTTTCTCAACCTTTCCATCCACAAAGCCCCTATGAAACCAGAACCGCTTATATTGTTTGTAATTATCGTGTTTGTTAAGGTTGTGGAGTAGTAAAAGGCTGGTGGAATCGTGGTGTAAACATCTTCTAGTCCTTCCAATGGTTTTTTAAGCAATGAGACAAGACCAAGTTGCGGGATTGGCAATCCCGGTGAGAGATTTGTAATCAGCACGCCGAACTGGAGCGAATACATAGTTGGCACTGGGGCTGGCGCCGGCAGAAGCGAGAGCGTGATCGGAACATTGAAGACTTGTCCGGGCGCCGCAATGAACTTGCTTGAGGCTTCTTCGCCGAGGGTGGCATCGAATCCGAAACAGATTTTGTTGTTTATGCTGTTGGTGAGGGATAAGACTTTGGTGACGATTTCGCTGGGCAGGAAACCGTCTTTGTAAGTCTGCGCTTTAAACACGGTATTTGAAGAGATTTTTAGATTTATGACAGAATTATTTGCTACAATGAATGTGTTTGTGCTGTTCGGGTTCGGGTCTGTGCCATCGATTGTATAGGCGATGGTTGAATTTTCGGTTTCGGAATAAACTCTGAACCCTGCTGCGTTTTCGCCGTCGATGTTCGGACGGGCTGCTTTAAAAACAAGTCTTACCTTTGCGATATCGCTTGGCTGCCTGCCATGTCCGATAGATATGGCTTTGATAGTCAACATTGGGTAGTTTCCTCTTTCGAGTGATGGTGGCGCTGTGCTCATTCCGTCCTGATAAAACGGCGCTACAAGCGCGTTTGTAGATTCAGGCGAGGGGTCGGGGATTTTATCCGGCTCGAACTGGTTTGTGGGCGTGGGACCGAATGTGTAATAAGTTTCCACACCGGGTTCGGATTTGATTGCAAGTGTGATGTTGTTATTGAAGGTCAAGCCGTCAACCGGTTCAAGTTTTGTAACCAGTCCTTGTTCAGTTTTGACAAACTCAACCCTGCCGATTACAGGGGTTGATATCGGCGGTGGCGGTTGGAACAACTGGACGCGGCGAAGCGAGCCAGGGGCATCCTGAGAACCTTTGGAATCGAGGATATAAAATCCGCCGCTTTTGTTATCGAAGGCAAGTCCAATGGGCGTGTTCAGGGTTGCGACGGTGTCGTTGCCGTCGGTATTACCGGCAACACCCGTTATGCCAACAAATCTTTCAACAGAATACCCGGACAACGCAGTATTATAGTAAAGGCGACGGATAACGTGGTTTTCGGAATCGGCGATCATCAGACCGGTATCGTTTCCGAGCCAGAGGAGTCCCTGCGGATTAGAAAAACGCGCATTAAGGGCGTTCAGGTTATCATCGGAACCGAATTGTCCTTGAATTCCGGCAATGACCGAAACAGCGCCGCTTGTTATGTCAACAAGTTTAATCTGCTGATTTAGTTTATCGGCAACCCAGAGGGAATTTGTCCCGTCATAAGCCAAAGCAGCTGGATAATTGAAGCCAGAGGCGAGCGTAGTAACGTTATCCGAAAGGTCAATTTTTCTGATTGTATTATTTTTTGAGTCGGCGACGTAGATATTGCCGGCGCTATCTGAGGCAAGACCGAGCGGGAAACGGAATCTAGCTGCGGAACCAGTGGCATCGACAGAACCTGTTAATCCCGGAGAACCTGCGATAGTGGAGACCACACCGTCGAAGGTAATGAATCTGATTGTGTGGTTGTAAGTGTCGGAGACGACGAGTCCGCCCCTTGCGACGATTATTCCCGACGGACCAGAAAAGCGTGCTGATGCGCCTGTGCCGTCGTTGGTTCCGCTTGTTCCGATGAAACCGGCAAAGTTAATCAATTCGCCGGTTGCCTGGTTATATCGCAGGATACGATGGTTACCGGAGTCTGCAATATACACTTTACCGTCGGGTGCTACCGCCAAACCACGCGGCTCAAACAGACCGCTTTTAATCAGTGATTCTACCACTGCCGCGTTGCACATCATCCCGATAACGGCTATTGCTGAAGCCAGTAAAAGCGTTTTCTTTCTCATAAAGGTTCTGCCTTTTTTGCTGTAAAATGCCAAAGCCGCATTCATTTTCAGTTAAGGGTTAAATCACTTTACTGTGATTCTATAAAACCGTGAGCCGCTCTGGATTAAATCCTCAAATTCAATCACATCGTCGTTGCCGGAGAGCGTCTGCAGTTCCTGCCACTGAGCGCCGCTGAGCCGATCCGAACTTTCGACAGAATATTTAGTATTANTNCTGCCNAACCATCTGAGGCTTATTCTTTGTCTATCCGNGGCGACGNTGTTAACATTAAGACGGAGTTTAACCGGACTCGTACCGCGGATAAATTCCTGCCAGTTTGGGACGTTATCGCCATCGGGGTCGGCGTCCGGCGCAGACCATTTGTTATCATAACTGCCAAAGAAATTGGTACGCCATTCATCTGAAACGAGATTGAAAATCGGGTCTGCCGGTGTCAGCACGGCGATTTGAGCAGGGAAGGTTTCAAGATTGAATTGTCTGTTGCCGTAGCCAGAATCTGGGCGTTTAAACCTCAGGATATAGACATCGCCACTCTTTGCATCTGGTGGAACGGCAAACCGTATATACCCGAGCAGGTTGCTTTCGGTAATCGGTGTTGCAAATAACTCGCCGATTCCGTAGCCGCCCCAAGCGCAGATTATCTGGTTATTGTCGAGCGGTTGAACAAAGGGCGTTGCGGATGTAGCCGGTATAAATTGGAGGGCAACAGAAGGAGCAGGCGCTGTTACGGATTTTTCGAGCACAGCCCGGAACTGAAGTCCGTAGAATGCGATGCCCGGATATGGCTGGGCGTAAACCGGTATATTTACGTAGTTGCCGGGCGTGGCGTTGCCAACTGAAACCGCACCTATGCGTCCATCTCTTCTCCACACGGTCTGAGGTAGTTCGCTGTGGGTTTGGATTGGCGAGGCGGCGATTGCAATTTGTGATAACTGATTGGTTCGTGTTCCGCCAGACCATGAGCGCGACCAGTTCATTCCAGCAGGAGTATTTGTAAATAGTCCAAGCGAGCGGAATAGAATGTGTTGCCAGTCGAGGTACCGGATATCGCCGTCACCGCCGGCAACTCCTGGTTCGTCATCGGGGAATGCGTCCATAGCATCGAACAAATCCGTAAATGCAGGTGGCACTTTGATTCCAAGTGAGGCATAGAAGGCGTTCAGGACATCATTGTTGAGAAGTTTGCCGTCGCCGAATTCGCCTGCTTCATACCATCCTGCGCTGGCGGTATCGCCGACCGTGTAAGAAATATTTGTAACCAGAATTTTACGCGGCGGCATTAAGGACAGGCTGACATTGTTTGTGGATGTGGGCAGACCATCCGATGTTCCTGATGCGGTTGTAACTTGAATAGTGTATGAGTCTCCGACAGCGGCAGTTGCAGGGATGGGAACGACGAGCATGCCGGCAACGCCGTATGCGGAGACCTCAAAATTCGCATTTGTTCCTATTGCCGTAACAACAAGCGTACGGGAGTTGTTAATGAGCAGGGATGTGTAGGAGATTACGACAGGTTTTGACGGGTCAAGCGCAGGGACTGCCACGGGGATGAAGTCGTTTGTTGAAACATTAAGGAATCTGAACTGGTCAGAAATTATCGGGGCTGCGCCGTCCGGTGTAATCTGAACAAGGAATTGGATCGAGCGGAGTCTTTCGCCGGGACGCATGGAGACTACAACCGGCACGAGTATTGTTGAGCCTTGTCCAGCCTTGACGTCGCGTGGGATGCCAATGATATTCGATGAAACCGGTTTTCCGCTGACGGTTGCGCTTGCGTTTGTCCCCAAAAACGCCTTTACCTTTAACCATGTCAGGTCTTTTACGCCGTCTGCCCAGTTTATAACGCCTGTGTTGGCGACAATTTGAACACGCGCGCTGTTGGTCGTGGGCTCGGTGCCGTCTGTGGTATAAAATACATCGGGGACAGAACTGTTTACAGTGATTTTTATGCCGTTCGGGTAATAGCCAGAATCAGGGTAAATAGTTGGCTGAGGGACGACGACGCCGTTTGTGTCGCCTCCGCCACCGCCGCCGGCAAGGTTAATACCACTAACCTCGCGGATGATATGGTAAAAGACTTCCGTTGTATAAATCTTTCTTCCATCCGGAGAGACGACAACCGCAAGCGGTTCACGGGCTGCGGGGTCAAGAGGCGTGTTTTCGACGGTGCCATCTGACCATCCTTCATAAACGGGTGGGTTGCAGGATGGACAATATTCCCACAGCGACGGGTCAATTCCGTATATAGTTGTTGTATAGCCGTTTGTCTGAACGAGACGGACACGGTGATTAAAGCGGTCTGCAACGACAAGCGCGCCGTTTGGCGCCTTTGCAATTCCATGCGGAGAGTTAAATTTCACTACTGCAGGGACACCATTGCTAAACCCTTGTCCGTTGCCGCCTGTAAGGACGGTTACCGTCGAAGCAAACTGGTCAACAAGTTTTATTGCGTGATTGCCTGTATCGCTGACAGCGATTAATCCGTTGTCAAGGACGGCAACGCCCTGCGGATTGCTGAATCCCCCTGCAATTATCACAGGAACACCGTTGGATGCATTCACGCGTTTTAGAAGACCGCCAGTTTCAACAACGTAAAAGTTCTTTGTCCCGTCCATGCAGAATGCCGATGGAACGGAAAAGACGCCACCTGTGTTGACAATCCCGAGAAAATTGTAATTTGTGTCGAACTTATAAATATTTCCGTCGCCCTGACTAAGGACATACATCATATTTTCTTTGTCAAAAAGGATACCGACTGGCGCGCTTACTGTATTAATAATTGTAACTGTCCGGTTAGCTGAAAGGTCGAGCCTGCGGATTGCGTTGTTGTTTTTGTCGGCGACATAAAGGCGTCCGTCGAAACCGATTGCAAGGGAACACGGGAAGTTGAACTGTGCTTCCTGTTTACTGTCTCCGTCCGCGAAGCCGTAATCTGTGCCATTTGGAGTTACTCTGCCGCCGGCGATGGTTGTTACAGTCTGCGGGAGGGCAGTCAAACAGCAAATCATGAGCGCTGCGCAAAAGCCTGCCCGTTTTAACGGGTCAAATCTGTGAAAAAATCTCTTAAAATGTGTTTTCATACGCCTGTATGGCTATTACGGATTAAAACATCGAACGCGTTCTATCTTTAGGGGCGCCGGAATCCCATGCAGGTTCTTCAATATCGGGTTTTTCAACCGGCTTTGTCTTAAGAAAGTTCAATGTCGAAGGTAACGGTTTTTGATAGTCTTCCTCTGAGATGATCGTCGGGGTAACAAAGATGAGTAGGTTACGTTTGTTGCGTTCTTTGGAATCGCGACGGAATGCATAACCGAGAATCGGGATATCGCCAAGCAACGGCACTTTGCTATAAACTTTTGTTGTGGAGTGATTCAGCAATCCGCCAAGGACAAGTGTGTGCTGGTTTGGCACTGTGGCTATGGTTGTGAGAGTTCTGTGGGTAAAGATTGGCGACTCGTTAACTCTGCCGCCGAGGGTTGCGCGTTCGGGAATGGGTTCTTTCATAGAAATGTTGGGTTCAAGTTTTAGTTGAACTGCGTTAGTTCCCACAACTCTTGGTGTAACAATCAGCACGATACCGACTTTATTAAGCGGTGTCTGCATTGTGCCAACAGTAAGGTTGTAATTTGGTTTTACTGTTGCAGGTTGGGCGCCGCCAGCAACAAGAGCGCCTTGTTGTTCCTCAAACACAGGAATGTACTGAACCACCGATAATTCGACCTGATTACCCTCAAGCGTAACAGCCCGCGGCGTGGCAATTGATTCTGTATCATTTTCTGTATTCAAAAAACTCAGGACTGCCTTTACTCCGTCTGCGTTTAAGAACGCTGTGTGCGGGAACCATCCGCGGGAGGTATCAACGCTGATTCCGCCTTCGCCGACAAGCGTGGAGAGCACGCCCTGCGAAGTATAGTTAGGAGTGTAAGTGGATGTCATAGTTCTACCGCTTGGGAGCGTAACAGTTGATGAAACTGGCGAGCCGGGCGTTTGAGTGGTTATTTCGCCTGTGGTCCTGCCATTGCCGAATGAAAAGTTTTGTCCTTCGAGTGTTCCTGACCAGTCTATGCCTTTGATACTCTTTGGATTTTTCGCTGTTTCAATAAAGCGGGCTTCTATAAGAATCTGGTGTAGCGGAGAGTCCAGTTCAGCGATAAGATTTGTGATTTGTGAAAGTTCGCTTTGAGGAGCCATCACTACTAACTGGCTTGTGCGTGTGTCAGCCATGATTCTACTGCGTTGCCCGAGTGAACTTTTGATTATATCGACAATGTTTGTCGGGTTTGCGTATTTAAGTTCAATTACCTTTACCTCCAACGGTTCAAGCGCTGTGGGGTCTTTAATAGAAACACGGGTAACACCTGTTTCCTCGTCAACTGTGGCGACAAGACCGTAATTAGAAATTAGCGCCTTGAATGCCGCCTTTGGCGTTATGCCTTTCCATCGCAGACTCACAAGGTTTGTCTGGACGGTTCCGTCCTTTTGAACAATTGGCGCGCGGATTTTCTGGTCTATATAAACATTAATCCCCGCCAGTTCAGCGAGCGTCTGGATTGCCACATCCAGAGGCGTATCTTCGAGTTTTATATCCGTTGGCTCATCGGCAGGTGAACTTGCTGCGGCGAATGTATTGTAATTGCAGATACTTGCCGCGAGTATTATAACTACTGCTAATAACGATGCCATCGTTTTCATTTTAGTATTCTTGGTTCGTTGTTTAAAATTTTTATCTTCGGGATTTCAGATTCAGTTCACGACTTTCTGTAGTGCCGTTGTCGTTAAATATTGTGATAAACGCTGTGTCGTTTTCTATTTTGTCGCAACGCACTTGAACCTTTCCGGCAGCGGTTGGAACCATCTCTGTGTTCCCGACCATGATTTGTTTGCCGTTCACAATGCAAATCATTTTCCCGATCAAACCGTTAAGCACGAATTCAGGCTTTGGTTTTGGCGGTTCCTGTGGTTTTATTTCTTTTATAGAAGCTGATGTACCGGTGGACTCCAGAACGCCCTGTTTTTTTTGTAACTTCGGGAAAAACGGGTCTCTGCCAAAGCCGGGTTCCTTTGGGTTCCAGATGAAAACGGATTTAGGGATTTCAACAACGACCGGAAGATTTGTTGAAACAGTATTTGTCTGAGAGCCAGAAGCCGGAGCGGTTTGTTTTGCGGTGGTTGCTGCATACGCTGAGAAAGCTGTCAGATTTACGGACAGAATAAGCGCGGCAAAAATTAAGAGAGCAGTTATCCACGCCGGCGCTTTTCTGCACCGTCCGGAAAATTTATCGTTTAAAAACGCAATTTTCATAGCGAGTTGGTTTTAACAAGTGTGACGATATCCATTTCGAACTGTAATTTAGGTTGTTCTTCGGATTCAGCCTCTGATGATGTTGCAGGGGACAATATAATCCTCTGGACACGGAAATACTGGTATTTGTTTTCCAGATCCGCAAGAAATCTCCCGAACTGATGGAAGGAGCCTTCTCCCCGAATAGAGAATGTGGCGGATTTGTAAGGAAATGTTGAAAACATTCCAACCTCACCAATTACCTCGCGGCTTTTGAAAGGAATGTTAATCTGGTTCTGATAAGGGACGAGGAATTTCCTTAAAACATCCACGAACCACGCATACATATCGCCATGCGGCGGCATGTTATTTGTTTCAATTTCATTAAGGATATTCGTGAGTTGTTCAAGTTCTTCCTGAATCATATTTGACTTGCCGATTGCCTTCTTGGCTTTGTCCACGTTTGCCGCGGCTTCGGCAATCTGTTTATCGAGGACGGAAATTTTTTGAAATTGTCCCGCCATCACGGCAAAATAAAGTCCAACAATTAACACCGCTGTCCCCAGTATGACCAGCGCAAGTTGTTGTTTCTTTTTTGGTGTAAGGTTCATATTTTATTCCCTTGTTATATCAGGAAATTGACATTCAAGCGTAAAAACAACGTATGTTCTTCCCGGGTTTGCCGCATCGCTCATCCGCGGAGACATACTTTCGAGCCGAACCCCACGGCTTTTGTCCAACCTCTGTTTGAAATACGGAAATTCTGCAATTGCTTCTCTTAATTTTGTAATATTATCATCTTCCTCTTTGCCGTAATCTTTTGCCTCGATAATGAATTTAATTTTCTCCACGCTTGAACCCGGAATAACCACCTTTTTATCCCCCTTTGTTACAACACTCGGTGAAGTAACCTGAAAATTCTGTTCGGTTCTGAAACGCGTAAACTGAATATCTGTGGAGACGTTGGTCATGCATTGCTGAAGGGCATTCAGGACATTTCCCCATAAAAATCTGTTGGTAACGTAATTTGTCANAAGGTTAAGCCTTTGATTAAGTTCATTAATTTTAGCCATATTGCTCAACACAAGGTTATATTGCGGTTTCATCTGCTCAAACATAGTGGTAAGGCTTTTGACATCGCGTTCCTTGCTGGAGATTAACATTTGGTTAGTGCCTATCCAAATGCCAAACGCGAGAATAATTCCCACCGCGCAGTAGATACTGTATCGGACGGGGTCTTTCCGTCGCATTTCCTCTTCCAACTGCGCTTCAGCAAGCAGATTTAGTTTTATAGGCATAATTTATCCCGTTTAAATTTTTAAAAACTGCCATACAAATAAATCAGAACGAACATGCAGCCGCGCCAACTGCTACCGCAAGCATAGGGGCAACATTCTCGCATTCACCCACAAGTTGCGGTGGTAACGCCAGTTCCATAAAAGAAACCGGATTCCATACCCTGCATGGCGCCATCAATTCATTCTGTAAAGAATTAACGAAAAAATCCGACCGTACCGTACCGCCGCTAAGATAAATTCTGTCAATAGTTGTGTTAAACTGGTGTTCGCAAAAATCCACAGATGCCCTTAATTCGCGTGCGAGCGAACTAATAATAGGCTCGAGGTTGTGTTTCACCTCCTGCGGCATACCGATTTTAATATTTTCCGCCTCTACGTAAGTAATGCTCATAGATTCGGCAAGCGTGGCTGTCAGTGTGTCGCCACCTGTATTTACAATGCGGTTCAGGACAAGTTCGCCTTTAATAAGGATGGAGATTGAACTTTTCTTAAAGCCAATATCGACAAGCGCTACAACCGCATTTTTGAAATCATCCGGTTGCGCATATTCAAAGGCGTTCAACGGGCATATAACTTCGGGGACCAGATTTTCGATAGTTACACCGGCGATTTTTGAGGCTTCTTGGTACATGTCAACCAGAGATTTTTTGGCGCCTGCAACGACTACGCGGATTTTTTGCATCGACGTCTTTTTATCAGGGTCAGTTGCTTTTGGCTGTGAAAATTGCTGCGGTAGTATGTAGCAGTCGTAAACGTAATCTATAAGTTCCTGCTGCAAATAAATTTTTGATGAATGTTTAAGCATTAGCCGCATATCATGAATAGCCATTTGCGGCAAACTCACCGTTCGTGATGAAGAACCATCAGAGCTGACCGGGACATTGGTTTTTGCCAGCTGCGGCAAATCAACTATCCGGACAATAGAATCGTTCCCGCCAATTGTGACATTGATTTTTTTTATTTTTGGGTCGAGTTTTTTTACCACAGATTGAAGGTGGTCGCCAATCAACTCGGCGGATGGAGTTTTTTCAAAGACCGGTGTATCCTGAATAACGTAGTTTGTGAAAATGAAACCGTCTTTACCCCTATTTATCAGAACTGCCTTAGTTGTCCGTCCGCCAAGATCAATGCCAACGATTGACCCATAAGCTTTTAATTTTCGATTGCTCAGGCTAAATGCCATATAAAACCCCNAATACCAAATTTTTAAAAATTAATCAAGATAATAAANTCATTAATAAAATTGCCCCGAAATCTTAAGATTCGCAGAATGTAGAGAATTTTAAATTTTTTTTAACCACAGAGANCACAGAAAGGAACAGAGAAAAAATATTTAATAAAAAAATTAACCACAGAGAGCACAGAGAACACAGAGAAAAAAGAGATATAAAATATTTTAATAATTAATTTTTTAACCACAGAGNACACAGAGAACACAGAGAAAAACATAGAGTTTTAAGATTAATAATTTTTTTCAATCTCTGTGCCCTCTGTGTCCTCTGTGGTTAATATTAAAATTTTTAATCTCTCTATGCCTCTCTGTTTTCTCTGTGGTTTAATCCTATTTTTATTTTTAATTTTAATTCTCTGTGTCCCATGTGTCTCTGTGGTTAAAATTAATTTTTTTATCTTTCTGTATCCTCTGTGGTTTTCTTTTTATAATCTCTTTGTTTTCCTCTGTGTCCTCTGTGGTATTATGTGCGAATATTCTTCGGTTTTTACTGTTTACAGCCGGATTTTACAAAGGAGGTGTTTTTACGTCCGCGGAAAGAAAAATTCCTGTTCCTGAATCACCGGACAATTTCAATTGGAATTGCTGGCAGTGTTCCGAGCGCAATCTTTCTTGCTTTTAAGTTCTGCGTGGTTTTGTTGTTATTTTGCGAAGCCGGACGAGGCGAGATTTCAACAATCAGGTTATCCTGAATTCCGGTTTTTGTCTTTTCTGGGTCGGCATATAACGTAAGTTCAAAGCCGAATCGTTTCGGGACAACTTCTTTCAGGACAATCCCTTCCGGCGGGTCGCTCAATGCAAGGTTTGCAAATTCCTTTAAGAGAGGTGGTCCTTCGAATTGAACGCGGGCAGTAGTGCCGGGACGGATTTTAATCGGTGTTTCGCCAGCAAGCCTGACAGGAAATCTTTGCGGATTAAATGAACGCACCCAGACAAGGAAATCCGATACTGGCACAAGGTGATGATATGCAAATGCCTGCATCATTTCACGGGCAGGGACAACGTCCTTCACAATTGTTTTACCGTCAACCTCAGCGCTTGCCTGAAGCGAAATCTTTACCGGTGTTCCAAACATCTTTTGGGGCGAGGTTATTGTAACGCGGATTGTATCTTTCCCGGGTGGTATTCTGGCTCCGTCGAGTCTGAAACCAGCAGGGGCAGATTTTAACGAGAGCAAAATTGCGCCATCAAAACCGTCCTTTCTCAATGCATAAACGGTAAAATCGTTACAGCCACCTTCGCGCAAACTTATCTCTGACGGGAAGACGCGCAGTTCAAAATCCGGACGTGGATGGCTGATTCTTAATCTATAAACAAACTCGCTGCCGCCGTGTTGTTGAGCGCTTGCAATTCGTATGTAGTAAACGCCATCCGCCGGAATCGTCGCAAGCAGATACGAATCGGCATGGTGAGTGGTCAGTCCACTGGTTTTATCCATAAAATCATCGTTAGATGCGACCACATTGCCGGCTTCGTCCACAAGCTGAACAATTGAATCGAGCGGACTGTTGAGCCTTCTTGCCATGACTTCCGCGACAATTCTTTCCCCCTTGCGCGCTGTAAACCGGAAACTGTCGATGTCTTCGTCTGTGTTTATTTTCCCATTTATTATGACAGGCAAGGTTATATCTTGAGCAAATTTCAGCGAGTTATTGGATTCTCGCTCAAAAATTTCCGGCAGGTCGGAAACCTGAATCAATACAGCAGGATTTTCCATGCCGTAGGATTCGTGTTTTAAGATAAACTTTGGCGGAACAACCCCTTTTGCAAGGTCGGTTTCATCGAATTTCAATTGATAAATGCCCGGTGTTACATTTGGAATTTCCAGAGTCAATTTGTTGGTTGGCAGATTCCACCCGGTTAGCTCAAAGGTAACTGTCTTGCCGGCTGGCGCGCCCGACGGAAATATCCCGGTTATGAACGGCATTTCTGCTATTGTTACCCTGTAAATAAAGTCTTCGCGTCCGCGAAAAATCGCATCGCGGATCTCAAACACGTATTCGCCGGTTTCCGGAATCTCGTAATACAAGACGGGGTCGGGGTTAAACTGGAAGTCGTCCACGCGCGCAAGTTCCTTTCCTTTGGAATCATAGAGCGTAGCGACAGCCTGAAACCATCCGGGGACAGCGTCGGCAATGTATGGTATTAACTGACGCGCCAGTGTCTGGATCACAAGTTTCTGTCCCTTTTTTGCCATAAAGCGGTATTTATCCACACCGCCGGGCATAATCTGACCGTTCAGTGTTACAGGCAATGAAACCCGCACATCGCCTTCGCCGAGAGTAACAATCGGGTCGCGATCTTCTTTTCCCTGCCGCAGAATCTTACGATGACGCCGCGTGTATTCATCAAGTGTGCCAACATAAAATACGTTTGGATTCGAAAGCCCGATTGGCGTCTGAAACCGAATTTCTCTTTCGCCCGGTTCGGCATCGGGGGAAATCGTAACCTTCACTTTAACAATCTCGGCTAAGGCAGGATTTAACTCTCTGGGCGAGATGAAATTTGCCAGTTTTTTCCTTATTTCCTCGAGTTTTTTCTGGTCTTCGGCGGTCCATTTAACCCCGCTTCTTTTTTTAAGCGACTGGGTGCGTTTTTGTTCCAGTTCGCGCAACTGGTCTTTCAATAACTGAGCCTCACGCTGGGAAATCGGCAGGATAAGTTCTGTGACTGTTGCGGTAACTCCGCTGCCGCTTACGAAGACATTTGTCACGCCACGCAGATATTGACCGCCGGCAATCAATTCAAAAGACGTCCCGCGTTTACCGCCGGCGGGGTAAATATAAGAAACCCGCGGGGCAATATCCTGCGCTATTACTGCCGCGGATGTTAGAATAAATAATACAAAAATGCGAAATCTCATATCTTGCTATTAATATTAGACTATCTTTGATGCCCAAAAGTTTCAAATTCAATAAATTGTGATGATGACCTAGTGTTACATTGAGAGGAAAATTTAAACCACAGAAAACACAGAGAAAACATGGAGATTAAATAAAAGGATTATTAAAAAGAATAAAAAACATAAAATCACATACAAGAATGTCTGGATTACATTTTCTGAAAATAAAAAACCCGCGGTTTTTTCCGCGGGTTTCGACTTAAACTATTTAAAAGAC
>JGI24721J44947_10005847_pt1 | contig 16732 bp, 15 predicted proteins | sample YelNatPaOPGAMG01_FD_44947 | JGI IMG/M metagenome (IMG submission 44947)
CCAGAAGTGATGAATCGGGGTACGAAAATGTTGTAAAGCCAGTTCACGGTTTTTACAACCTTCGGGCGTTCCTCTCGGTTTATGGCTTCTCCTTCTGGAAGAAGTATATCCAGCGTTATGGATTCTCGCACCTGACTTCGCCGGAGTTCTTTCACCTGGTGAGATACAATCATAACATGACTGGGACTGTACACGATCTCCAGCCCATTGATGATCGTGTGTCCAGCAGTGCATATTCCTACGCCTTCATACGGTACATGAAAAAGAATTACGAAGCAATGGGCGATCTGAAAGGCGTGGTGGCCATTTCAAATGTAACGGCTGAAGCAATCAGGGAGAAAATCCCGAACGTAAGCCCCGTTGTGATTCACCACTGGACTGACGACCGATTCATTTTCAGGGACAGGGGTTCAGCGAGAAGGAAACTCGGACTCGATGAAGATGTCAGGTATATACTGAATGTCAGCTCGCCGGAGCCCAGAAAGAACCTTGGTCTGCTGCCGGAAGTTATTGCATCGCTCCCGGAGAATTTCAGAATAATAAGGATAGGCAAAATGACTCCTTTACTGGAGAAGATAAAGGACAAGAGGCTTGTTAACTTGGAATCAGTCCCGGATGAGGATTACCCGCTCTATTTCAACGCATCGGATGTGTATTTCAGCCCAAGCATCAGGGAAGGATTCGGGAGGCCTACAATCGAGGCAATCAACTCCTCCCTGCCTGTCGTCCTGTCGGATATCCCAATAAACAGGGAAATTCTTGGGGATAGCAATTTTCTGGTAAATCCGGAAAGCTCCGAAAATTTCACGGAAAAAATCATGCAGGCGGCAGAAATGGATATGAGCAGGAGGAAGTTACTATATTCCCGTATAGGAAATTACTACCGCAAGGAAAGGGCTCTCAGGCAGTACCAGGAATTTTATGAAAGTCTAGGGGGAACTTAGATGGATCAGGACTCGGTAGATAATGGTAACGTCAAGACCCTGGAAAAACGCGCCTACCTCCTACTGCTTGCCGCCGGGCTGCTGTTATACAATGCAGCCTGGATATATGTGAGCTACATCAGGTACACCTCCCTCAACTATTCCGTGTGGGATCTGGGAGTTAATTACGAGCGTGCCTGGCAGGTGCTTCATGGATCGCTGACCACCCTTCCTGATTTCCTCGGATTCCTTTCTACCGATTTCATCGTGGTTTTACTGTCTCCCTTATCCATGATCAACCAGTTGTCTTCCCTGCTTGCAGCACAACTCGTTGCTCTTGATATCTCATGCGTACTTATTTACAAAATTTCCATGAAAATCCTGAAGGACAGATGGAAATCATCGGCAATTGCCACTGCATTTCTCTTCTATCCGCCCCTTGCGGGAATAACATGGTTTGATTTCCATTACCAGATTTTTTTCATACCATTCTTCCTTGCAGGGTACCTTTTCTATCTCAGGGGAAACTATGTTTTATCGGGTGTTATGATGGTGCTGAGCGGAACTGTCAGGTTCCCTTACGTAGTATTTCCGCTGCTGTTCTCCCTGGGCATAATCCTATCTCAGTTTGTTTCTCANGGCGNTAAGCGGTCCAGGGCNGGGATCTCATACGCCACGCTTCTATTGATAGCAACCGCAACCCTTCTAGTAACGGGCTACGTGGAGAGCAACAGTATGGAGTACGTGTCTGTTCTTGCTTCTTCATTCGGCGGGATTACGCCGTTCGAACATACCCCACTTACCGTATCCATTACGCTTTTCCTTATCTTTGCTTTCCTGTTGTTCCAGCCCCTGATTTCCAGGAAATGGCTTCCATTTCTTCTGCCGTATGTCGCGCTCATAATAATCTCATCAAATACCTACTTTATATATCCACAGTTTTTTCACAGGCAGTATGGCGGGCTTTACATACCGTTCATGTTTCTTGGACTCATGGACTCTGTCATTGTGCTGGAAAGATACCTGAAGAGTCATAAATTCAGAAGCAAACATATAATGAGAAAGGTCGTGTGGCTATCCAAGCATTCAATAACGGCAGTTCTCGTTCTGATGATCCTTGCTATACCGTTCTTTCAGCCTTACGGGCCGCTTAATTTTGCAAGCCCAAACAATTTTTACCTTGAGAAGGAAATTGCCGGTTCAAACATTTCCCAGGTCAACGGATTGAACACAATAATTGCCCTTATACCACAGAATGCAACCGAAATACTGGTCCAGAACAATCTGCCGGAATACTTCCCAAGGCCGCTGTACAACAATACCGTTCTGGCTCCACCCATAGTCAGTTTCCATAATTTTTCGCTCTATTCCATACAGAACGACAGGTTCAACGTTACTGGACTGGGCGGGGCAATGGTCCCACTTCCCATTCAGTATGTTCTGCTGGATTATGAATCGAGCCAGTTCACCGCCGGAAACCCGAGCATGAAGAACATGTCGGAAATGATGTTCGAATCAGGGTATTACGGCGTGTACGCACAGGAGGGTGTCATTGTGCTGTTGGAACGGGGCTACTCCGGACCTCCAGCAATAATGGCAGGGAATCCATTCTTCACATAATCTGGTGTTTTTTTAGTTTCCGGCAGATTACTGGTGCTTCTCGCTTGAATAAATCCTATGGCGCATATCACGGGGATCACTGGTAACCCTTATCAACTGCTGCGAAACAAGGGTATCTATGGCTGTCTGTACGGTCCTTCGGTTGAGTCCCGTGATGCTGCCAATCTGTCCCTGATCCAGGTAAAGATGCGAGGAAATTACATGATATACATATTTTGCCGCCGGACTGCCGGAAACTTTCCCAGTTCCTGCAAAACCCCCAAAGTTGTCTCCCCTAAAACCCGATCTCTGGCTTTGCAATGGAAGAACGCTCTGCAGAGAAACGTTTCCAAGATTTACACCAGGACCAAGTTTGGTAATGAGTTGTGCCTGCTGCTCCTCAAGAGGAGCTTCAAACATTATCTTTGATTGTCCAAAATTCTCAATTATCCTCGAGACCCAGTCCCATTTGATGTGCCCCTCATTATCATAAATTTCCACGCTCCTTCCCGTCTCCCTTCCCTCTATGATCACCACATCCGGATCGAAATCGAGTGCAGCGTTGATTCCATCTATGGTATCCTCAAGTGACAGCTGGTTCCCTGCGTTCTTCCTGCCAACCTCTATGTGCAGTTTCATGCCATGATCCCTGGCAAATTCAGCTACCATCTTCTTCTCCTTCTTCGGTATGTCAATTATGCCCTCACTTAGCTCAATCACGGTAAAGCCGGCGTCAAGAATACGGTCCAGGGCCACACCCGTCTTGTTCTTTGAGGAGGCTATTTCAAGCATAGTACCACCATTGGATACGTCAACGCCATACTGCCGGTACATCTGCACACGCTTCCTTACAACAGACTCCTCCAGGAGGAGAGGAAGCCCCCAACCAATCTTGGCAACAGTTATAAAACTGCTTGACCATCCAAGACTTTCCTGTATCCCTGGCAGCATACGATCGATGACCATTGTTTTTGGTTTTGGATCCAGGTTATTCCTCTTAAGTTCATCAAAAAATAGTGCCATATCTGCCATACAANAAANCAATATGTAAATTTTGCTGTNCAGTATTACATATATACTGTAAATTGCATATANGATTCCTATATTACATGCTTGAAAATTCACATATATATCAGGCAAATAATGGGCTGTGTTGGACAAAAAGATAGAGGAATCCGTTCGTATACTGTTAGAGGCATACAGGACATACGCCGATGATGTGGTTTTCCTAACAAGCTTCAGTATGGAGGATAACATAATCACAGATCTGATGAACAGGGCTGGAACTGGCATAAAGCATGTTACCCTGGATACCGGCCGCCTCCCACAGGAAACCTATGACATAATGGAAATAATTTCCAACAGGTATGGCATAACTCCGGAGGTTGCCTTTCCACGATCTGATGAAGTTGAGAGCATGGTGAAGGCGCATGGCATCAATCTCTTCAGGTTTTCGCCTTCTCTGAGGGAACTGTGTTGCGATGTCAGGAAAATAAGGCCATTGAATCGTATCCTATCCCATAAGAGGGCATGGATTTCCGGTATAAGATCTGACCAGACAAGGTTCAGAGAGCATAGCGAAGTAATCGAGCAAGATCCCCTGCGTCCAGGTATCATGAAATACAATCCGTTATTGAAATGGAGTTCGGATGAAGTGAGGGAATATACGGAAAAATTCATGCTCCCCGTCAATGCACTGTATTCCAGAGGATACAGGAGCATAGGCTGTGATCCCTGTACAAGGGCAGTCATGCCGCATGAAAGCGAACGGAGCGGGAGGTGGTGGTGGGAAGAAGGAATAAAAGAGTGTGGCATCCACGTGCCCTTTCGACTGAAACCTGTCCTGCGAGAGGATGAGTAGAATGGTCTCAAGGCCGCATGGAGGGAGGCTTGTCAATGTGGGGAAGCCAAATTCGGTTTCCTTTGGCCATGGAGACCTGACCCTGGAAGTTGATTCAAGGACTGCTCTCAATCTCTTCCTAATAAAAACAGGGATATTCAGCCCGCTGGTTTCATTCAACACCAGGGAAGATTACGACAGTATCCTGAGGGAACAGAGGATGGTGAACGGCATACCGTGGTCAATACCCATAATTCTTGACATGGATCCAGAGAAATTCGAGGTCTCGGAAGGTGATACAATCATTCTGAAGCGCAATGGCCGTCATCTTGCTGAATTGTACATAGATGATATGTGGGAATTCAATAGGGGTGAATTCACCGACAGGATTTTTGGAACAAAGGACTTGAGGCATCCCGGCGTAGCCAGAACGCAGGAGATGGGTTCCATGATTTTATCCGGGAAAGTTATTGGCATATCAGATCAGGATCTACCCTTCAATGAATATTTTATGCTTCCAGAACAGACGAGGAAATTCTTCCAGAGTAAGTCATGGAAAACAATAGCTGCCTTCCAGACCAGAAATATTCCGCATCTCGGGCACGAATATCTGCAGAAGTCAGCGCTGAATATGGTAGACGGCCTTTTCATAAACCCGGTTATAGGAAGGAAAAAGGCAGGTGACTTCAGTGATGGAATAATAGTGGGATCATATGACCGTGTCCTGAAATCCTATTACCCCACTGAAAGGGTGTTGTTTTCCGTACTGCATTACGAGATGTATTATGCCGGTCCGAGGGAGGCAGTGATGCACGCAATAATGAGGAAGAATTTCGGCTGCACGCATTTCATAATAGGCAGAGATCACGCAGGTGTTGGCAACTACTACCCTCCCTACGCGGCATGGAAGAATCTGGAGTCATTTGACGACCTGGGCATTGAAATCATCCCATTTGAGGAGGCTGTTTACTGCAAGTCATGCAAATGGATCACCACAGTGAATAACTGCCCGCATGGAGAGGACAAGAGAATCAGGTTCAGTGCCTCAATGATCAGGGAGAAGTTGCAGAAAGGGACAGATATTCCAGAAGAGATAATGCGAGAAGACGAGGTGGAATGGATCCGAAAGCAGGATAATATCTTTATAACCTGATCTTTATGCAAAGTTTCTCTAGGGCGCTGTAAATTCCCGGATGTACAGGTCACAGACATCTGCCGTGGAAGCTCTATGTGATTCTGTGACTATCAGTCAATGTGCATGGAAATATTTATTTCAGCTTCACCACTTATTAACTGATAAAATGAATCTCAATGAGGTAACAGGATACATTGACTCAGGAGCAGAAGCAAGAAAGGCGCTAGACCCTTCAGCAATTCTGGAAACGGGGAACATCATTTCCAAAACCTTCAGCCAGGGAGGCAAGTTGATAATATTTGGCAATGGTGGGAGTGCCGCCGATGCCCAGCATATCGCAGCAGAATTTGTAGGCCGTTTTGAGAAGGAACGCAGGCCACTTCCCGCCCTTGCTCTGAATACAAACACGTCCTCACTTACGGCCATAGGCAACGACTATAACTTTGACAGTATTTTCTCCAGGCAGGTAGAGGCCTTTGCTCGCAAGGGTGACGTTGTGGTTGGCATATCGACAAGCGGAAACTCAAAGAATGTAAATCTGGCACTGGAAAAAGCAAATGCCATGGGGTGCTTTACAATTGCGCTTACCGGACGGGATGGCGGTTCAATGATACGGATAGCTAAGAACTCCATAATTGTCAAGAGCAGCAGAACATCCATAATACAGGAGGTTCACATAGCCGTTGGACACATGTGGTCAAAAATTGTTGAAGACTCCATGTAGTTCTGACCCTGTATCAATTCAAGAAACCTTTTACAAGGAAAGTAGTTGTTGCCGGATCAAATTATGCGGCATACTACATCGCTGGAGGAGTAATAGCGGCTTCCATGGCAGGTGGATATGGGTGTTTATGTGGTCAGGTTGCGCCATTGATCGATTCCTTACTACCATCATAATTGAGAAAGACAAACGGTTCTAATCACATGCCCGGTTATTCTCCCTTAGCTAACTCAAATACGAGATCAGGACGATCAGAAGCTATTGCATCGACGCCTGCGTTGAGTGATGCTACAATTCCCTCCCTGTCGCTAGGTGCCCAGACGCTGACTCTTATCCCTCCTTCATGGCATCTGTCAACATAACTCTTTGACAACCCTTCATAATTCAGTGCAATGGTGTCACATCCACACTGCTTCACCATAGATACGGGGTCCATGGGAAACCCTGCTAGCAATGCCCCGCAAGAAGCTTCCGGGAATCTCTGCTTCAGAGCGTACAGGGCCTCATGGAAGAAAGATATGAAGATACATTTTCTGATCAGTTCCGGGTTTTTCTCAAGTATGCCAAAGAGTGAGGAAATAGTGTCCGCAGATTTCAGTTCTATAACGATTGGTATGGTAATACTACCAAGTAAATCCTCGAGTAAAAGTATCTTATCGCCGCTTTTCAGCTTTATGCTCTTGATTTCCCTGCTATCCATCTCCCTGACATGGGCGTCTATGCCTGCCAGCCTTTTCAGGTCAGCATCGTGAATAACAGCCAGCCTTCTGTCCTTCGTAAGCTGGACGTCACACTCAACAGCATCAACCCCTAATTCCTGCACTCCCATGAAAGCTGCCATGGTGTTCTCTGGAAAGAGGTCACCTCCTCCCCTGTGAGCGATTACAAAAACCTCCCGTCCGTTATATCTTAAGGGCATGATAAAGGAATCACTCTCTGGTTAAATAGGGTTTCAATGTCGTGATAAGAAAGAATACATATTTAGGTTAACTTTCCCACATACATCCTGGTCAGGAACTTTATGGTTACCTTTCCACTCTTCCCGTAAGTAGAAAATGCCTCCTTAAGATCCATAATCAACTGGTCATGCCGTGGGTCTTCAGCAGGAAGCCGGTAAGGCATGAATTCATACATCCTGATTAGTTCGTCGCCATCCATTGTCATTTCTGTGGCAAACTGGTTATAGTCAAAACTCCAGCTGAAGAATTCAGTTATCTGTTCATTTGTGAGCGGATCACTGCCTGACCTGGTGAAATTAGGGCAATATTTCGTGCATATCCTTTCGTATTCGTTTGAAAAACCATCCCTAAGGTCAAGGTCATTCCATATGATCGTCACAATATTGGGGGCTTTCAGTATCCTCCTGAATTCGTTCCTTGCCTTTTGCTGGTCAATCCCAATGAACGCCTGCCCCATTGCAATGAGGTTGACACTATTTCGCTCAATTCCCGTATTGGAAGGATATCCATCGACGAAACGGACCTTAGGAAAATTTGCCAGATCCTTCTTTGATCTCTCAATGGCATCAACATTGCGATCGATACAGATTACGTCATTCCCATTTTCCAAAAAAATTCTCGCAAGAAGATCTTTTCCGCAGCCGATATTTGCGACAGCCATTCTGTTATTGAAGAGAAATTTATTAGTGAGTATCCGAATTATCTCCCTTGAATATGGTATTGGTATCACTGGGCTGTTGCTGCCATCACTTCCCGTGCTGTGAGATGATTCCACGCTAAGACATTCACAGTGAATTATTAATCCTTATTCATGTCTGCATCGAATGCGGAGAGTATTACAGCGTTTCGAGTGCTGGAATACAATTAAGCTTGGACCATAAAAGCATGGCAATTAGAATGTGTACCATGTAACTTCAGGTTTTCGGATATCGAGTGCTAGGGTGGGGCATTGATAAGGTCAATGCAGGTCTATGGGAACAGCAAGACCATGCACCCATATGGATTCGTATCATGCCACGTGATCATTTTTTATCTTCCATTATATTTCCCTAGACATGGACATAATAATGGGCAAAAAGATAATAGTGACGGGCGGCGCAGGTTTCATCGGTAGTAACCTGGTAGATCGCCTTTCAAAAAACAATGAAGTGCTTGTGATCGACAATATGCACACAGGCAGCCAGAAGAACCTTGAACATGCAGAGAAGAGCGGCAAGGTTACCTTTCAGCAGGGAGATGCCAAGGATATTGGGAAAACACCGTTCAAGGCGGATTTCGTTTTTCATATAGGCATTTATTCTGCATCACCGATGTACAGGGCAAATCCTCACCTGATCTCCGAGGTCGTGGATGGAATGATCAGCGTGCTGGAATATGCCAGGTCCAACGGCTCCAAGGTCGTCTTTGCCTCTACCTCCTCCATTTACAACAGCATTGATCCGCCGCACAGGGAGGATTGCATTCCCCTTGTAACTGATTATTATACCGAGGCAAGAATCGCTGCGGAACGTGTATCGGAACTTTACTGCAAGCTCAATAAAATGACGGTATCTGCAGTGCGGTTCTTCTCTGTATACGGCTGGCATGAAGAGGCCAAGAAGGAGTATGCAAACCTTGTGACGCAGTTCATGTGGGCGCTAAGGAAGGGAGAGCAGCCGATAATTTACGGAGACGGAAAGCAGAGAAGGGATTTCATATTCGTGGACGACGTCGTTGAGATACTGATCAGATCCTCACAACTCACAGGATTTAATGTGGTAAACGCAGGTACCGGAATCAACTATGACCTCAATGAGATGCTTGATAAGCTCAATAAATATATGAAGACAGACGTGAAGGCTAAGTATATAGAAATGCCCGTAAAGAACTATGTGATGGAAACTCTGGCAGATACGGGGAGAATAAAGAGCCTTCTCAACTACACCCCAAAGGTGTCGCTGGATGACGGCATTAAGAAATTGCTGGGACAGTAAAATGAAGACAAGGATGTTCATTTCAAAAACTCCGCTTCGGATAACATTTGTAGGCGGAGGAACGGACATCAAGGACTATTATTCTAAACACGAAAAAGGTGCTGTTCTATCAGCTTCCATTAACAAATTTATCTATATTGTTGTGAACAAGAAATTTGACGATAAGATAAGGGTAAGTTACTCAAAAACGGAAATCGTTGATTCAGTCAATGAAATCGAGCACCCCTCCGTTAGGGAGGCGCTCCGGTTGCTGCAGATAGACGGTGGCATCGAAATAGTTAGCATCTCAGACATACCCTCAGGCGGTACCGGCTGGGATCGAGCAGCACCTTTCTGGTAGGGTTGCTTAATGCGCTTCACGCATGGAAAGGGGAATTTGCGTCGCCTGAGCAGCTAGCTCAGGAAGCGGTGAAGATAGAACGGGAAATTCTGAGGGAGCCCGGAGGAAAGCAGGACCAGTACATGGCTGCGTACGGAGGCATAAATCTGCTTGAATTCTACCCCGATGAAAGCGTAGTAGTAAAACCGGTCATATCCTCTGAAATAGTGAGGGAGAAGCTTCAGGAAAATCTTCTATTGCTTTACACAGGGTTGCAGCGTGGATCGACTGAAATACACTCGTCACAGGCAAGAAATGTAGAAAGAAAATCAGCAAACTACGATAAGATGGTCCAAATAACCGAGGAGGCCTTCTCCAGCCTGTCAATGGGCGATTATGATTCATTGGGCGCATACCTCCACAGCAACTGGAAACTAAAGAAAGAACTCACAGAAGGTATAAGCAGCGATTTCATCGATCAGGCATACGAAAAGGCTATGAGGTGCGGAGCTGCGGGTGGAAAGTTGATTGGGGCCGGTGGCGGTGGTTTTATGCTTTTTTACGCCAAACCAGAACTGCATGAAACAATAGTGAAAGAAATCGGAAATATGAAGCCCGAACAATTTCGTTTCGAGTTCCAGGGAAGCCGCATCATTCATGTCGGTGACTGAGACTCCGAGCATTGAAACGGGGTTCAATGGATGATAAACAATTATATGCCCGGCTATAATGATCTTCTATATGCCAATATATGAAAGTGACGAGCACGAGATACTCAACGAGAAAACAGTGCTTTTTGATCACGGTGTAAAGGTTTCCAAGGGTATCCTTTATCTCACGAACAAGAGAATAATCTATGTCAAAAACGGTAAGAGAGGGATCTTCAGGGCTGCCCCATCCCTTGTGGATTTAGAAGTGAAACTCGACAGCCTGGATGATGTGGGCAAGGCGATACCGAGATTGAAAATGGCCAAGAAGAGAATTGTTTCGATTAAGTACTATGAAGGCGCATCACTGCAAACGAAGGATTTTACAGTATCAAATCCAGAGTTATGGGAGAAGAGCGTAAGGCAGTGGGCTCTGGAATACAAGCGAAGGATTAACGATGAAAATCGCAGGAATATCGAAGACGAGAAGAAGCGTGAACTGGATATGGCAAGGGCAAAAGCTCCCACAGCCAATATCGGCTATGTTTACTACGGTAAGGAAAACCAGAAAAAAAATCAGGGAAAAAATACAATCAAGAGCCAAATTGGAAATGTAGTGGAGGGGGAATTAGAGGGAAAAGAAACACAGGAACTACCAGAACTCTGTGAAAATTGCGGTGCAGTTATACCACCAGGATCCAAATTCTGCCCTGAATGCGGGAAACCAGTCTCGAAGAAACAAGACCATTAGATAAATGTCTTCGTTTCTTTCATACCAACAGGTTGGCTTATAAAGTCCCCTTAAAAGACATTTTAAAGAACGTGTAATACGCGAACGCAGACAACCTGTAAGATAATTTCCGTATCAGGAATGCGCAAATCCATATTATCTGATACCTCGATCGTATGACTCTTAAACAACCGANGAATTCNACAAATTCACGAAATGAAACCTTTGAGTTCCTCTGGTCGCTGATGAAATATAGATTGATCCTATGCTGCATCAGTTGGCAGCCCGCGAGTTCTACTCCCGGTAAGTTTTCAGAGATTTTTACTATGTTTCTAAACACCGACACAGTGTTTTCAAAAAATGCCCTTCGCTTAGCTATAAATTCCTCTTCCGTTCCTATGTAGGTTGTGGTGCTTGTATGCAAGCGGTACCTTGTTAACCTGTCGCGGATCATCATTATCCTCCTGCCGTGATTCAGCGCAGCAAAGAAGACGAATTTATCCAAACTCTGGTTTGTATTTTCAAGGTCAACAAGGGTATTTTCAAGAATTGACTTTCTGATGCACATCCCACTAAGATACCAATCTCCCCTGAATCTTATAACTTTCGAAATACTGGGAATAGCCATTTTACTTGGTGTCAAAGAGAGGTTGGTCGATATATTGTCCTTGGGGTTGGGATTGGTAATTGCGCCAGACTCGTTAATTTTGACAATGGAATTATGAATAAAATCCACATCTTTCATCTCACTTAATATTGAAGAGATAACGGAAATTTTGTCCGGTTCAAATTCATCATCGTCATCGAGAAAACAGACAAATTCACCTCTGCACTCTCTTATACCGGTCGCAATTTTTTTTCCAAGGCTTTTTTCTTGNAGGAATAAAACTCTGACATTATTCNTATTAAGAGCTTCATCAATGATTTCATCANGGAACCCTTTAACCACAAGAATTTCATATTCACTTCTATTGAGTGACTGATGCAACGCAGAATCCACTGCCTTAAGTAGATACTTTTTTCTGTCATATGTGTAGGTCAGAATTGAGATCAATACCAAACTTTATCTTCCTCACATACCGCTGTGCAAAAATAATTTTCTGATCACAGTCTCTTGTCAGCTCAAAAATTAAGTGAAGAATTGTAGAGTATTTTCAATGGGATATTCTTGTCTATTAATGAAAGAACGGCGTATCCAAAATAGTATGGATTGTATTTTGATGGTATTGATAGCATACAACGGACGTAACGTATAGCTAATTTTATCATTTTTTTTCTGTCATTATTTTTATTCAAAATTTCAACCTGCAACGCGAGAAAGACAGCCTCCATATTGATTATTTTCTTAACTGCAGGTGTTTGTGGTAAGCCGGTTAAAAAGACAACGTCTGTCAATTCTCTTGTCTTTAACTTTAATGACTTTTCCCTGAACTCTGCAAAAGTTCCTAGAGGTCTCGAGGTGCTTAATTCTCTTGAAACTCTATATTGAGTAAGTATTTCAGGGGACTGTATAATTTGTTTCCCGGAATTACAGGCCAGGACGAAAAGGTAATAATCGACAACATTCATAATATTTGAAAAGGTATTCAAGTGCGGAAGAACTAGATCCTTTCTAATTGAAATACAGCTCGAATTAAACGCAGCTCGCTCTGCAATAAATCGCTTAATATCAGAATATTTTGGGGACATCACTTGATGTACTTTTCCCGCTCCCTGGATTGTCTGCGTGAGAATCCCAGTTTCATTGAAGAATTGGGGATTGTTTCGAAAAAAAACCAGGGCGGGATTCTCACTAAATGCATACAGCACACTTTTTAACTTGTTTGGCAGAAAAAGGTCNTCATCATCAAGGAAACTTATAATTTCAGAAGACGAGGCTTGTATTCCTAATACCTTATCTTTTCCTAAATATGGCGTTTCCGAGAAAATGTTTATTACGTTATTTTCAGAAAGAAATGAATCGATTAGATCATCCTTAAAGTTTTTTACAACAATTATCTCATATGTATAAATGTCCAGTGTCTGGTTGATTACGGATTCCACAGCCTCACGTATAAATTTTTTTCTATTATAGGCGGTGATTACAACAGATATTTTTGGTGTATGCACAGTGCAGAATTGTCGTTCCTTAGAAAATTTTTTCTATCTCTTTCCTTATTTGTTCAGGCTATACAAAGAAGATTCATATTTGTACTTTCTGCTCAAGTATACACCTCTTGCTTTCCTTGGAAACAGTTTTTTAAGCATAGAGAGTCCCAGGAGAGTTATTTGATTTCTCAGAGTTTCAGCATAACCAAGGTTTGTAAACATAAATAAAAAATTCCTGAGATTACAATTTCTGTTTTCTTCAAGAGTCATGAGGTAAAACCTGCACAAGTTAGTAATGTATTCATATTTTAGTTCATTCCATATTTTTCCCTCTACAGGTAATAAAATTTCGTAAGTATTAATATACTTCTTCGTGACCGACGTCATGCTCGAAATGTATTTCTCTAGACTGAATGTATCTCCATGGCTCTCGCTGGAATGTATTCTGTACCCAGTATACGCTCTAGAGTCTAAAACTTTAGTTCCAGCATCAGAAACAGCAATGTAAAAAAGAAAAACGTCCTGAAGTCCTTCGATTTTTTCCAATCTATCTCTATTCTTTTCTATGAGTTCTTTCTTTATCGTAATAGAGCTCATATTAATGTCTCCGCTACGTTTTTTCAATTTTTTAATGCGCATATTTTCTTGGTCATGGATTGTAATAGCTTCAAGTGGATGGATATGTTTGCGGTCATAAACAGGAGCCCCACTTTCGTCAATAGAGTCGAATGCATTATGGTAGTAGACGAGGTCTGTATATTCTTTTATGAAGCCAGAAACAGCCGCTAATTTATCATGGTAGAAAATATCATCATCATCAAGGAAGCACACGTACTTGCCCCTGGCTCTTTTGACCGCATTTGATAACATAACCCCAATTTTCACGTCTCCTTCGATTATGGAAATTATGTTGTTTTGTTCAATCATATTATCAATAGATGTGTCCAAAAAATTCTTTGTTACTATTATTTCATACTTACTTTTTAAGGCGGTTTGTGAGAGAACAGAATCTATAGATCTCCGAAGAAAGTTTTTCCGATTATAGCACGTGATTATAACAGAAATTTCAGGAGTTTCCTCAGTTATTATCTACACCAAAAGGTGATAAACTGCTTTATATTTATATTTAGCTTAGAATTTGAGTAGAACTGCTCTTCAATATTAGTATTTAAAACCAAATTTATTATTATAATATCGATGAATATTTTCTTTGAACGCCTCGAATGAGAATTTCTTTGCACGTTCCTTTCCCTTTTCGATTAAATTCTCACTGGAAGTCAGGGCTTCTCTTATAGCTTGCATAAGCCCCTTAATATCATTAGGTTCAAAATATACAACGGCATCCGCTCCGATTTCTCTGAAAATATCGATATCTGAAGCTACAGCAGGAATTCCTACTGTTAGAGCTTCCGCAAGTGGCGAGCCAAAACCCTCACGAAAAGAAGGCATTAGAAGCAGGTCGCATGAATTAAATACCTTATTAAGCGTATACATTTCTATGTCCCTGAAATTTATTGTATTGTCGAATCCTTCACCCACTCTCACTATCCTGCAATCGTTTGGTAATGTTCGAGAAAGTTCTTTAACAATAGCCAGATTTTTTCTTGGCTGTGAATTTGATACGGAGAGAATAAGGATTTTGTCTAGCGGGAGACCCAATTCTTTGCGAATTCCGTTTTTGTCATTAAGATGGTGCATCTCCTTCCTAGTAGGGGGATAAATCACTTCAACGTCACCTTCGGAGCCGAGGCTATGAATTTCTTCCTTTGATGCATTGGAAACTGTTACTATATTTTTCATTTTCAAGAAGTAACTGAGTGATAAAATTTCCTGACGGGTGGCTTCTTCTTTGTGCATTAGTGCAAACAGATCGTGTATGGTTACAATATCATCGAGATTGTTATCAATGGGAAAACTTGGTGCTGCATAATGTATCAAACCACCGTTTTCTCGCGTTTCTTTGTAGCATGAAGAAAATTTAAAAAAATAGGGATTTAATAGTCTATTGAATTTAATATAATTCAACCCAAGGTGTTGACTGTAAACAGAAAATACAGTGTTACCAGGAAAAACTTCCTTTTTGTCTTTAGAAGATCTTAGAAATGACCATAAAACAGAATTTGGGGTAAGAGCTGTGGAAAGTTGATCTGCGTAAATTCCGTGACTGATGAAAAGATTTCCAAAATTTGCTATCATTATCTTACGATTCTCGACAACTGAGACCATTCCTCAAACTAAGCACGATAATACACAAATTACTTTCTATTTTAACATTAGATGAAAAGAGGAAATCACACAGGAAAAGGGTTTATAAAAAAACTGAATTTATTGCATCTGCCTCTGCTTTTGCAACATTAGTCCATGAATATTCTGGGTGGAACTGCCCATTGTTTTCCCATGTTTTTATCTTATTCTCTACTTTGTTGATTACATCTAATGCGGTAGCAGCCATGCATTCTTTGTCATACTCTCGAACCAGATGTATGTAGTAACTGCCCGAGAAATTATCATAGATTGTAGGTAAATTATAAGCTACGACGTGAGTATTGTGTGCTATTGCTTCTATCAACGTAAACGGAAGTCCATCTTCATGCGTTGGATAAATCACAATCAAAGCGTTTGCCAAGATTCTAAATATCTCACTTTTTTCCTCTATAAAACCAAGAATTTTAACTTTGTGTTCTATATTATATTTTTTGCATTTCCTCCTAAACTGCAATTCTGTAATACTATCCTGAAATTTACCTATCAGAAACAGATTTAAATCTTCTCTGGCTTTAAGTATCTTAGACCAAATATAAGGTATTTCAAGAATTCCCTTGTTTATAGACAATCTTGCGTAAAATAAAACATATCCTCCCTTTTTTCCCGCCGTAAGCCCAGAAACTGGTTTTTCTATGGCATTTCCGGGGACAATTTTGTGCAAAATAAGATCACTTCTAAATTTTTTAGTCATTTCAAGGGGAACATCTGTGAGGGATGTAACCATCTTAAGATGCCGGGACTTCAAATGTCTAAGGAACATTGCTTTATCCCTTTCATTCCGCAGGATCTCTCCCGTGAAGGCTTTCCACAATTGGATCGCATTTGGAATGTGAAATATTTTTTTTAATTCGCCACCGAAAATACCAGTTCTGAACGGAACTCCCTGATACATGATTCCATAGCCGACCTTCATCGATTCAGCGAGGTATGGCGGTCCCTGGGGAGTATCCTGGATATATAGAAAATCAGCACGTATCTGCTTTGAGTATCCCTTTGCCAGATCCATCCACGGCTGCCAATCCAACCTCTTTATGGGATTTTGCCATAATGATTCAGGAGGATTATCAGACAATTTGTAGAAGTAATCTGGGATAAATACCCCCGTCTCTACAAGCTTATCTAAAGATGTCATTAGTTCCTTCCTCTGATCCTCGGGCAAAAGCATCCAGGTGGCCCTAACCGATGGAAGATAGACAATATCAAAGTATCTAGTCATTTCCATCGCTATTTTGAAATTTCTTAGAGGAGCTCCGCCTCGAACCGCGGTATGCAAAGGTAATCCATAGAGAGCGATCCTTTTCAAAAGTGTTCAAGTCGTAACGTGGTAGGGATATAAAAAATGGATCTCTTCAACATTCTGGGGGTAACTTCAATCCACTTGCAACAAGATAGATGATCGTATCCCTGTATTCTTGAGCCTTGAATCCATAGGATCGCTTGAATGCAATTCTGATCTTGTTGTTCAACCCTTCTACAACTGCAGAATTTATCTCTGTCCTGATAGCCTCCATGATGCCATCAAGATGTCGCCTT
>JGI24721J44947_10005865_pt1 | contig 16707 bp, 19 predicted proteins | sample YelNatPaOPGAMG01_FD_44947 | JGI IMG/M metagenome (IMG submission 44947)
GGGGTTAAGTATGTTTTCGATCATTGGAGTGGAGATTCCAATGCCACTACACCAGAGGCTACAATACTCATGAATTCTCCAAAAACCATTGAGGCGATATGGAAAATAAATTATACACCCCTTTACATTTTAGTACCAATATTAACAATTTTAATAATAGCTATTGTCTTCGCTATTTCCAAGTTAAGGGCAAAGCGTGCTGTTCCTTCTTCAACGATTAGGAAGTGCCCAAGATGCGGTGCTGAAGTGCCTCCGGATGCAAACTACTGTCTTGAATGCGGAGAAAGAATTACTTAAGGTATAAGAATAACTTAAAGCATACTTTAAAACCTTTTTCATAAAATTTATAAAGTTTGATTCTGCATAATCAAATTAATTATGTCAAAAGAGTATTCTGACTTAACTGGCAGGATAATCAGATTGTTAGAGAAAGATAGGGGACAGCCAATTCAAGAGCTGGCAAGGGAGTTAAAGATTAATAGAACTTTTCTTGTCGGATATTTAAAAAAGCGAAAAAATATTTTGAGGAAATTGAAACTTTATTTGAACCTAATTTTATGTATATTATTAAGCACTTCTTTTTTTATTGCTATTTATGGTTTACCATCCAGTAGTGTTGAACTTTATCCAATAGCAGACTCCTATGTTGATTCTTCTAATCCAGAAAATAATTATGGAGGCTCAAGCAGCTTATTTGCTAAGCATATAAAAATGGAGTATACTGCAGACCTTATTTATAATGCCTATTTAATGTTCGATTTGATTGGTTTACCTTCAGGAACCATTGTTGAATCTGCAAGCTTAACGATTTATGTTTTTTGGATTGGTTCAACAACTAAGGTTTACCTTCATTTTTGCGAGGATACTTCTTGGAATGAACTTGAAATAAATTGGCGAAACGCTCCAAAATATGTTGACAAACCAGTAAGCGTAACAATTATGGCTGAATCGATGAAGTTTTATTCAATGGATGCAACTGAAGCTGTTAAACAAGCTTTAACTAAAGGATTGAATAAGCTTACCTTAGTAGTAACTACCGAACCTAAAACAAGCATAGGAGATTTTATTCAATTTGACTCTAAAGAGTCAACAATCAAAGAATATAGACCTGTGCTTAAAATCGCTTACTCTATAGGAGCATTAACCACAAAAACAATGACAACAGAAACTAAGACAGGAATAGTTAAAACAGCTTCTATAACAACAGAAATAAAGTGGGCTACTGTAACTGAAGTTTTTACAAAGACGGAAGTACAAACCCTTAAGGAAGTAGTTTATGCTACCGCTACGCTGTTTAAAGAAAAACCTTCCTTTAGCTTTATAGCTTTAGCCTTCATTATAGGATTAGCTATAGGCCTTTTATCCATGCGCTTAACCTATAAGCCTAAAGGTGAAAAAGTTCAACTTAAAGAAACCTCCAAGGAATTAAGCAAGCCTAGTGTAAAATATTGTCCTAGCTGTGGTGGAGAATTAAAGCCTTTAGGTACTACTGGAAAAAGCATATGCTTAAACTGCGGTAAGATATATGATTAAAAAGGCTTAAAATTTAAAAGGGATTATTAATGTTTCCTTCTTTCGAGGATGTTTCCAAGCGGCTTTTAAAAAGTAAATACGATAAAGAAGTTTTTAAAAAGCTTGTTGATGAATGGTTGCATCATATACAATTTTACGATGAAAAGAAGAAATATGATCAAAAGAAAAGTTATGAAAAAATTGAGGTCTTATTAAAATATGCTGAAAAGCTAGCTTCCAGCAAGCTGGATCTTTTTAAAGGAAAGAAGCCGAATGAAATAATTGTTGAAGCTATAGTAGAATTGATAGAGGAAGGAACTATTCCAATTAAATGGAGAAACTATATTTTTGGTCATAGCGATGAAGAAAGGGAATTGTATCCGCTTGTAAAGAAGGGCGTCTGGNAAAAGCATAAAAAAGCAAAACTGTTTGAAACCGCTAATATGAAGGATTTGCCATGCGGCAATCCAGATTTTGTACTTCTGGAGAAAGGCTTAGTTGGAGAAAACTTTATCGCTGTAGAGGTGAAAGCAAATAAGGATGCATTAAAAAATTTCTTTAATCAAGCCCTCAACTATCGTAAATGCTATGATATCGTTTATTTAGCCACAACTGGATGGTGCGCAATCTCCCATGAAAAATCGCTTTCTAAAATCAACTTTTCTTAAATTAAAATTCCTTCATGATAAATTGCATTCTGTAAATGCAAGACTTATGTATGTAGATTTAACAGGTAAAAAATGGTTCTTTGAGCTTGAAAATGAAAAATGCTTTCCCGATAATAAACTTAAAAGCTCAGTTTACTCTAAACTTTTTTCTAATTATTAGGGAATATTTCGCGCATAGTTAAGATCAATTTGTTAAATTCTGATTTGAATCTAATAAGTCCCTTTTCATTCATGATTTTCTTTCTGCCATTCTCCAGCCAAACTTTATCAATTAAATAATTGAAGTTGACAGATTTAAATGTTAAGGTGAAATCCAATATAATTCAAAAATAAAATCTCAATAAAAGACGCTTAACAGCCGAAAATAAGCCTAAAATAAGCTTAAAGAAAAGATTTTATATGGTGCTCCGGGCGGGATTTGAACCCGCGATCAGCGGCTCGATTGGCCTCTTAAAGGCTTAAAAGGCCTTTAAGATAAGGCCGCTATGCTTTCGATGCTTAAGCTTAACCGGGCTACACCACCGGAGCTTTTTTATTTTTTAATTTTTAGAATGCTTAACCTATTTTTATATTTTACCATTCTTTAATTTAATAAATGATTTCAAAGCTGTCATATTCTCCTTTATAATTTTCCCATTTAACTTCTACTTTTTCAACTTTAGCTCCTGGAGGACCTTTTTCACAAAACTTAATCATTTTTTCAACATCTTCTTTTTCTCCTTCAAAAACTGCTTCAACTCTTCCATCGCGTAAATTTCTAACCCATCCTTTAACATTATTTTTTAACGCGTTTTTTCTTGTTTCCCATCTAAAAAATACTCCTTGCACTAAACCGCTTATGAAAACGTGGGCTCTAACCTTCATTGATTAACTCACCTTATTAAATTTAAATTTCCTTTAATGTTTAAATATTTTAAAGGAGGGAATAAATTGAATTTAAAGGAAATTATTGAGGAGGCTATTAAAATTTATAATCATTTTAGAAGCCCTGAAGCTATTGCTAAGCTTATTGAGGTTTCCTTAAACCAGTTTACTGTAGAATTTAAGGGACCTTTTTGTCGATCTTGCGGTGTTTATGATTACTTTGAAGATTTAATTTATGAAATAAAAAGTTTAGTTNCCTCATTAAATATAGAAGTGGCTGAAGTTAAAGAAAATGAGGANGNCTTTATTGTTATTTATAAAATTTTAAGTTGATTTTTAATTTTGTTAAACATTTCATTGTATTCTTCAGCTTTTTTTCTTGGATTTTCTGAATAAATTATGGTTCTTCCTACATTGATTAAAATGTTTTTTCCACCGTTTTTTATTGCTTTTTTAGGATCACCNTTTTGCATGCCTATTCCAGGAAATAAAATAATTTTTTCTTCACCTATAATTTCTCTAACTTTTTTTATGTCTTTACCAGTGGTATATTTACCTACTCCAACTATGCAACCATCCCCATTAAACGCTTTAACTTCCTCAGCTATCTTTAAGTAAACTGGTTTACCCTCAATTTTAGATTGTTTAAAATATTTTTTTGATTCAGGATTTGACATTAAAGTTAGAGTTAAAACGCCTATATTGCTGCTTTCAGCTTTTTTTATTATATACTTTAAGTTTCCAGGGAATGGATTTACTGTTATAGCATTATAACCCCAATTTTTAATATAAAATAAAGCTGCTTCAACTGTATCTTCAATATCACCTAATTTAAGATCATATATTGAAGCTAAACCAGCTTTATAAGCTTTGCTTGTTAAGGCTTGATGATGAATTGAAGAAAAACCTTTAACATATTGCTCNTTAACTTTAATGGCAATGCAAAATTCTGAAATTTCATCAATTAAGTCTAAACAAAATTTTAATCTAGCTTCATTTTCATTTGCATTTATTAAATATTTAGTTGAAATAACATTTTTTTCTCTTTGAGCTGGTAAAGCTGGATCAAGCCCTACACAAAGCATACTTTTCTTTTCCTTAATGTTTTCAGCAATAAATTCTTTAAAGATTTTCAAGCTTACTNCAACCTATTTAAAATCATTAAATTTTTTCTTTTTAAATATTTTAAAACTTATTTAAGATAATGAAATAAAATTAATAAGTTTGCATTATCGATAAAATATAAGTTCGCATAAAAAAAGGGTTTAAAACAATTCAGCTAAAAATTAAATGTAAAACTTTATTTTAAGAAACTTTGTGTTCCAACGGAGCTGGATGAAATTCAATGAAAGAGCTAATTCATAATGGAGTATTGGTTCCCAGCTATGAACCTAAAGGATTTTCTATAATGTTTAGGGGAGAAAAAATAAAGCTTACTGCTGAACAAGAAGAAATGGCGGTAGCCTGGGTTAAAAAACTTGGAACAAAATATGTTGAAGATAAAACTTTTGTTAAAAACTTTTTCAAGGATTTTGCTAAAGCTTTAAATTTAAAATGTAAATGTCAACCTGAAGATTTTGATTTCTCCGAAATAATTGCTTATGTTGAAAATGAAAAAAGAATTAAAGAATCTTTAAGCAAGGAAGAAAAAAAGAAGCTTTCTGAACAAAGAAAGATTATTAGGGAATTGAATAAAGCTAAATATGGATGGGCAATTGTTGATGGAGAAAAAGTAGAAATTGCAAATTACACTGTAGAACCATCTTCAATATTTATTGGTAGAGGCAAACATCCTCTTAGAGGCAAATGGAAACCTGGACCAAAGCAAGAAGATATAACTTTAAACCTTTCTCCTAACGCGCCTATTCCTGAAGGTAAATGGAAAGAAATAGTGTGGGAACCTGATGCGATGTGGATTGCTCGATGGAAAGATAAGTTAACTGGAAAAATGAAATATGTATGGCTTTCAGATTCATCACCATTAAANCAAGCTAGGGAAAAAGAAAAATTTGATAAAGCTAATTCTCTTGATGAAAAAATTTCTGAAGTTAGAAAGCATATATGGATGAATTTAACAAGCAGTGATGTTAAGCAAAGAAAAATAGCTACAGTATGCTATTTAATTGATAAATTAAAGTTTAGAGTTGGAGATGAAAAAGATGAGGATGAAGCTGATACTGTTGGAGCAACAACTCTTAGACCGGAACATGTTCAAATAAAACCTAATGGTAAAGTAGTTTTCAAATTTTTAGGGAAAGATTCTGTAAAATGGCGAAAGGAAGTTGAACTTCCAAGCCTAGTTATAAATAATTTAAAAGAGTTTATTGCTTCAGCTAACTCTTCCATTTTTGATGAAGTAAAATCTGAAGATGTTAATGCTTTTTTAAGCGAAGTCATGCCTGGTTTAACAGCTAAAGTTTTCCGAACATATCATGGAACAAAAATTGTTAAGGAATATTTGGAAAGTCAAAAAGTAAATCCTGAAGATCCAGATTATATAAAAAAATTTATAGCTAAAATGGCGAATCTTCAAGCTGCCATTGAATTAAATCATAAAAAAACTCCTCCAAAAAATTGGAGGGAAAGATTAAGAAAAAAAGAGGAGCGGCTTAAAGAATTAAAAAGCAAAAAACCAACTAAAAAACGTAAAGAAGCTATTAAAAAATTGAAGCTTCAAATAAAGCTTATGAAAAAAACAAATGAATATAATTTAACCACATCATTAAAATCATATATTGATCCAAGAGTTTATTATGAATGGTGTAAAAAAATCAATTTTGATTGGAAACTTTATTATCCTAAAAGTCTTCAAAAAAAGTTTTCTTGGATAGAAGCTGAACAAAATTAAAAAACTTTATTAATTTTTTAAATTAAATTTTAATTGAGTAAATCTTGAAAGAATTTTTTAAAAGCTTAATTAAAGCTGCTGAAGCTTTAAAAAACTCTAGAGTTAAAGAGGCTTTAATAATTCATCATGATGAAGCTGATGGTTTATGTTCAGCTTCAATAATAAAAAAGGCTTTAGAAAGATTTGGTTTTAAAATTGAAACTTTATGCTTAGATAAACTTTTTCCAAATATAATTAAAACTGTTCAAAGCAAAGAAGAAAAAATAATTTTTTATACAGATATAGGTTCTTTTCATATCGAAAAAATTTCTCAATTTAATGAATTAAAAAATTTAATTATAATTTTAGATCATCATGATACAAAGCCTATATTTAATTCAAATGTTTATAATTTAAATCCAGAATTATTTGGTTTAAGCGGAGAAAAAGAAGCTTCAGCTTCTTCAACAGCTTACTTTTTTGCTAAAGCTTTAAATAAAGAAAACATGGATTTAGCTCATTTAGCTGTGATTGGTTCAGTTGAAATCCCTGGTGAACCAATTGGGTTAAATAAAATGGCTTTAGAAGATGCTTTAAAAAAGAATCTTGTTAAATTTTCTGGAAAAGAAATTAAAGTTTTAGGTTTAGGTGAGCCTATTTCAGTTAAAAGAGCTTCAACACTTTTATCTATTTTAGGTTCAGTAGGTTATTATCAAAATGGCCCTGAAATAGGTATATCAATATGCTTAAATGGTTTTTCAGAAGAATTTAAAAGAAAAACGCTTGAACTTGAAGAGAAACGTAAAAAAGCAAATGAAAAAATGTTAAATGAATTAAAGCTTAAAGGATTAAATCAATTAGAAAATACTCAATGGTTTTATGCTGGAGACATTTTTAATGGTATGGGTGGAAAAGTAATTGGAAGCTTTTGTTCTTACCTAAGCTTTCAACGAATTGTAAATCCTGAAAAATATCTTCTTGGAATGATGCCTATACCTAGGGAAATACCAAAGTTCGGTTTATTAAATGAAGAGTATATTAAGGTTTCTGGAAGAGCTCCAAAAAAGCTTGCGGAATTAATAAATCTTGGGAAAAAACCAGCTTTATCAAAAGTTTTACCTAAAACTTGCGAGTTTTTTAATGGATTTGGCGATGGACATTCTATAGCTGCTTCAGGAGTATTTTTAAAAGGAAAGGAAAAAGAATTTGTTGTTAAGTTTGATTCAGAAATAGAGAAAAATAAATAAAATAAACCTTTAATTATTCAAAACGCTTAATTAATGAATCAAGCATAGATGTAACGAGAACAATTGATCCCGTTATTGGGAAAATCATTGGAGAAATTAAACCTAAATTTATACTTGTTCTAGCTATTACAAAAGAAAATTCTCCTCTAGGAATCATTCTTAACCCCATTTTGTAACTTTTGCTTTTAAAACCTGTTATGTAACCTGCTGCAATAAAACCTAAAAGCTTTCCAGCAATGCTTGCTAAAATTATTAAAAGAATGGTTTTTCCAAATTTTAAAAATGAAAAATCTATAAGCATACCCATCGAAACGAAAAAAAGGATTATAAATAAATCTTTAATTGAACGAAGCTTTTCATGAATAAAACGTGCTCTTTTACCTACAAGAAACAATCCTGAAAGAAAAGCTCCAAGACCAGAAGAAAAACCTAAAAATTTAGAGAGAAAAGCAGCTGTTAAACATAAAGTTAATGCTAAAAGAAAACCAACTTCCTCGATTTCAATTTCATAATGACATATTTTATCTATTATTCGCGGTATTAAAAATTTATTTACTGCAAAAATTATAGCAATTAAAATTGCCGCTTTTAAACTCATAAATAAGAACTGAAGTATTTTTATTTCCTTTAAAATTAGCCCAGGCATTAAAAATAATAAAAATACTACAAATAAATCTTCAACAATTAAGATGCTTATAATCAATTTTGATTCAGAAACTTTAAATTCACTCATTATTGTTTTTCCAATTATTGCTGTGCTACTTATAGATAAGATTAAACCTAAAATAAAAGCTTCCATAAAACTCCAACCCAAAAATAAACCTGAAATTAAACCTAAAATAAATGATATTGAAATTTCACATAAAGAAAAAATTAATGTGTTTCCCCATAGCATGCTTAATTCTTTGGGGTTAAGCTCTAAACCTAATATAAAAAGAAGAAGAATTATTCCAAGCTCAGCTAAAACATCTATTAATAATGTATTTTTAATTAAGTTTAATCCATAAGGTCCAATAATCATCCCAACTATTAATAATCCAATTATTATTGGTAAACGAAAATAATTCATTAAAATGATTAATATAAGCGATGCTGCTAAAATAACAATTATATCAATTAAAAACTCCATTTTGCATCTTTAATATAAAACTTTAAGATTAAATTTAAATTTTAAACCATAAAACTTTAGAGTAAGATTTTCTTTTTAAAATTTTTAAAATCAAGTTTACTATTAGCTGGGAATGAAAATTGAATATAGCTTTATCCACAGACCTTTATGAATTAACCATGGCTCAAAGCTATTTAGAAAATGGTAAAACTAAACCTGCTGTATTTAGCTTGTTTATTAGAAGGCTTCCTAAAAACAGAAGTTTTCTTGTAGCTGCTGGTTTAGAAACATTGCTAGAAAAAATAAAAAATTTTAGATTTACAGAAGAGGAATTAAATTATTTAGAAAACTTAAAAATTTTTTCCAAAAACTTTTTAGATTATCTTGAAAATTATAGATTTTCAGGCGATATTTATGCTGTAAATGAAGGAAAAATCATTTTTGAAAATGAACCTTTAATTCAAGTTGAAGCAAATTTACCTGATGCTCAAATTCTTGAAACATTAATAATTAACATTATTCATTTTCAAACTTTAATTGCATCTAAAGCTGCTAGAAGCTTTATTGTAAGCGGAGGTAAACGCGTTATAGATTTTGGATTTAGAAGAGCTCATGGAATTGAAGCTGGTGTATATGCTGCTAGAGCCGCATATATAGCTGGAATAGATTCAACTTCAAATTTGGAAGCTGGAAAAAATTTTGGAATACCTGTTGTTGGAACAATGGCTCATTCCTATGTTATGGTTTTTGATTCTGAAGAGGAAGCTTTTAAATGTTTTGCTAAAAGCTTTCCTAAAATGCCAATCTTTCTTATAGATACATATGATACCTTATCAGCTGCTAAAAAAGTTGTTAAACTAGCTAAGGAAGGTGTTAAAGCCATAGCTGTAAGAATAGATAGCGGAGATTTAGTTAAACTTTCAAAAAAAGTTAGAGAAATTCTTGATGAAGCTGGCCTTAATGATGTTAAAATTATTGTTAGNGGAGGTTTAGATGANCATGATATAAAAAAGCTTATGGATGAAAAAGCTCCTGTAGACATATTTGCTGTTGGAACAAAACTTGTAACATCTGCTGATCAACCATATTTAGATATAGCATATAAACTTGTGGAATATGATGGAAAACCAAAATTTAAATTAAGCCCTGGAAAAGCAACATTTCCCTATAAAAGACAAATAATAAGACATTATCTTCAAAATGGAATTATGAATTATGATGAATTAGTAAGGTTTAATGAAGAAGTTGAAGGAGAAAAACTAGTTTTTAAAGTTGTTGAAAAAGGAAAAATTGTTTATACATTTAAGTCTCTTAGAGAAATTAAAGAAACTTTTCTTGAAGAAATAAAAAAACTTCCTGAAAGCTTAAAAACATTGGATGCCCCAACGCAAAAATATAAAGTAATAATTAGATAATAGACTTATTAAAACGAGTTGAATTAAATTGAATTTTAAAATTGTTAAAGCTGAATCTTTAAAATCTTTTTGCATTAAAGTTTTAAGAAAATTAAATGTTCCTCTTGAAGATGCTGAAATAACCGCTGATGTTATTGTTTCAGCTGATCTTAAAGGTATAGAATCGCATGGTATTGCTAGATTAAATCGTTATGTAAAAAGATTAGCAAATGGATGGATAAAACCTGAATCTAAAATTACAATTTTAAAAGAAACACCTATAACTTTACTTATAGATGCTGAAAACAGCTTGGGTCAAGTTGCAGCTTATAAAGCTATGAAGCTTTGTATAAACAAAGCTGAAAAAAATTATTTAGGAATTGCAGTTGTAAAAAATAGCAATCATTTTGGTATTGCAGGATATTATGCTATGATGGCTTTAGAAAAAGATATGATTGGGGTTTGCATGAGTAACGCTTCCCCGCTTGTTCCACCCACTTTTAGCATTGAACCAATGCTTGGAACAAATCCTATTGCTATAGCTGTTCCAACAAAATATGAGCCGCCGCTTGTTTTAGATATGGCTACAAGCACAGTTTCCATGGGAAAAATCGAANTTTACAAAAGGTTAAATAAACTTCTTCCTGCNGTATGGGCAATAAATGAAAAGGGAGAAGTTGAATTTAATCCAGAAAAAGTTATTAATTGCGCTTATAAATTAAAAAGAGGGGGGCTTTTACCTTTAGGTGGATTAGCTGAAACAAGCGGTTATAAAGGATATGGATTAGCTTTAATAATTGATGTGTTAACAGGGGTTTTATCTGGTGCAGCTTATGGACCATATGTTGGAGAACCAAACGATTCTAAACCATCGAATATTGGTCATTTTTTCGCAGCCATAAACATTAATGCTTTTATGAATATAAATGAATTTAAAGAAAGAGTTAATGATTTAATTAGCATGATTAAAAAAGCTTCTAAAGCTGAAGGTTATGATAAAATTTATATTCCTGGTGAAAAAGAATGGGAAATAGAAAAACAACGTAGAAAAAATGGTATACCAATTTCAATGGAGATTTTAGAAAACTTAGAAAATTTAGCTAAAAAATTTAACATAGAATTTTCCTTGTAAAAGTAAAAGTGTTTTATTTTATTTTCATCATATCTAATATTTTTTTAGCTTCAAGCTTTTTTTCTTTATTAACTTTAATTGAAACAATTCCTTTTTTTGGTTGTCCATAAAATATTAATGCTCCTTCTGGAGCGGAAAGAATTGCTGGTAAAGCTAAAAGATCTTCTTCTCCATCAATTATTATTAAAGCTTCATCTTTTTTTAATGCATCTTTTAAAGCTTGCCAAGCAGCTAAATTAATTGTTCCTTTAGGGTTTTTAACTCTAAAAATTGTTTCAGNATTAAAAGCGAATGGTTTAACTTTTTTTCTCATTTCTTTATTATCAATTATTTTAATGTTTGCTGGTAAACCAAGTTTTGTAAATTTTCTTGAAACAGCATCTCCAACACAAATAATTTTTTTAGGTTTTTTTGAAATTAATTTTTTTAATTGAAAATTTATTTCTTTTTGTGAGCCTGTTAAAAGATCTCCTAAAGGCTCCTTTAACTTCTTTCTTAAATACCTATTTATTTTAAGCTTAAACATTTTTATCTAACATGAAGAGCATATTTTCCAGCTATTTTAATACCTAGCTTTTTAGCTATTTCTGAAGTTTCAGGATTAATAACTATAAGAAGACCAGACCAATCATCACTTAAATCGGATGATTTACAATTTGGACATATAGGTCCAGAGCTTATTAACCTGCAATTTCTGCATGCTTTATCCAGTGGAGCTCCCTCCACTTACCTTTTTAACATCTTCTTTAATCCATTCTAGTTTTCCAAGAAATGGTTGCCTCATCGTTACACCTATTTTTCCTCCAGCTCCCCCCTTTGGAAAACTAACAGCAATTATTCTAACTCTTACTAAATCGCCTTTAGCAAGTTTTCTATGCGTTTCCTTTCCAATTAACTCTCCATGCTTTTCATCAAAAGATATNAANTCATCCATTATTTGTGATACATGAAGAAGCGCATCCTCAGGTCCAATTCTAATGAAAGCTCCAAAATCTGTAACTTCAATTACTTCTCCNTCNACAATCTCCTGAAGTTTAGGATAAAAAGTTAATAGTTTAAAGGTTGCTTTATGATATGTTGAACCGTCACCAGGTAAAATTCTTCCAACAGGATCTATTGAAACATCAGTTACTGCAATAACATAACCTAAANCTTCATCAACTAAATTTTCATATTTTAATTTAATTTGCTCAAGCGCCACTTTATTTATTGGATTACCAAATTTGCTTGGTGGAATTCTAACAACATCTTCAACAGTTATTAACTTAAACATTCTAGTACCCTTTTTTAAGTTTTCTTTTCATATTTAAAAGGATATTATTATGTTTTTCTATTTTTTACTTTAAATCTTCAGGTAAACAATAAATTCTATTTCCTCTTAAGGTTATTATTGGACGATTTGCCTTTCTTAATTTTCTTTTTAAATTTGAATCTAAAGTTGCTATAACTGCATTTAATTTAATTGAAGCTTCAATTAAAGCATCATCAACATTCATTTTGGAAGGGTTAAAATCTATCAGCTTGCATTTATTTAATATTAAATTTAAACCTAAGGATGCGTATTTTCCAGTTTTTCCCCCTTTAACGCTAAGTTTTTCAAGCTCTTTAATTATGGCTGGAATAGTTATAAATTCTATTTTAGCCAAAATTTTTTCTTCAATTTCCTTAAAAAGCGGGATTCTATTTTTTAAAGCAGTTAATAAAATGCTTGAATCTAAAATAATTTTGATTGTCAGCTTAGCAATCCTCTCATTCTATTTTACTATTCCATATCCTATTAAACGCCATCCTTCTCCTATTTTTCTGCTAATAGCTGCTTTAGATTTAGGCTCAATGCAAACAGGTTTTTTTAAAGCTATTTCAATTTCACTATTTCTTGCTGAAGTAACTATTCCTGAAGTAACTGTTGTTGCTATATTTAAAACTAAAGCTTCATTAGATTTAATTTTTTCTACANTAACCATTTCTTTTGTTCCAACAGCTTTTTCAAACAATGTTACCTCTAAAGTTAATTGAGTTAAAGGTTCAGGAAGCGNCCCCGCTTTTCCAACAACATTTCCAATTAAACCATCAGATTTAGTTAGGGATGGATCTAAATTTGTTCCAACCCCAACTAAACCGCCAGGTTTAGCTTCTTTAACATATTTTCCAGCTACTTGAAGGGATTTAATAACTGTATATAAAGGTTCATAAACACCTTTTTTTGTTTTAACTCCAGGCTTAATTTCTATTTCTTCATCAACATGAAATACTCCTTGAGTTATAGATCCGCCTATAACTCCTCCAACTAATTTTTCAGCTCTGGTTCCAGGCTTATTTACATCAAAAGATCTTAAAATATACATTTTTGCAGGTGCATTAACATCTCTTTTAGGAGTAGGAATATATTTTTCCATGGCTTCAATTAAAGCATCAATATTAAGTTTATGTTGAGCTGAAATAGGAATTATAGGTGCATTTTCAGCTATTGTTCCTTTAACAAAATTTTTTATTTCTCGATAATTTTCTAAAGCTCTTTCTCTAGATACAACATCTATCTTATTTTGTACAATAATAATATTGTTTATTCCAGCTATTTGAGCTGCTACAAGATGCTCTCTATCTTGAGCTTGAGGAAATTTAGCATCTGCTGCTGCAACAAATAAAGCGCCATCCATTAAAGCNGCTCCAGAAAGCATNGTAACCATTAAGCTATGATGCCCTGGACAATCTATAAAGCTTACCATTCTTAAAAATTCTGTTTCAGAACCGCATATAGGACATTTTTTCTGCGTACTATAGCAATCTGGCGGTGGGCATTTAGGACATTTATAAAATGCAGCGTCNGCATACCCTATCCTAATAGTTATACCTCTTTTTAATTCCTCTGAATGTTTAGCTGTCCAAATTCCTGTTAAAGCTTGAACTAAAGTGCTTTTCCCATTATCTACATGGCCTAAAGTTCCTATATTACATTCTGGTTGAGCAGATTCCTCTTTCAGTTTCAACATCACCTTTAATACCTTTATAAAATTTGGATAATCACTAAAAATACCATTAAGTTATATAAAAACATTTTAAAAATCTTTTTTAANCATAAAAAGGTAATGAAAAAATGTCTCATAAAATAATTTGTTTAGGAATAGAATCTACAGCGCATACTTTTGGTGTTAGCATAGTTTCTGAAGATGGAAAAATTTTATCTGATGCAAAAGATGTTTATATTCCTCCAGTTGGTAAAGGAATTCATCCTAGAGAAGCTGCTCAACATCATTCGCAAATAGCTCATAAAATTGTTTATCAAGCATTAAAAGATGCTAAAGTTAAACTTAAAGATGTTGATGCTATAGCTTTTTCTATGGGGCCNGGTTTAGGTCCAGCTTTACGGGTTGGCGCCACCATCGCTAGAGCTTTAGCAACTTTTTTAAATAAACCATTAATTCCAGTTCATCATGCAATAGGCCATATAGAAATTGCTGCTTTAACAACAGGTGCAAAAGATCCTTTAACGCTTATTGTTTCTGGAGGCCATACAGCTTTAGTAGCTTTCGCTAGAAAAAGATGGAGGGTTTTTGGTGAAACAGAAGATATTACGCTTGGAAATCTTCTTGATATGTTTGCTAGAGAAATGAATATTCCTCCTCCTGGTGGAAAAAATGTTGAGAAACTTGCTGAAAATGGAGAAAAATTTATAGATTTACCCTATATAGTTAAGGGAAATGATGTTTCTTATTCAGGATTATTAACAGCTGCATTAAAACTTAAAAATGCTGTAAANCTTGAAGATTTATGTTTTTCACTTCAAGAAGTTGCTTTTTCAATGCTAACTGAAGCTACTGAAAGATGTTTAGCTCATACAGAAAAAAAAGAGCTTCTTTTAACTGGTGGAGTAGCCGCTAATAAAAGGCTTCAAGAAATGCTTAAAAGCATAGCTGAAGAGCATAATGCAAAATTTTATGTAGTTGATCCAAAATTTAGCGGTGATTGCGGAGCTCAAATAGCTTGGGCTGGATTGCTTGCTTTTAAATATGGAGTAAAAATTAAGGTTGAAGAAAGCTTTATTAAACCTAAATGGCGGCTTGATAAAGTTGATGTTCCTTGGAGAAAAACGGGTTAAAGCTTATTAAAAAAGGTGCTGAAGCAAATCTTTATCTTGCAAATTGGCATGGAAAAGAAGTTATAATTAAAAAGAGAATNCAAAAAAAATATAGAATAAAAGCTTTAGATGAAAAAATTAGGCTTTATAGAACAATTCATGAAGCTCAAATAATGCATGAAGCTAAAAAAGCAGGTGTTGCCACACCAACAATATTTTTTGTAGATGAAATTGAAAAAGCTATAATAATGGAGTATATTAAAGGAGTTAGAGTTAAGGAGCTTTTAGATTCTTTAAAACCTAATCAAAGAATTAATTTATGTTTGGAAATTGGAAAAATAATAGGTAAACTTCATAAAAAAGGAATTATTCATGGTGATTTAACAACATCAAATATGATTTTTATTGATAATGAAAAAATCTTTTTTATAGATTTTGGTTTAAGCTTTTATTCTTTTAGAGAAGAAGATAGAGGAAGCGATTTGCTTTTAATGAAAAGAGCGCTTAGCAGTACGCATTTCAAGTTTTTTAATAAATGCTTTAAAAGTGTTGTTGAAGGTTATAAAGAGGAAATTGGAATTAAAGAAGCATTAAAAACATTAAATAAAGTTAATGAAATTGAAAAAAGAGGGCGTTATGCTGAACGCTAACAAAATTTTCATTTATATTTAATTTAATTAAANNGGGAAGATTTAAAAACGAAAATNATAAGCTAAAGTTTTAAGCTATTAAAATAAAAAGAAAGATTTTAATTTAAGTAAAGCATTTTTATAAAATCAAATTTTTAGGAGTTGAAAAATTGAAAATTAATCAAATTAAATCTGGAATGAGCGGAATAAATGTTACTGGGAAAATAACTGAAATTGGAGAAAAACGTTTAGTTTCAACTAGATTTGGAGATGCTTTTGTAGCTAAAGCTGTTTTAGAAGATGAAACAGGTAAAATACCTTTAAATTTATGGCGAGATCAAATAAATATGGTTAAAATTGGAGATGTTATAAAAATAGAAAATGGTTTTTCTAAAGAATTTAGAGGACAAACAGAATTAAATGTAGGTAGTAAAGGAAAAATAACTATAATTTCAGAGGATAAATAAANGTAAAAAAGCAACTTTAAATAATTTTAACTTTTTGAAGAGGCATAATTTTTTGAACTTCTTTATTCACTAAATATAGTGGAGGTTCACCTTTTAAAACTGAAATTAAATTTTTCGCTGCTACCTCAGCCATTTTAAATCTTGTTTCTTTTGTAGCGCTTCCTATATGTGGAGTAACAACAACATTATCTAGCTTAAGAATTGGATGATTTGAATTTATAGGTTCATTTTCAAAAACATCTAAAGCTGCTCCAGCAATCCATTTCTCCTTTAAAGCTTTTACTAAAGCTTCCTCATCTATTACAGCTCCTCTAGANGTATTAATTAATATGGCTGTTGACTTCATTAATTTTAATTGAGCTTCACCAATCATATGATAGGTTTCCTTAGTTAAAGGTGTATGAATAGTTACATAATCAGCTTCTTTAAGCAAATCATTTAAAGGTTTATAGATTAAATTAAATTTCTCCTCAATTTCTTTAGGTAATTTAGATCTATTAAAATATATTTTTTTCATGTTGAATCCTGAAGCTCTAGCTGCAACAGCTAACCCTATTTTTCCAGCGCCTATAATTCCTAAAGTTTTTCCATAAACATTTTCTCCAAGAAAAAGTGTTGGAGACCAACCTTCCTTCCATTCTCCTCGTCTAACATAGCTATCAGCTTTAACTATAAGCCTTGCAGCAGCCATTAAAAGAGCCCAAGTTAAATCAGCTGTAGCTTCAGTTAAAACTTCAGGAGTATTAGTTACATATATTCCTTTATTAGTTGCTTTTTCAACATC
>JGI24721J44947_10005869_pt1 | contig 16697 bp, 16 predicted proteins | sample YelNatPaOPGAMG01_FD_44947 | JGI IMG/M metagenome (IMG submission 44947)
AAAAAAAATATGAAAAAATTTAGTACCGGTGTTATCTTGGAAGGAATTACTTTTAACCAAGCAAAACAAAAATCCTATAATATTAAAAATATATTTTAAACATAAGTAAACTTTAATTAAAATTCGAGTAAATAGCCGATAAATTTTTTGAGTTCATAAAAAAATCATAAGTGTTCCGTAATCTTGTTTATCCTTAAATAATCTACAACCTTTTTAACTTCTTGCGCTTGATCTCGTCTGCAAATTAGAAGTGCATCTTTTGTATTAATCACTATTAAATTATCTACACCAATAACAGCGGAAAATTTATCGGGAGAATAAATCAAAGAATCATTTGTCTTTTCAATAAATACTTTCCCAGTAATTGCGTTGCCGTCATTGTCTTTACTTGATAATTGATAAACTTCTTCCCAACTCCCAACGTCGCTCCAAGAAAATTCTCCTTTTGTTAAATAGACTTTTTTTGATTTTTCCATAACTCCGTAATCTATCGAAATATTTCTCAGTAAACCATAAACATTAAAAACGGTGTTTTCAAAAAGCGGAGTATCAAAATCTTTTTTTATTTTTTCAAGACCTTCATATAACTCTGGCATGTATAATTTAATTTCTTCAAGAATTGAATCAATTCGCCAAATAAACATTCCGCTATTCCAAAGGAAGTCGCCACTTTCTATAAATCTTACGGCTGTTGCATAATTTGGTTTTTCAGCAAAAGTAAGAACTTTAAAAATATTTTCGGAAACATTTTTATCATCAATTTGAATATACCCGTAACCGGTTTCCGGACGTGTTGGCTTAATGCCAATAGTAACAAGTCCTTTCGATTCATATGCAAATTTAACTGCATTGTTAATAACTTTTTGAAATTCTTCTTTATCTTGAATTATATGATCTGCAGGAAGGATGATTGTAACACCGTCTTTTGATTTTTTTTCAATTATGACAGATGCAAATCCAATACATGCAGCAGTATTTCTTCCAAACGGCTCCTCCAAAATATTTTCTGAAGGAAGTTCAGGAAGTTGTCTTTTAATTTCGTCTCGCTGTATTTTATTAGTAATAATAAAAATATTTTCATTTTTTACAATACCGTCTAATCGAGAAACAGTATCTTGAATCATTGTTTTTGTACCGAAAATTTTTAACAGTTGCTTCGGAGTTTTTTCTTTACTTCTTGGCCAGAACCTTGAGCCAATTCCCCCTGCCATTATTATTGCAAATAATTCCATCAAAATTGATCCTTTGGTTTTAGATTTTGTAATTTTTTCCCGAATTCTTCGGCTCGATTTAAATAATTTGTTATATCAACTTCTTTACCTCGAACAACAGCAACAATAACAATCAAACAAGCACGCATTGATTCCACTACATCTTTGCCCGGCATTAAATCTCTCGTACGGATTAACATCAAAGCTTTGGAAATAATATTATGCATATTTGCAATTATTTCAAATCCTATCTTAGCCGATTTTTCACCATGATCATTCATTAAATTTGCAAAGTTTAAGATTTCTTCACTGTTAAATTCATTTTTAGATAACTGTTTTAGTATAGAATCAAGAGGTTTTATAGGACGTAGAATTTCAGTCTCATAATTTTGAATAAAAAAGTCTTCATCCTCCTTTTCATCTTCGAATATTATTTTTTCCTTTATTTCATCCGTTTCCTGCTTCTCAAAATTAATATTTTCATACTTTCGTTTTGATAAATCAACGCTTATGTTATTTTCTGAAGGCTTAATAATTTCCTCATTTTTCTTCGAATTAATTTCTTCCAGCTTTTTCTTAAGAGAAACTGGCGAAACAATATCGAGCATGTGGCTAAGGTCTTTAATAAGGTACTGGCTGTGTTCTTTGAATTTATCTGAAAATTTAAAAAGATCAATATGGTTTTGAGTTAAATAATTATAAATTTCGTTAAGCCGAATTGCAAAAGTAGAAAGTTCTGTAATTTTTTTCATCTCTTTTATTTCGCTTTGTAAATCTTCCGATTTTAAAATTGCTTCGCGAAGAAGAGCAACTACTTCAATTTTTTCGGTGCTTAAGCGCAGGTTGTTTGAAGCGGCAGAAATACTTTGTATAATATATTGTTTTATTAAATCCATTATTCTTTATAAAATCTTGGAACCCTTTTGCTTATATTGCAGGTAACTTCATAAGGGATAGAGTTAATTATTTTACTCCAATCCCAAGCATCAAATTTTAAATTATTTTTTTCTCCTAACAAGATTACTTTATCGCCGGTTTTTATGTTATCATTGCCAACATCAAACATAATTCTATCCATTGCAACCCTACCAACTTGATTATAGAATTTACCCTTTATTATAGCTTTTGCTTTGTTAGTCAACTGTCTGTTGTAACCATCTGCATACCCAATTGGTACATTTATAATTTTTGTTTTTCTTTTTGAAATAAATAATCTACCGTAGCTTACACTTTCTCCTGCTTGAATTTCCTTAACAGATGTTACTTGAGAAACAATAGACATAATTGGTTTTAGCTCAATTGACTTACTGGTTTCAAGAGAAGGATAATAACCATATAATGAAATTCCTGGGCGAACCATATCAAAATATGCTTCTGGCATATCCAATATTGCTCCGCTGTTTGCTGCATGAGCAAGCCCATAATTAATTTTTTCGTTTTTTAATTTCAATAATAAATCATTAAACCTTTTCAACTGCAAATTAGCAAAAGTTTTATCCTTTTCATCGGAAGTTGCAAAATGAGTATAAATTCCATCAATTAAAAAATCTTTACTTTGGCTGACTTTCTTTATAAGATTAAAAGCTTTATCATGGTCTATTCCCAATCTATTCATTCCTGTATCAACTTTTATTTGAACAGGAAGTTTTTCATTTAAGCCATATTTATTTCTGTAGGATTTAATACCTTGTTTCAAAGTGCTTAAATGGCTGTTCGAATAAATAGTTGGGATAAGATTAAATTGAAAAATTTCTTCAACTTGTTTAAAATCTATGGGATCAAAAACTAATATCGGTTGTTGAACATTTAATTCCCTTAATTCAATCGCTTCTTCACAAATAGCAACAGCAAAATAATCTGGTTTTTTTTCACCAAGAGAATTTAACGTTTTTACTATTTGCTCAAGCCCATGTCCGTAGGCATCTGCTTTTACCACAGCCATGATTTTTACATTTTTTGTTTTCTTTCTAATATTAAGATAATTTTTTTTTAAGTTAGAAAGATTTATAACAGCATAAGTTGGGCGCATCTAATTATTAGAAATTTTTATGATAAAATATAATTTTAATAGGACTAATAAACAATTTTCCAATCTCAACGTGCAAATTTAAGTTTTTACGCACAATTGAAAAAATTATTTGTAATTTAAAAAAAACTTTTTTGTATTGTGAAAAAAACTTTCTCTTTGTTGGGAATAAAATATTGCCCTTTATCTTATTATTGGTAATGCAAAAATTTAAAGTGTTTTATAATTTTATGATAATAAGACAAAATTTATTAATTTTAATTGGCATATATATTGAGTGAAAGAAGTGATTTTTTTAATAAAAGCCTTTAATTTATTTTTAAAACTTCTTGACATTACTTAAGGCTTAATTTAATTTTTCATAAAAAAAATTTAAATACAATGCTAACTGAATTCGGGAAAATTTTTGCTTTTATGCTGCTGGCTGCAGTATTTGTTATTATTGCTGTAGTAGCTGCAAAGCTTGTTAGACCTTCCAGACCTACAAAAGAAAAGCTACTTACTTACGAATGCGGTGAAAATGTTATTGGAAGCCCGTGGATTAAATTTAATATTAGGTTTTATGTGGTAGCTCTTATTTTCCTTATCTTTGATGTTGAAGTGGTTCTTCTTTTACCATGGGCTTTAGTATATAGAAATTTCGGCATGGAAGGTTTTTTAGTAGGAGCAATTTTTTTATTCTTACTTGGATTGGGAATGGCTTATGAGTGGCGAAAGGGAGACCTTGAATGGATCAAACCAAAAGTTGTTCCTCCAGTTATTAAAAAAGAACCAGTAACCGAAGAAGTTGAAGTTTTATAAAAACTTTTTTGCTTTTTCAGTTATCGTTTCTTATTTAAAAGATATAAGAGCTAAATTTCATTTTTAATATATTTGAATTATTATGGGATTATTAGATAAACAATTTTCCGATGAAAACATAGTTGTAACTTCGGTAGAAGACCTATTAAATTGGGCAAGGTTGTCTTCACTTTGGCAAGTAGGTTTTGGTTTAGCCTGCTGTGCTATCGAAATGATGGCGACTTCAGCCTCTCATTATGATTTTGATAGATTCGGAGTAATCCCTAGAAACAGCCCGCGTCAATCTGATGTTATTATTATTTCTGGTACAGTAACATTAAAAATGGCTCTTAGAATTAAACGAATTTATGAACAGATGCCCGATCCTAAATACGTAATTTCAATGGGAAGTTGTTCAAACAGCGGTGGTCCTTATTGGGAACATGGTTACCACGTACTTAAAGGAGTAGACAGAGTAATTCCAGTTGATGTTTATGTGCCTGGATGCCCACCACGCCCAGAAGCTTTGCTCGAAGGTTTATTAAAACTTCAAGAAAAAATTAGAAATGAATCTTTAGTTAAACAGGGCTAATGCAACAATGAAAAATGATATGAAAAAAGTTGAAGAAATATTTAATCAATTAAAAGAAAAATTCGGTGATTCGGTTATTGAACTTGTTTCATCACAGCCCGTTGAAGCATTTATTAAAATTAGCCCTTTAGAAATTGATAAAATTTGTCTCTTCCTTCGCGATAATGAAGAACTATTGTTTGACAGTTTAATGTGCCTTTCTGGTGTTGATGATGCCAACGGTAAAAATGTGGTGGATGATGATGGAACTTCTTCTATTCAAGGTGGAACACTTAGCGTTTATTATCATCTCGAATCGACCAAAATTGGACACAAATTAACTTTGAAAGTTTCTGCCCCAAGAGAAAATCCTGACGTTAATTCAGTTGCTAAAATTTGGAGACATGCTGATTGGCATGAACGAGAAGCTTTCGATATGGTTGGAATTAATTTTCTAAATCATCCCGACTTGAGAAGAATTCTTATGCCTTATGATTGGGAGGCAGGTCATCCTTTAAGAAAAGATTATAAAAATCCTGAATTTTATCAGGGAATGAAAGTTCCTTATTGAAATTAGATTTTTTATTGATGTCTGTTGAAATTTATTTTTTTGTTTATTGGAATTTATAACTAATGTCTGTTGAAATCGAAAATAACAAGGAAACTCAAAACGGAATAAAAACCGAGCAAATGGTTCTTAACTTAGGACCTCAGCATCCTTCTACGCATGGAGTTCTAAGGCTTGAGCTCGAACTTGAAGGTGAAATAATTACCAAAGTAACACCCCATATTGGATATCTTCATAGATGTTTTGAAAAACATGCCGAAGCAATGACTTATCCTCAGGTAGTTCCTTATACCGATCGTATGGATTATCTTTCCGCTATGTATAATGAATTCGGTTATGCGTTAGCAGTTGAAAAATTGCTCGGTATCGAATTGCCCGAACGGGTTGAATATATTAGAGTAATTATGGGAGAGTTTCAAAGAATCGCTTCTCACCTTGTTGCAATCGGAACTTATGGACTTGATATCGGCGCTTTTACTCCTTTTCTTTATTGCTTTAGAGATCGTGAAAGAATTTTAAGTTTGTTTGAGAAAACTTGCGGCGCAAGGCTTCTTTACAATTATATTTGGGTTGGCGGGTTATCTCATGATTTGCATCCCGATTTTGTTCGTGAAGCAAAAGAATTTGTGAAATACTTTAAACCCAATATAAAAGAATTGAATGACCTTCTTACAATGAATAAAATTTTTATCGAAAGAACTGCTAACGTTGGCGTTCTGCCTGTTGAAACAGCTATTAATTATGGAATAAGCGGTCCAAACCTTCGTGCCAGCGGTTTAAAATGGGATATAAGAAAAAATGATCCTTATTCGGTTTATCATAAATTTGATTTTGATATTCCGGTTGGCAAAAATGATATTGGTACTGTTGGAGATTCTTGGAATAGGTATTACATCCGTGTTCTTGAAATGGAACAAAGCCTAAGAATTATTGAACAAGCTTTGGAACAAATTCCCGAAGGCGATGTTACTTCTGCTATTCCTAAAAGAATAAAACCGCCAGTGGGGCAGGTATATTCAAGAGTTGAAAATCCAAAAGGTGAATTAGGCTACTTTATAATTAGTAACGGTTCTACAAGTCCATTTCGAGTAAAAGTAAAAGGTCCTTCTTTTGTTCACCTTGGCGTTCTAAATGAATTATGTAAAGGACGTATGGTTGCCGATGTAATTGCAATCCTTGGTAGCATTGATATTGTTTTAGGAGAAGTCGACAGATGATTTATGATTTTTTTCATAATTTAACAGGAAGCTATTTTATAGCTGATATTATTCAAGCAATACTTCCGTTATTTTTCTTCATTCTTCCTTTTGCACTTTTTGCTGTTTGGTGGGAAAGAAAAGTTTCTGCTCACATGCAGGATCGTTTAGGACCTATGAGGGTTGGTTACCACGGTGCACTTCAAACAATTGCCGATATATTAAAGCTGTTTCAAAAAGAAGATATTGTTGCCAAAGATATTGATAAACCTCTTTTCAATTTAGCTCCTGTACTTGTTTTTATTGGAAGTTATGGTGTGTTCGCAGCAATTCCGTTTACAAGCGCTTATATTGGTGCCAATATTGATCTTGGAGTTTTTTATATTGTCGCTGTTTCAGGCTTAGCTGTTGCTGGTATTTTAATGGCAGGTTGGGCATCTAATAACAAGTATTCTTTACTTGGTGCAATGAGGTCAGCGGCTCAAATGGTTAGCTACGAAATTCCCACAATACTTGTTATTGTTAGTATTGTTATGATTACGGGTACTCTTAATCTAAACACTTTAAGCGAAATGCAAACAGGACATTTTTGGAATTGGATGATATTAGGTGGACCTGGATTTGGCATTGCTAAATTTCTTTTCATCCCTTTTATGATTTTAGGGTTTCTTATCATATATATTAGCACACTTGCTGAAGTAAATAGAGTACCATTCGATATCCCCGAAGCTGAATCGGAATTAGTTGCAGGTTATCATACTGAATATTCGGGAATGAAGTTTGCGATGTTTTTCCTTGCCGAATATGCAAACATGTTTGCTGTTTCTGCAATTGTAGCTGCTTTGTTTTTTGGAGGATATCAGTCGCCTATTGGTTATCTTGGAAATCTCTTAAACGCACANTGGCTGATTCCTATAGAACAATTATTTTGGTTTACCGCAAAAGGTTTATTCTTTGTTTTTGTTCAAATGTGGTTAAGATGGACATTACCGCGTTTAAGAGTTGATCAGTTAATGGAAACGTGTTGGAAATATCTTATTCCAATTGCATTTGTTGATTTAATTATTGTCGGATTAATAACTGTTTTATAAATTATGAAAAGCTATTTTAAAACTGCCTGGGAGGCACTTCTTACCGTTTTTATTGGTATGAAAGTTACATTTAAACATTTATTCGTCCCAGCTGTTACAATTCAATATCCAGATGTTAAACTGCAACTTCCTGAAAGAGAAAGAAATCGTCTCTATGTAAATATTGATGATTGCATTGGCTGCGATCAATGCGCCCGTGCTTGCCCTGTTAGTTGCATTACTATTGAAACTGTTAAAGGCTTGCCTAGCGAGGATTTGGGTAAAACTTCTGGCGGAAAGAAAAAAGCATTGTGGGTTACAAAATTTGATATCGATTTTGCAAAATGCTGTTACTGTCAGTTGTGTGTGTTCCCCTGCCCTACTGAGTGTATTTACATGACTGATGTTTATGAATTTTCCGAATATGAAAGAGAAAATTTGATTTATGATTTTGTAACCCTAACTCCAGAAGAAAGAGAACAGAAAAAAGCTAATTATGCCCGCTTCGAAGCAGAAAAAGCTGCTGAAAAAGCGGCTGCTGCTGCTGCTAAAGTTGTAGCACCTAAAACTGAAGAAAATAAAGGATAGAAAAAATGAATTCTTACGATATTATTTTTTATCTTTTCGCAGCAATTACTATTGTTTCGGCTTTGTTTGTTGTTGCTTCAAGAAATATTGTCCATGCGGCTTTTTATCTTTTGTTTACCTTCTTTGGAGTTGCCGGTATTTATGTTTTGCTTGGTGCAGATTTTATTGCTGTTGTTCAACTTGTCGTTTATGTGGGTGGAATTCTTATTCTTCTAATTTTTGGTGTTATGCTTACTAATAAAATTACAAACGTTCAAATTAAAACGGGTTCTTTTCAGATAGTTCCTGCTGCTGTTGGAGTTGCTCTTTTTGCTGGAACCCTTATTGCAGCTTTATATAATACTAACTGGAAAAATTTTGATACCGAAGTTCCTGTTTCTACTGCTCACTCACTTGGAATGCTTTTAATGCAGCAATATGCTGTTGTCTTCGAACTTCTAGGTATTTTACTTTTAGTTGCTTTAATTGGTGCTGCTTCTATGGCTAGAAAGTAAAGTTTCTATTTTTGAATTTTGTTTTATTAAATTTTTGAAATTGAGATAAAAATTATGACACAAATAGGTTTGAATCATTTTCTTTTTATTAGTTCGATTCTTTTTTCNCTTGGAATATTTGGAATTATTACCCGTAAAAACGCCGTAATGGTTCTTATGGGAATTGAACTCATTTTGAATGCCGCAAACATTAATTTTATCGCATTTGCAAAGTATGGAAACTTCGGATATAACGGACAAATTATGGCACTTTTTGTTATTGTACTAGCTGCTGCCGAAGCTGCTATTGCGCTTGCTATTGTTTTGAATATTTATAAAACTTTCGCCAACGTTAATGTTGATGAAATTGATACCTTAAAGGATTAGCCGAAATGACTGAAAATTTAATGATCCAATTAGCTGTAGCAATTTTGTTTCTCCCTTTGTTGGGATTTGTTGTCACTTTGTTTTTCGGAAAGAGAATAAANTTCATCTTTAATTTTGAAATTTTTATCTTGATTATTGCTTTCCTTCTCTCAGTTTTACTGCTTTTCTCAAAGCTCACTTATTTTCCCGGTATAACAATTCAGGGCGAATTTACTTGGATAAATCTTGGTAATACTCCTGTGATTGGACCAATCTCTATAGTTCTTGGAATGATGATAGATAATATTGCAGCACTTATGATTTTTGCTGTTACGCTAATTAGTATGCTTGTGCATATCTTTTCTATCGAATATATGAGAGGAGATAAAAGATACAATAGGTACTTTGCTTATTTAGGATTATTTACTTTTTCCATGACTGGCATCGTATTTACTCATAACTTACTTATGATGTATATTTTCTGGGAGCTGGTTGGTATTTCNTCTTATTTACTTATTGGCTTTTGGTATGAAAAAAAATCTGCCTCTGATGCAGGTAAAAAAGCTTTTATTGTAAACAGAATTGGAGATATTGGAATGTTCTCCGGCATTCTGATTATCTTCATGACTTATCACACTTTTTCTTTTGAACAAATTTTCGCCCAAATTGGTGCTGGACATCTACCTTTTAATAGTGGATTTTGGCTTACTGTAACTGGCATTTTGATTTTCTGTGGTGCAATAGGTAAATCGGCACAATTCCCATTGCACGTTTGGCTTCCAGATGCAATGGAAGGTCCTACACCTGTTAGTGCTTTAATCCATGCAGCTACTATGGTTGCTGCTGGTGTTTATTTAGTTGTTAGGGTCTTCCCTATTCTTACGGGAGATGCACTTTTATTTATTGCCACAATTGGAGCTTTATCTGCTTTCATTCCCGCTACAATTGCATTAACACAAAATGATATTAAAAAAGTTCTTGCTTATTCAACTATAAGCCAGTTAGGCTACATGGTTATGGGTCTTGGAGTAGGTGCTTTTCAATTTGCATTCTTTCATCTTGTAACACATGCTTTCTTCAAAGCATTATTATTTCTTGGCTCCGGTTCTGTTATAAATTCGATGCACCATGAGCAAGATATAAGACAAATGGGTGGTTTAAGAAAGAAGATGCCAATTACTTATGCTACTTTTTTAATTGCATCTTTAGCCATTTCAGGAATTCCATTGACCTCTGGTTTCTTAAGCAAAGATGGAATTCTTGCGGGTACATACGCTTTTGGTTCTTTGACCGGTAATTGGTTATTTGCAGTAACAGGATTTTTTGTTGCCCTTCTTACGGCATTTTATATGTTTCGTTTAGTTATAATTACTTTCCATGGCGAACCAAGAAATAAAAACAAGTATGAACATGCAAAAGAATCACCTTTTGTTATGGCAATGCCGCTAGTTGTATTAGCAACATTGTCTATTTTTATTTGGTACACTCCTAATCCATTCAATCCAGAAGCTGGAGCTTTTGTAGGAAGTTGGGTTAAGGCACCACAGATTTATACTCCGCAAAATTTAAGATATTCATTCATGCAATCTGCCGCCTCCCAGCAAATAAAGTCCGGAGAAAGTCAAACTATTCACCAAAATAAAAATGTAGTTTTTTCTGAAATATATACTGAGGCAATGGAAGAGGCTCATGTGCCAGGTATGCTTCTTTCACTATCGTTAGCTGGGCTTGGTATTCTTCTCGCTTTTGTTTTTTATCAATGGAAAAAATTAGACCCAGATAAGCTTGCTGATANAATAAAGCCTCTTTACAATTTATCATTAAACAAATGGTATTTCGACGAAATTTATCAAGCTTCTTTCGTAGCAGGAACTATTGGATTAAGCAAAGTTCTTGCCTGGTTTGATGCAAATATTATTGATGGAATTGTAAACGGTTCAGCATTTTTAACAAAATGGCTTTCTAGTTTTAGTGGAAAATTCGATTCTGTTGTGGTAGATGGGGTGGTTAATTTTTCAGCTTACTTTAGCGGATTGATAGGATTGATGTTCAGAAAGACTCAAACTGGTAAGGTTCAAACTTACATTGTGTTCGTAATTTTTTCAATAGTTGTTTTATTATTTATTTTTAAGTCATTTTAGATTGAAATACGCAGGTAAATAAACATGCAAAACTTTCCAATTTTATCACTTATAACCTTCCTCCCTATTTTGGGAATGGTTATTATTTTATTCATTCCAAAATCTCAGGATAAAGTTATTAAGAGTCTTACCCTCGTAATTACTTCTATCCAGCTTATTTTGGCACTAATCGTCCTTCGTTATTTTAATTATTCTTTGGGAGGAATAAACGATCCATCAACTTTTCAGTTTGTAGAAAAGTTTAATTGGATTAACATTACCGGTTTCTCCTGGATTGGAAAAATTAAAATTGATTACTTCCTCGGAATAGACGGTTTAAGTGTTGTAATGGTTTTATTAACGGCAATTATTACATTTGTCGCTACTCTTTCTTCGTGGACAATTACTAAATCCGTCAAAGGTTATTTTGCAATGTTTCTTCTGCTCGATACCGGAATGATGGGTGTTTTTGTGGCTCTCGACTTCTTTTTATTCTATATTTTCTGGGAACTAATGCTTCTCCCCATGTATTTCTTAATTGGTATTTGGGGCGGTCCAAGAAGAGAATATGCCGCTATAAAGTTTTTCCTTTATACTTTATTCGGTTCAGTTTTTATTCTTCTTGTTATGATTGGTTTGTATTTTAGCACAACTGAAACTTTAGTAGATGGTTCAAAAATTTTTACATTCAATATGCTTTCAATGATGAATGTTCACAACTATACCGCTACAGGAATTTTATCTCCTTTTAACCCATCTAATCTAAGGTTTATTGCTTACATTGCTTTGTTTATAGGATTTGCTATTAAAATTCCAATGTTTCCTTTCCACACATGGTTGCCGGATGCTCATGTTGAAGCCCCTACAGCTATTAGCGTCATTCTTGCCGGTGTACTATTAAAAATGGGTACTTATGGAATTATTAGAGTTTGCTTGCCCATCTTTCCCGATATTACCGAGCAGCTTGTTTGGTATATTGCTTTATTTGGAATGATAAATATTATTTACGGTGCGCTTTGTGCTATGGCTCAGAAAGACTTTAAAAAACTGATTGCATATTCTTCAATTTCTCACATGGGTTACGTATTGCTTGGTATAGCCTCACTTAATTCAATGGGACTTTCCGGNGCAATTTTTCAAATGTTTAATCACGGAACAATTACTGCTATGCTCTTCTTAAGTGTTGGAGTAATTTACGACCGTGCTCATACAAGAGGTCTCGATGAATTTGGNGGTCTTGCTAATCAGATGCCTATTTATGCTGGCTTTACTACATTAGCATTTTTTGCTGCAATTGGTTTGCCCGGTCTTAGTGGTTTTGTCTCTGAGGCTTTTGTATTCCTTGGCTCGTTTAGTTTTAATCTTATCAGAATCCTTGCTGTTATCTCGACGCTTGGTATTTTACTGGGAGCCGGTTATATGCTTTGGACGTTCCAAAGAGTCTTTCTTGGAACTCTTAAAGATAAATGGACCTCACTCACCGACCTTGATTTTAGAGAATATGCTATGCTCGTTCCTTTGTCACTGATTATTATTTTCCTGGGAATTTATCCCTCTGCTATGTTAAACTTAATGAATACTTCAGTTAATTCCATGGTTAAGTTTATGGCTGATGCTAAAGTTATTTATGGTTCTCTTTTGTAGAAAATTTTTTAAAATATTTTAGTACTTTTTTTGTGCTTAATATTTAATTTAATATACACGAATTACTTTTGTTTATGTAAATATTTATTGATAAAAATTCAATTGTTAAAATAAAGTGAATACATTTAATTTAAATTATCTTTCAAATAGCCTTTATTTAATTAAGCCNGAGATTACCATCTCCATTGCGCTTGTGCTTCTTGTAATTGTGGATTTAATTATGAACAAAAACAAGAAGTTTCTTCCTTATGTTGCAATTGCGGGTTTAATTGTTGCCGGTATTTTCATTGTTGCACAATTCTCTGTTAATCAATTTGCCTTTGCCAATAATAATTCGGTCGGAATGGTTATTATTGATCCATTTGGTAATTTCTTTAAACTCTTAATTGTAGCTTCTTCATTAGTAATTGTGCTCTTCTCAATGCTTTCCAATGAAATTAATGAAGGAATGCAAAGACAAGGTGAGTATTACACACTTATGTTCGGAATGATTGTTGGAATGATGTTCATGGTTTCTGCCTCCGACTTAATTGTTTTATATCTTTCTATAGAGCTTGTTTCTCTTCCATCATATATTCTTGCTGGCTATACTAAATCTGCTTTAAGAAACAGCGAAGCTTCTTTGAAGTATGTAATTTATGGCGGAATTTCTTCTGGTATAATGTTATTCGGGATTTCTATTTTATATGGATTGACTGGAAGTACAAATATTTATGAAATAAACTCTCTTATTCAAGCGGCAAATGTGCATGGATTTATTTTTGTTTTATCTGCTATTTTGATTTTTGTTGGTATTGGTTATAAAATTTCTGCTGCTCCGTTTCACTTTTGGACTCCAGACGTTTACGAAGGAGCTCCTATACCTATTACCGCCTATCTTTCAATTGCAAGTAAAGCAGCAGGTTTTGCCCTTTTAATTAGGTTTATCAAAGTAACATTTATTCAATCAGTCGATCCAAATGGATTTTGGCAACTTCTATCTGTTATTGACTGGAAAGCCNTTATTGTTTTAATTTCTATTTTGACTATGACTCTTGGCAATTTTGCGGCGCTTTGGCAAAATAATATGAAACGTCTTTTGGCTTATTCAAGTATTGCACATGCAGGTTATTTGTTACTGGGATTAGCTGTACTTTCTAATGAAGGTATTACAGCCATATTAATTTACTTTTTAGTCTATGCTTTTATGAACCTCGGTGCATTTCTTGTTGTCATGTTAATAGCAAACAAAATTAATAGTGAAGAAATTGATGATTATGACGGATTATCATCCGTTGCTCCTTTCCTAAGTGTATCGCTTGCAATTTTTCTTGTTTCATTAACCGGTCTTCCACCTACTGCAGGGTTTATTGGCAAGCTTTATATTTTTATTGCACTTGTTGATGCCAAAATGATTGTTGTTGCCGTTATCGCTCTTCTTAACACCGTTGTCTCCTTATATTATTATATCAGAGTGTTGAAACATATGTTCTTAAACCCATCTAAAAAGGAAGTACCAAGTTTAAAGATTTCCTATCCTGCTATTGTCTTCGTCTTAGCTTTTGTTGCTCCAGTTTTAATCTTTGGTGTTTATTTTTCACCTCTTGTTGCTCTTGCTAAAAGTTCGATAGCATTATTGGGTTTTTAATTCCTTCCTACAAATTAGATTANCTTTTNGAAATTCAATTTGTCTTTAGTCCGGATATACCGGACTTTTTTTAATACTTTTTAAATTATTCTAAATCTTCAATCGTTATTTCATAAAATTAATTTTCATGGGGAAAAAAGATGTAACAAAACAAATTTAGTAATACAACTATTAAATAATTCTTAAAAAATTGAAATCTTGAATTTAATTACTACCTCTCAATCCATCAAAAGATTTTTTTGCTTTCAGAGAACAGTAATATAACTGAAACATTTTTCATCACTTCCTTACTTAAAAAAAATATTCTAACAATAATTCTACTTCATTACGCACAAATATTTTTCTCTTCATAAAGTTGTTAAACTTTACTTTCTAAAAATTGTTACGATAATAATTAAAAAGTTAATTAGCCATAAGCATACAAAGGTGGAAAGTAGAAAGAAAATGAAGTCGGTTAGTGTAATATGTACTTTAATATTTATATCTTTCCCAATAAAGGGACAAGATATAATTACATTTGATAATATGGGGTGGAATAGTAATCAACTTTTATCAACAAGTTTTTCAGTCAACAATTATACATTCTCAAGCAATGAAGCTTTTTATACAAATTATGGATATAACTTTAATGTTAACTCAGTTAGTCTATATTACGTTTTTCAAAATGCAAGTACAGACAAAATAGCCATAACAACGTTAAATAATAATCCAGTTACATTAGTTAGCCTTGCAGCTTATCAAGTAAGTCAATCAAGTACTGATAGTTTAGTAATAGAAGGATGGAAAGATTCAACTTTGAAATATACTCGTAGTTTTATTCAAGATACTACTTGGTTAACATATATATTAAATTATAAAAATATAAATAAAATTATTATTAAATTAGATTCAGCAGGCAATGGAGGATTGGCAGATTTTAATTTTGATAATATAGTTGTAAATGATACAGCATTACCAGTAGAAATAATAAATTTTAAAGCTATTTCTCAAACAAATGGAATAAATCTTAAATGGCAAACAGCTACAGAAATAAATAATTATGGTTTTGATATAGAAAAAAATATAGATAATACTGGATGGATAAAAATAGGATTTATAAAAGGTGCAGGTAATAGCAATAATATAAAAAATTATTATTTTTTTGATACATCAATTAATCAAGGAAAACAATATTTTTATAGATTAAAACAAATTGATAATTCTGGAAAATTTACTTATAGCAATGAAATTAAAATTATTGTACCAGTAACTGTATTTACTGAAAGTTTAAGCCAAAATTATCCAAATCCATTTAATTCATCAACTGTAATTGAATATTTTATATCAAAAACAAATTTTGTTATAATAAAAATATATGATGTGATGGGAAGAGAAGTAAAAACTTTATTAAATAAAGAAATATCTGCTGGGAATCATTCTATTTTATTTAATGCAAATGGACTTTCAAGTGGAATTTATTTTTATATGATGATAGTAAATAATTTTGTAGAAATAAAAAAATTAATGATATTAAAATAAGATTTTTAATTATATTTATATAAAAATAATCACAAATTATAGGTATTTTTGTGTCAAAACGGAAACTTACTAATAGCACAAATGTTATAGATAATGAAAAAGAATTAATTTTAGAAGATAATGAATATAGTAATAAAATATTATTTTCTAATATAAGAAAAAAGTTAAAAATAGAATTTAAAAATAAACATCAAGAAGAATATTGTAAATTAATTGATGAAAAAGAAATAATTTTTTGTGAAGGATTTGCAGGAACTGGAAAATCTTTTTTATCAATATATAAAGCTTTAGATTTATTAACTAATCCTAATAATAAATATAAAAATATAATTATTATTAAACCTAGTGTAGAAGCAACTTCAAATTCATTAGGCTTTTTACCAGGAAATTTAGAAGAAAAATTAGATCCATATTTATATTCTATTTATTATATTTTTGAAAAAATAATAGGTAAACGAAGAGTAAATAAATTAAAAGAAAGACAATATATAATTACTATAGCTTTACAATTTGCTAGAGGAATTAATATAGATAATTCAATAGTAATTCTAGAAGAAGCTCAAAATATATCTATTCAAGATTTAAAATTATTCTTAACTAGACTAGGAGAAAATTCTATTTATATAATAAATGGAGATTCTACTCAATCTGATAAATTTAGAGATGGTAAAAAATCTGGATTATATTTTGCTATAGATAAATTTAAAGATATTGATAAAGTAGGAATATATAAATTTGAAAAAAATGATATTGTAAGAAATCCTTTAATTAATATACTTTTAGAAAAATTTGAAAATAATGGATTTTAACTGTTGACTTTTATTATATTATTTTGTATATTTGTTATATTATAGAAGATATAAAATGGTACAAACTGAAATAACAATTTATGATGCAACAATTCATTCAAATCCAGATGTTCAAATATGGGCTAAATTT